>Ga0182004_10002159_pt1 | contig 15115 bp, 7 predicted proteins | sample Sormic07211540_1_FD_120479 | JGI IMG/M metagenome (GOLD analysis project Ga0182004, IMG submission 120479) | Endophyte microbial communities from Sorghum bicolor roots, Mead, Nebraska, USA - 072115-40_1 MetaG | ecosystem: Host-associated > Plants > Roots > Unclassified | place: USA: Nebraska...
GGGGGTGAATATCATTACGGACATTTTTTTTTTTATCCCTCCCAATTTTAGAGAGCTGTAAATTATGGGCTGTCTGCATTACAAGTTTTTTCTCCTTTTTCCCCCCCCCCCCCCCCCCCTAATGGCACACTTCTATAGTACATATTATTCTTTCAGCACTTGGTATGGAATTTGGTAGGAAACATTGGTTATCAAAAGCATAAGATTTTACTAGAATATAAGAGAATAAAGCAGTATGATGACTTGACACTAGTGGAGTATCGTGGACTAGCTAGGTAGACCGGTGTACCGCAGTATACATAACAAAAGCAGCAAAGATAAAACTGATTTCTCTTTCTTGCCACAGATTTTTTTTTTTTGGAAATTTCGGCAGGAGCACTGCTGTCACTTTAAAAAGGGGATAATGCGAGTTCTTACGGTTGTTTATTACGTACATGATTTACTGTAAGATCAATACAAGGAAAGCAAAGCACAGGAGAGGAAGGAAAACATAGCAGCTTTCGATGGGGTGTCCATCCCAGCGTTACCCAGTACCATCACTTTACCCGACCTAATGCGCTTACACGATATAGGCACTTGCTAGTGGAATGCAGATCTATGGTGCGACACGAATTAATGTTTTTTTTATGGGACGTGTGGCACGAAGCGCGTGTCTAGATGCATTGAATCCTTGTGTACTATGCCATATATTTACGTCCTGCAAGAGCAAGGTATACATACAAACTATAAATCGTTGTTGTATAACAGAACTTTACCCAGTGGCGCGGAGCGTGGGAAAAAATTAAGGAGAGGCTAATTTTAGTATGCATTTGTATATTATGATTTTGAGTCTGTAAACAAACGAGCGAGTGCACATGTCAGTTGCCGCAGTTCAGAGAGCAAACGTGCGTGCAGCTTGTAGCCATGTACAGAATTGCAGGTTAGCAGTTTATTTGCATGCATCCATGCAGGATTACCGGGGGGAGGCACCGCCTAGTTTTGCCTTAACCTAGCTCCGCCAGTGACTTTACCCAATGCTATATTTATTTTGTCCACGCGTTGTCTTCACCTTTGTGAATAAAGGATTTTGCTAAGGATGAGTATATGTCAGCCATTGACTTTTACTTGATTATTACCACCTGGTGATGAAGATGCATGCGTGACTACGAGTGTATATACCTTGCACGTTGCCGCCAGATTTTTTTTAAAAAAAATAAATTTGTTATATACATACCATTACAATATATTTGACTTACATGTTATTTTATTATATTAGATTTGATAAAAAATTGCTAAGCTAATAGAAGAAAAATCAACAATAGAATATTTACATAATAGAGGAATAGGTGATGAAACAAATAGCGTATGTAAATGACTTGTATGTTAATAGATTAAAGATTTTAAAGTACTTCACATGATAGAGATGACATAGATATTTTTTGTAATTAAGAGATGACATGGGCTTAGTGGAGAATGATGTGGACACCTTGCATGAAGAAATAATATGGACACCTTGCATGAAGAAATAATATAGACACCTTGTATGAAGAGAGAAATCATCTAGTGATGTTTATCTTTAAAAGAGTATATGATTACCCTCTATCCCGAATTCCCAATCCTCTCAAGTAGTCATAAAAGCATATGGATATATGGACGCTGATAAGCAGAATAACATCAGAACATGATACATGCTCAAAAGATACCGCATAATCAGTTTCGATTATATTCCGTGATTTTTTTTAAAAAAACATTACTTGACTTGTGCTTCTCACTATATATATTAGTACATCAACCCGTGCTTTTGCGCAGGCCAGAATTTATATTTGGGACCTAATCTTAACATATATATGTGTATAAACTCTTGGTGCAGCCTTTTCCATGACTTCATGAATTTATAGCTTGGCTTTCTACTTTTAATGGAGTTGTTGTAATTTTTTCCACATGCATATTAAGAAGAAAGTAACTCTAGTGTTTTTTATCTTTTATTCAAAATTTATATTATTATTAAAAAGAGCTTAGGTCTTAGTAGTATTATCTTCCACATGTTAATTGAAACTCAGTTTGCACCATGAAACCACATAATTTTATGTGTGTAGTATTGTTTTGTATGCCATACAGTGCATAAAATTAAATTATCAACATTGATATGGCCTAATGTTTCATTCAAAATTTATAATTTTATTCAAAAATAATAACATATAAAATATATTATCAGGAAGTATTACTATATATTAAAGTATATTGTCAATGTTATCGCTACATGGTTTGTTAAATGAACAATTTTAGCCACTAAAAGAAATATTTATCCTAATGTGTGTGTTTACTTGGTATATATGTCCAGACTTAGTATTATGGTTATTTAGTCTCATGGTTGCAGAAAGTCTATAACTCACAAATATATATACATATCATACTTTATTAGTATTTTATTTTCAATAATAACATATATTAGTATTTGCATGCGAATTTGAGAGATATTTTGTTTACTTTTTATAACAGTATATACAAATATAAAAGTAATATTTTATAATATCTTTTATAATGACATGTATAAGTTGAACGCAAACTTATGAGGTTACTTTGCAAATTTTTTTATAGTGACAAACATGGATAAGTTATAAAATTATTAGAGGGTATTTTAAATTATCTTTCATAATGGTAATGTGGGTAAATTATACTGTGACCATTTTGAGTATGTTCTATGCTTTACCATCATTGTGCGAATATTACGGGTTACTAACTTTTGCTTGAGAAACCATGCATACTGTGACAAGAGGATCATGTCCGGCCGTACACTAAGCAAAGCAGGTGGTCGGTGACATAACGTTATATTAACTCGTTGAATGAATATATTCTATTTCTACACACATTTACATAAAAGGTAAAACTTTATTCTTTTGTTATTTTTTGGTGGGTGGGGGAGTGGGGGGGGAGTGGATTATATTCTAATTCTTTGCATACAGAAATCTGCACATTTCATTTAAATAGTCGTCAATTAATCTTCCTTTTTTGGTGAGAGATTTGTTTTTCCCTATCTCTATTGATATAAGACACGATAGGTTGTATATAGAAAAGGATAAAAGAAAGTATCAAAAAAGGATAAAAGAAAAATAAAACCAAGAACAACTAAAACTCATGGTGTAGGCAAACAATGACACACATCGCACATCATGGGTCGTCATAACTCTACATTTAGTGTTATTGTGTTGGGCCCCGGGTACCCTCGCTGCAAGAAAAAACACTCAATGGGACGAGGAGCACCAAGCAGGCTACACAAACACCTAAATCGGATGGGGTACCTCGTTTACTTGGTGGACAAGGCTCGACAAAATATACTTAAAACCAACTCTATACTACAAGATGTACTTAAAAACAAACTAGAAAACCTATGTGTAAACCAATCAAGACTCTATATACCCCTCCCCCGGAACTATATAAGAAGGGGCAGAGATCGAGCCCCAAATCGGTTATCCCAAGATCGTTCGAGAAGAATTTATCGACAAACATCATCAGTGCCTTAGTAACCTGAGTGCACGGCCTCTGTAATCAGTATATCTGTATTTCCTAGGTACAAAACGTTAATCTACTTGTCGGACGAAAACTCCTATGACATTTTAGCCACTTAGGCCTTGTTTAGTTCTAAAAAATTTTAGAAAATCGACACTGTAGCATTTTTGTTTGTATTTAACAAATATTGTCTAATCATAGACTAACCAGACTCAAAAGATTCGTTCCGTCAATTCTGACCAAACTGTGCAATTAGTTTTTATTTTCGTCTATATTTAATACTCCATGTATGTGTCTAAAGATTTGATATGACGGGAAATCTGAAATTTCTTGCAAAATTTTTTGGGAACTAAACAAGGCCTTAAGGTAGCCGATTGTGCTCCCTAAGACTGGCTCCCGGTCGGTTGGTGGGCCGAGGGTGATCGAGGGCCGACCATGCTAAGTCCTAGCGACAATGCCCAAAAATTTTTAGTTTTGTAACAATTTTCTAGGTGTGAACGAATCGTAGTACCCATGTCTTTTTCTATTATTTTTGAATGTTAAGACTATGCTTGGCTTAGCATCTGACAAGTGCTTCTTTTGCTAAAGAACGGAGCGCTAACCACACGGGTAGAACTAGAAGCTTTCGTGTAGTACAATTTTTACAGCATACTGGATCCTATTTTTGGCTTTCAACTTTTGCTTTCTCTGGACATTTGACAGCTATTTCAAGCAAGATAAAGAAAGATGGTATGTTTGATAGTTTGTTACAACCAAATATTGTAGAACGTTCTCTCACAATAAATTTTCCAAAGCTCACAACAGTTTTTTTTTTGACAAACCTTAAACTAATGTCCGTGGCTAATTACATAACCAACATCTCATATGTGGCGATTTGACATTGTTCTCAGCAGGTTATATGCAGATTCCCTAACAACCACTTACGGATATGAATAAGCATTTCTTAAATAACTACTATTATTGCGTGTTATTTTAAGAAAAAATAGAATTTAGCCAAAGTGCCCAGTGGACAGTGGCCCACTGGCCACTGCAGCCCACTGCAAAAAGGGTTTGCTAGCTTCAGTCGTCTTCAGTGATCTTATCAACAGAAGCTCAGTATCAGTAGCAAAGGTCGCCGTTGCGTCAATTTCCAGCTCACTGACTTGGTGCCCACTACGGTGAAGGATATATACATCCTCAGCCCTAGCTCCTCAGTCGCTTGCCGGCCGTGTTCATCTGCCGATCAATCATCTCGCCAAGGCCGCGGTGCTATCATGGGGTAGCTTCTGAACACCGACTGATCGGTTGAAGCTGACGACGCAAAACGTCCGGACGGGGATGTGGTGTGGCGATCGATCAGATGCCGACCGTGAAAAAAAGGCATCGATCCGCGCGCAACAACCAGTGTCGGGACTCTGCTGCCCGCACCATTCTGGTTCAATTCCTGGTGCGGCGGCGATGCAGTACGCGATATGTACAGCCGCCGCTCGAGTGTTCGACCTGGCCTCGATCTGCCTACGCACGGCGTACAACCACAACGACGACGCAACGAGTAGCACTCGTCAGCCGTCACTGCTCTGTGCTCTCGCTTCACAGCTCGGCTAGCGTTTCGGTTGCCGAGTCGTCATAGTGTCGGGCGCGCGGTGGCATCGATCTGTCATGCATGCACGCATGCATGTGCATGCTTCGTTTCGGTCGAGTTTGACAGGTCGTGCCGTGCAGCCACGAGCATCAACGTGGTTTTGTGATTGTGCTGCTGGGGGCCGGCCAGTGCCGAAAGGAAGTTGCATGCGCTCCGCATGGACCTCCACGGCTTTTGCCTGCCCCGGCCGGCGGGGCCCGGCGGCCATCCGTCGATCTGCCTGGATACGGCTCTGCAGTCGAATCACGACGGCGCGACGCCGATGTTTGCCTGCTTTTGTGAGCCTGTGTGGGTGTTGTGGCCGTGACGCGCTGCAAAACCGTATGACTTCGCCTTTTCTTCGAGCGGTTTTTTGTGGGTGCAGTGCAGTGTTGTATGATTGTTGTCCGCTTGGCTCTGCATGCATAAATATGGGCTCCTTTTTTAAAGTTTTAATTATTAGGACATAGCCCTGGTATGGTATTAGCATATTCATAAAGACCAAAAGTCTATAGCATGCATAGGTGCTTAAAGAGCATCTTCAATTCAAAAGTACTATTTCTTAAACTCACTTCCTACATCATCATTTAGAGAAAATTCGCTGTTTATATTTTTTTCACCACTAATTTTCTATCTTGCGCCCGTATTCTAGATATCTAACCTCACTTTTTATCGCGAGAAATTTAATTAGAATAAAGGGTGATAATATTTAGATATCTAAGTTTTTCAAAGGATAACATCTTTCTAATGCGTTTGGAAAAACTCAATTGAGACTCTCCTTCCCAGAAAACTTAAATCGAAAACCATTTTCCCCTCCTGATATGCTTTTCATGGAAGAGAACTCCGCCAGCAGGCTTTTGGCTTCAATCGTAACATCTGTCAACTTCTGAGCTTTTGCATTAGATATAAAAATTTCTCTCGCTTGCTTTCAACGAGTACGGGTTGTCACTAAGGATTGTCACCAGCCTTCCAATGATTTCTATGTCATTTTGACACTACTTTTCACGACACCTTTGATATTGATGATCCAGACTCGGATCGTCATCATAGAAATAAACCTCAAAGATGTCTTATCTCCTTACCACCTTCTCTCCCAAATAATCATATATTGTTCGTGTGCATGAAATGTGGATCTACCACTATTTTTCATGCTTGCAGCAACGCTATCGAGACAGTAGTATAAAAAAGTGAAAAAGAAAATGACCACCGGAAAATCTGATCTTGTTACAAAAGTACCTAGCATCCGCGTCGGCACCTGATCAAAGGTTTATCCTATCTTCTAGGTGTATCTAGTGCATTAAGATCGACCTTTCCACCACCACAACAAAACCCACGTGGTTTATACTGAAACTTCTTCGCACCACAGTGAAGACAATCTGAGTGTGTTCAACTTTCCAGTTATGTATTGAACTTCAAAGTTTTCTTTTCTCAAAGATGCAAAAGGTTTGTGCATCATTTTAAGATGGAAGGAGTTTTAAGTTACACCGACATGCTCATCTAAGCATCCTAGGGGGTTGGGATCGATCGAGCCGCCCTAGTGTACTCTATCTAAACTTAAAACATTTGTTAGTTTGTGGAAATTTGGCTGATGTTGCTGATGTTGCAAGAGGAACACATTGATCTCTGCTAAAGTAGTAATGCTGTAAAACAGGACTCTCCGAAAAGCATTTGAATATGGGTTACGTGCCGATATGCCCAGCCTTTAATATGTACACAGATCAGATCGACCCTCTAATTAGTGGACGTTGGGTTGGATTAGCTAGTAGTACTTTATAGTAACGAAGTAATACTCCACTAGAGTAGTATGCATGGATCTCACCTGTGCCTTTTGCGTATGAGATGAAGGAAATCCCTGATCTAAGCGGTTGCCGCCACGCCCGATTCGTCCCGGACAACAAGAGATGCAACACGCAGCCAACAATACTTCCCAGATCTATGACCTACTGTTGCCAAGCAGGTCGAGCTCGACCACCTGGCACCGGCACCTGCTTTGCTCGGTTGCTCCGGGTGGATGGTTGGGCTGGCACCTACGCCAGCACACGTTTTAATCTCGGCAAAGCTGGCGCTACTGAAACGACAGTTCGGCTCGGGCTGACCAGAAACGCCCAACGTCCTACGCAAGATATTTTGTTCGATCCTTTACTAGAGGAATGCAAGTTCGTAAAAAATTAGGTGCTGTCTTCTTGTTTTTTTAGCGTGCTTTCATAGTTATTATTAAGCACGTTGCCAATAAGGTACTTAATCTATCCTAAATTATAAGACGTTTAACTTTTTTGACACCAAGTTTGATAACTCGTTTTATTCAAAAATTTGTGTAAAATATCACTTCTTTTGTCATGGCTTGGTTTATTTATAAAATTTCTTTCGCAAATAACTTAAATTTGACTATGTTTGCATAAATTTTTAAATAAGACGAACGGTTAAACTTAGAATAAAAAAGTCAAACGTCTTATAATTTGGAATGGAGAGAGTACTTACATTTTTTAGTTAACCAACTAAGGTCTTGTTTAGTTCACCCAAAAAACAAAAAGAAAATTCAAAATTCTTCGTCACATCGAATCTTGCGGCACAAGCATAGAGCATTAAATATAGTCGAAAACAAAAACTAATTGTACAATTTGCCTGTAGATCGCGAAATGTATCTTTTAAGCATAGTTAAGCCTTAATTGGATGATGATTACCAAATAAAAATAAAAATACTGTAATATTAAAAACCAAAATTTTTTCGAAACTAAACAATATCTAATTGTAATTATTACTAGTCCTAGTGGAAGAAAACTCCACCCACCCAATGGAAATTTTTTTTCGAAACTAAACAATATCTAATTGTAATTATTACTAGTCCTAGTGGAAGAAAACTCCACCCACCCAATGGACTACTAGAGTGAATAGTCCGTTGGCGCTGGACTGTCAGGCGGGGGTTCTACCACAGCGAGCCCCGTGTTGGATTGGATTTGCTTTCAGAGTTGGAGCCCTATATATAAAGCAGCCAAACCCCGTCCAGCTTCGTCCCGCGGCTGCTTGCCCGGATCCCCTCTCTTTTCCCTGGCACTTTGTCACGGGACACCCGGGAGGATGGACAAGAGCGGGGCGGCAGCCGACGACGTCGAGCGGGGCGACTACGAGCAGGAGCACGACAGGAGAGGTGCCTTCCTGCCCTGCGTACTGGGGTTATGTTATCCCCATGTTTCGGGAGATCCTATCAAGGGCCTCTGCGATTAGTTCTCGCGGATTCGTTGAACCCCTCATCTCTCTCTCTCTCTCTCGGCTCCTTGTTCGTTCCAGGGACGGTATGGACGGCGACGGCGCACATTGTGACGGCGGTGATCGGCTCCGGCGTTCTGGCGCTGGCCTGGAGTGTGGCGCAGCTGGGCTGGGTCGCGGGGCCCCTCGCGCTCGCCGGCTTCGCGTGCGTCACCTACTACACCTCCACCCTGCTCGCCAACGCCTACCGCGCGCCACACCCCGTCACCGGCGACAGGAACCGCACCTACATGGACGCCGTCAGATCCTACCTCAGTACGCGTCCCGCGCACCACCACCACCTCCCGTCATCTCGTCTCGTTTAACTGGAACGCATCGCCTAAACATGCATCGCATCGCATCGCAGGTCCCAGAGAGGTGCTCATGTGCGGGATCGCGCAGTACGTGAACCTGTGGGGCACCATGGTCGGCTACACCATCACTGCAACCATAAGCATGGCGTGAGTAACCAAATCCTATTTTCCTCCGAATCTCCGTACAGGCAGGGAAAAAGAAACACGATGTGCTGATTTTTGTTTCCCTTTTCTGCCGATCTGTTTATGTGCTGCAAAACAGCGCGATCAGGCAGTCCGACTGCTTCCACCGGAACGGCGCCGGCGCGCGCTGCGACGCGTCAGGGACCGTGCTCATGCTGGCGTTCAGCGTGGTCCAGGTGGTGCTGTCCCAGTTCCCTGGCCTGGAGCACATCACCTGGCTGTCCGTCGTCGCGGCGGTCATGTCGTTCGCCTACTCCTTCATCGGCCTCGGCCTCTCGGTGGGGCAGTGGGTGTCTCACGGTGGCGGCCTCGGGGGCAGGATCGCAGGTGCTACCGCGGCGTCCTCCACCAAGAAGCTCTGGAATGTGCTCCTTGCCCTGGGGAACATTGCCTTCGCTTACACCTTTGCGGAAGTGCTAATTGAGATCCAGGTATGCATGATTTTGCAGTAACTTCAAGTGGAAAATATGTTCAGATATTAGGCCAGGTAATAACAACGTACGTCCCTGTCAGTAAAGTGCCGTTCTGATCTGTTCTGATTTCCCCTAGGATACACTCAAGTCACCACCACCGGAGAACAAGACGATGAAGAAGGCAGCAATGTATGGGATTGGAGCCACCACCATCTTCTACATCTCTGTTGGCTGCGCTGGGTATGCTGCATTTGGTTCAAATGCTCCAGGCAACATCCTGACGGCAGGCGGGTTGGGTCCCTTCTGGCTGGTTGACATTGCCAACATGTGCCTCATTCTCCACCTGATCGGTGCATACCAGGTCAGCACATCTCACTTGATGTACACCTCACTAGAAGAATTTCAGTTGCCACATTCAGTCAGAGCTGAACTCTGTAGCTTATAAGCTAAAGCTAATATCTCAACGACGCAGGTATATGCTCAGCCTATCTTTGCTTCAGTTGAGAGGTGGGCAGCCTCCCGGTGGCCGGAAGCCAAGTTCATCAACAGCGCCTACACCGTCAGCATCCCCCTCATGCAGAGAGGATCGGTGACCGTTGCACCATACAAGCTTGTCCTAAGGACTGTTATAGTCACCGCGACGACTCTAGTGGCACTGATGATACCATTCTTCAACGCTGTGCTGGGGCTCCTCGGCGCATTCAGCTTCTGGCCGCTGACGGTTTACTTCCCCATAAGCATGCACATTGCCCAGGGCAAGATCACCAAGGGGACGAAGTGGTACCTTCTGCAGGCTTTGAGCATGATTTGTTTGATGATTTCAGTGGCGGTGGGAATAGGCTCTGTAACTGACATTGTCAGTAGCCTGAAGGTCTCTTCCAACCCTTTCAAACTGTAAGCTAAAGGTTATTGTAGTCGTGTACAATATGTAAAAATCTTCTCTAAGTCGAAGAAGAATGTAGGCATGCTCTGAGCTGATTGTGTGTGCTCTGTTTTCTCACACATATCAGTAGTGCAAATCGGCTGTAATAACCTCTTAGGTTGTTCATACTCTGAATAAATTGAAAAGGATGGCTAAGATGAAGCACAAAAAAGACTGGAAGTCAGAATTTCAGAGAGTATTGAATAATCAGTACTCCCTCCGTCAGGCTGTCACAATGTCCTGTTCTGCTCTGATAAAAATCGACCCTATGGTCTATGGATGTCTTGCCATCATTCTGTCACAAACAATTGCTAGCAATCTCTAGTCATACTTATGCACATGACATATCTACAGAAACTTTCGGAGTACAATACTAGTATGTACATAATCTATAGACAGGTATTGCAGAGGCTATACCTCCACATTATTTTACCAGCCTGGTAGTCGCTGTTCACAAGTCAGGCATTTTGACGACCTAATAAGCTTCCCCCATGATTTCCTACAGGGTGCTTAGAGGCCCTGATATTGTGATTATTACTAGTATATCCTACTAAGACAGCCTGTCGCTGTTACTTATCATTCTTGTTCTTTGCCCTCCTAGCTGTGGAACTAGGATCAATGTCAATGAGCATTTTCACGACTTCTCTCATTGTCGGCCGTTCTGATGGAAGCTGAGTGGTACACACAATAGCAATATTCAACGCCTTTATCATGTAATCTGATGCATCATTGTTTACTTTTGGATCAAGAACAGCTGCAGGGTTTTGCTTGGCCAAATGAAATGAAACCCAGGAGACAATGTCTGTTTCACCGTCAAATTGTTGATCAGTTGGGCTACGTCCAGTAAGCAACTCTAGCAGTACGACACCGAAGCTGTAAACATCGCTCTTCTCAGTCGCCTTTAGAGAATACGCAAGCTCTGCATATCAATTTAAGATGGCATGAGACTGATATCTTCATACTAATATTGTTGAGTTGCATGCATCTGATATTTCTATACTTATAGGAATAAATGGTAGTTATTGCAAGAATAGCATGGAACACATTACTTTTGAAATGGATATATTATTAATAACTGACACCAAAATCATTAAGAAAATTCAAAAACAACTAAGAGCCTTTCAGCCATCTTTATTTCACAAACAGCAATTAAAGTACCCAGCAATTTGTAAGACAAGTCAAAATGGATTCTAGAGCACGAGTTATACTGACAAAAAAACAGTAATCGTGCAGAGAAATGTTCAGTAACCACAACTGTGGAAAAATATAAATATGCAGGAGAATTTATTTGAGAACCTTACCAGGAGCCATGTAGCCATGCGTACCAGCGAAACAGCTAAGCGTCGAACCTTCCACCAATTTAGCAATACCGAAATCTGCAAGCTTAGCTTCATACTTCTCGTCCAGCAGAATATTGGTTGACTTTATGTCCCGATGAATTATGGCCGGGGAGCAATCATGGTGAAGGTACATGATGCCCTTTGCAACCCCAACAGCAATCCGGCACCTCTTATCCCAGTCAAGCTCCGGCTGCCCAGCTTTGAACTCACGGCGAATAGCATCATACAGATTGCCATTCACCACATACTCATAGACCAGAAAGTTTGATGCTCCAGTCAAAAATGCATTGAGTTTCAAAATGTTCCGATGGCGTATCTTCCCAAGGGTATTTATCTCAGCCTCCAAGAGTTTTGCATCATCACGCTTCCACAACTCCTTCACAGCCACAGTTCCCCTTCCCTTGCTCAATTCTAGCCTGTAAACTTTGCCAGTGCCTCCACAGCCAATCAAATTCTCTGCATCCAAGTTGCATATCTCCTCAGGATCAAGTTCTGGGGGTTGGAAGGTCTCAAGAACCCACTTCAAATCAGTGTCACTGCCACTCTCAATATCCCCTTTTCTGTTGAACTCTTCTAGCTTATAATTTTCATAGCTCAGACATGCCAAGCCAAACAGGAGAACAACTAAAGATATCACAGTTACCAGAACAAGAAGAAGCCGTCTCCTTGACAAGTTGTCACGGTTATCGGACCACTGGCAAGGTTTTAGATTAGTGATACTTTGTTTCCAGCCTTCTGAAGTGTCTGCAACACAAAGGCCAGCATTTTCAGAAAATGCATAATCTCCAGCTATCATCAAGAGTTGGGGAGGGACTGGTCCAGACAACTCATTGTGGGAGAAATCAATATCACTCAGCTTCAGTGACTGCAAACCTTCAGGAATGTCACCAGAGATCATGTTATGGGATATATTGAGTGAATTTAGAGTGACAAGGGAGGCCAGTGTGTCCGGAATGTCTCCAGTCAAAGAATTCTCTGCAAGATTCAGGTCAACCATGCTACTGCACATACCAATATCTGGCGGTATTGACCCTTCCAGTGCATTATGTTCCAAATGCAGGTAAGTCAGCTGCTTGAGACTTCCAATTTGTTTAGGTATTTGGCCAGAGAGTCTGTTGTTGGAAGCAACCAACTTCTGAAGCAGGGTAAGCCTCCCCAGCTCTACCGGAAGCTCACCAATGAAGTTGTTGTTCTGAACATACAGCTGGTTCAGAGTAACTGAAAAGCCTATATCAGAAGATAGGCCCCCAATAAATCCATTATCAGCAACATCAATTATCACAGCATTAGGCAATCCCCACAAGCCAGCAGGAATACTCCCACTGAATTGATTTTGACTTATTCTGAACCTCTGAAGTGTCTTGCAGGAAGAGTAAGAGCCGGGGAATTCACCTGAAAAGTTGTTGGTCAAAGCCAGTAAGAACTGAAGCTTGTTGTTTTGGCACAAGAATCTTGGAAATTCACCAGAAAAGAAATTCTCTGATATGTCGATTGTGTTGAGCGGCGAGAACCGACCCAGGTTGGCAGGGAACTTTCCTGAGAACTGATTTTCATAGGTTGAGAATGACTCAAGAAACTGCAGGTTCCCCAGCTCTTCAGGAAGTTCGCCAAAGAAGTTGTTGTGGTATATATGGAATATCCTCAGCTTCTTCAGGCCGCCAATCTCCTTAGGCAGCATGCCAGTCAGCTGATTCCGTGAAACATCAAATTCAGATAACAAGGTTAGAGTTGCAAGCTCTTGAGGAATTTCACCAGTCAAGTTGTTTTGGTAGAGCTCAATCTTCCATAGGTTCCTCAGTTTGGATATTGCCTTCGGGAATACACCAGTAATTTGATTGCGTGAGAAGTCCAATGTCCCGAGTGATACTAAATCAAAGACTGAAGCTGGTATCTCTCCCCTAAGATTGCATTGTCCCAGGAATAGCCATGTTAAGTTCTTCAGGTCTCCAATGCTTTCCGGAACATCACCTTCATCGAAGCTATTCTCTCCTAGACCTAATTCAGTCAGGCCTGATAATTTGCTGGCCCATGTTGGGAATGCCCCATTAAAATTATTGGTCGACAAGTCAAGAACTTGTAGGTTGACCAATGCTGAAAGATCAGGCAATTGGCCTGTTAAACTGTTCATTGACAGATTAAGAACCTGCAGATTTGAGCAATTGGCGAGCGCAGCAGGAATACTTCCTGAGATGGAGTTTGCCCCAAGCTCCAGATTGCGTAATTGTTCAAGAAGAGAAAATGAAGATGATATTGTGCCTGATAGTGAGATATTTGAGAGTGATATCCCAATGACATCACCAGAATTGCGGTCACATGTAACACCGTAAAATTGGCATGGTGAATGGGATTCATCCCAGTTGTGTAGGTAATTCTGTGGATCTTTCAGATAGCCTTTAATGTCCAAAAGTATATCTCTATCCAGAGGTAGGGATTTTGATATTCCGAAATTGCAGAGCACAAGAATTAACCAGAAATATATTTTAAAATATGAGGTGGACATTACACTCTTAGCAGCGTTTACCTGAAAATAAGGGATCCTGACATAAGTGCACTGGCATACTGGATTTGATGACAGTAATAATTACCTTGATATTTTACAAAAGTGTACAGTGTTTTACGTTGAAGAAACAAACAAATGAAAATGATATGCAGTTCACTTGTATCGCGGTGGCCATTGAAAGGAATTGATGGAAATTGAAGTGTGAAAAGATCAAAAAGATCCATTCTATTGAAAGCGATCCACTCAATGATCATGGGGACCAGGTAATAAAAACATAATCAATTAGATATTATTTTCATCTAAACTACCTGCTTCCCTCGTCACTAATTTGTGACTATGGTTTCTGAAACACTGTACTTTCAAATAGAACTAAGTTGTACACTGATTCTTCCTTTTCAGAAAGAGTTACTTGAGACGATCAAATTCATTGCTAACCATTAGCCTCATGCATAACTAGTCAGATATTTAGTAGATACTGTGATATACACGTCACCTTTCTCTGCTCCTCAGTTAGAAGATAGAACATAAGGTTAAGGTCTTGTATGTCAGTATGTGTCCTTAGATCATATCAGCAATGAACCAGCAAGGGGATGACTGACTGATCATATTCAGGATCAACACAAACGTACTTATCAGAGCAGTCTCTAGCATGTAAAGCCGCTGTCTAGTGGAACTTTTTGTAGCTCATGAGGATGATGTGCAAGTTCTGCACTTCCAATTATCTCTGTGGACCACACGTCCACATACAATGAACCGGTAAAGAAAATGTGAAATTACAGTCCACTATACGAACTGCAGGAGGTTATATGATGCATTAATTTTAACACTTTTGTCATTCATCCAGTTAACATGGCTAATCTAAGGTTCTGCACCAACATATCAATGTCATGAACCATAGAATTAAACATTGAGCCTCCATTTCCTACCGAAGACAAACTCAAAATCACAGCTTAGTAACCTACGCACATGTGAAATCAGTTCCAATACTACTGTATAATTTAGCCATGGAAACTAACTGAAGAACACTTGTTTCTATTCTCCAGTTCATTTTCTGACAAGATTTCCGAGCCTAGGCCTTGTTTAGTTCACCCCAAAAACCAAAATCTTTTCAAGA
>Ga0182004_10002160_pt1 | contig 15111 bp, 10 predicted proteins | sample Sormic07211540_1_FD_120479 | JGI IMG/M metagenome (GOLD analysis project Ga0182004, IMG submission 120479) | Endophyte microbial communities from Sorghum bicolor roots, Mead, Nebraska, USA - 072115-40_1 MetaG | ecosystem: Host-associated > Plants > Roots > Unclassified | place: USA: Nebraska...
CGCATTGGCTGCGTCAGTGGGCGAACTTGCAGCGGCATGATTTGAAAGATCAAATGATCTATGCAGCGCAACACCTAGAGACGTCGGCTTTAGTTTTCTTTCGCTCCAATAGTTGGCTGTCACATAGATTTGTCGGTTTTGCTTAGTCAAGAAGTTTCTTTTGTTTCCATAGTCGTGTGAGCGGTTGTGTGCTCAAATTTAGACTTTGTAATAATTGGTCTGATTCTACCTTTTGGTAGATGAAGCCGGATATTTTATCCATTATCTCAAAAAAAAAAATCTATTCTAAATCCGGTTATTTAACTTCTCTAATCACCCTACTAGGCCGATGAAACAAAAATCCTATAAGATACCTTTGTCTTGAATCTTGAGCCCTTCACCATTCATCCATGCCATCTTTCACCATGACACCAATGTTTTGCTCAAAGCATCTTGTGGTCCTAATTTATAACACAAACAAGTATTATCACTAATTACCCAAACCTAAAAAAAGAGGCTCTAGATGCTATCAAAGTCACTTAGGGGGACTATGTGGTACGATAGCCTTTTGACCCTTCGAATAATAGAAGGGAAGACTCATCGAGTTCCTGTGTGATGCTCGAGTGTTAATTTCCCTCCTTGTTGACGGAGTTGTTGAATTTCATGGGGCTAGCACGTCTCCTTTTTATGGGCATTGTTCGGGCAGCAGCGTCCATGCAAGCTAGGGCACCAGGCCCAGGGGGATTTGAGAGCTAGCAGGCCCCGTGGCCCGAGTTCCTCGGCCCGAGTGGGTCCTGAGGAACGAACTCAGCAACATACAAAGTCAACAGAGTATGAACTCAAATACTCAATGGCATATGAAGTCACCGTCTAGCTACTTAGCCAGAAGCATATTTTCTTTTGAGTTATGGACACGCCCCTCTAGCTACTAGTCTACTAGAACCGTCTCATGGCATTTGTGGCTCATATGATCACCTCCATAAATGAATAAAGAGCATGGAGTCCCCTAAACAAATAACAAAAAAATTCACTAAGACCTTGTTTGTTTGAATGCATGTGTATCCACCTCACTCTACATGTTTTGAGGCCTTGTTGAGTTTCCAAAAGAAATTGCAAAACTTACATGAAGCATTAAATATAGTTAAAAACAATAACTAATTACACATTTTGTCTGTAATTGCGATACGAACTTTTTGAGCCTAGTTAGTCTATGATTGGACAATATTTGTCGAATACAAACGAAAATATTATAGTGCTCATTTTGCCAAAAAAAATCTAAAACTAAACAGGGCCTGAAGTAGATTGAAATAAAACTTAGTTTAATTCCATTTCAAATTATTTGAATATATGTAGATTAAGATAAATACATACGTATCAAACAAGACCTAATCATAATGATTAATTTAAATACAGACACCGAAACAGCAGAGCCACTTCAAATAATGAATTTATTGCTCCAACAAAATCCAAATTATATATCGCTACTCAACTCAAGCAGCAGTCAAAACCGCTAGAGACACAACAAGAGCCGACCCCAAGAACTGAAGGCTGGCCGGCGCCGCTCTAAACGCACCGTTCCTGCCTGCGCCGCCATTATCGCCGGCGCCATCGCCAGGCTCAACCCCACCGGTGCCCGAAAATGCCGTCCCCGCCGGCGGCGGCGCGAGGACGCGACCTTTGGGTGCCGGTGGCGGGTGCTCAAGAGAGGGCGGCAGGCCCTGGCCGTGCTCGACCTTGATCTCGAACCGCATCCCCTGTTGGCACTGCGCTCCTCCGTCGGCCTCGGAGAAGAAGTAGTTGGTTCCCTCGAAGGTGAGAGCGACCGCTATGGTGTTGTTCTGCTCGAGGCCGCCACCCCCTCCTCCGCCGCCGCCATAGATGGACGTCGTCTGCTCCAGGTCTTCGCTGGCGTCGCAGAGGTCGTACGTGGTGGCGTTGGTGGTCTGCACCACCGACGAGTTGTCGTTCGTCTTGAAAACTGGTAAAAAGTGAAATCATGGTTGCAAGAATGGTCAGGATGGGTTCAATTTGTTTCAGAGAAAAAAATGATGGGTTCAATTTATTCACTTTTCTTGTGCTAATCTGAACTTGAATGTACAATATTCTGATCCAATTTGGACAAAATTTTTTTAAAAAATATAAGTGTTTTGAAGAAGTGGAGTCAACTTAAAGAGGCCACGGTTTTATTAACATCAATTACTGTAAAATGGAGGGGGGAAAACTGATTGTTTTGTTGGACTATTAATTCATATTCAGATTTCAGATTACTAGTTTGAATCTAGTGAGTGACAACAGACTTACAGTTTTCAGGAAAAAAATATGACTTTCTTTAGCTGTTTTGAATCAAAGAATCGACCTTTAATATAATACGTACTAACTTTCAACTTTCCAAGGAGGTGGATCAGCACGTGCTACTGCTCTTGTGGCAACACAAGATTCCCATGGCAGCTTCTTCTGGGCTTAGACTGAGCTGATACTCAGATCTAGATCTGAATTCTACTAGTAGTTTCCTGCTAGTAGTTGTTAACTATTCATAGTTCTAAATTGATCCGTCACTGGCGGAGTCCCGGATTCTGAATCCACTTACGACTTTCATTCAAACTACAGCTTCTGAATATTTGAAATTCAAACCTATCCTCTCCGAACTAAGGCACAATTGATGCAGTTCATGTTATCTAATTACCATCGCATTAATTACTTTGGATAATAAGGAATTAAGGCACTAAGATGGACATGGCTTATTCGACCTAGAATGCTAATACTTGGCTTCCCTGTCTCATGGCACATTGCAGGTTTCAGCTTTCAGTGACAGTAGAGTTAGAGTACATGGACAAGCAAGTTCTGTACTAAATTGACAGAGCAGTAATACTGTAATAGCTGAAAGACATACTGAGGTAGTCGCCAAGGTAGAAGGTCTCGCCGGCGGCCCAGTCGGAGTAGTTGCCGGACGTGGCGTTGGTTTTGACGTTGAAGAACCACCCGTCGGTGCCGCCCACGGTGTGGTTCCTGTACGGCGGCGCATCATCCGCCGCCGGTGATGCAGCCAACGCGGCTGGCAGGCCTGCCACCAGGACGGCCGCCGCCGTGATGGCCACGGAGGCTACCACGGATGGCAGGAGCCGCGCCATGGATCTCGCTGGGTAGCTCGATCGGGTTTGAGCGCTGTCGGTGGAGCTTGGAGTTCCTTGTCTGGTGCTGAACTGCTGATGTGCTGTCCTTGGAATGCTAGCTGGTCCAAGCTTTTGTACGCGAGTGGGAGGGGCTAGTGCTGCTGCACATGTTGCCGCGTGTGCCATTAGTTCGATATATTATTGCTAACAACACTGCGACTGAGTTTTATAATCGGGATTAGTAGGTGGTGTACTATGCTAATGCCTGCTTATTGATACTGTCGGCTGATTTGGCCCATACTAATACTGTTGACTGATCTATATTACGAGAAAAAAAAATAATATGCAATGGTTCACTTTAGTTACATTTTTCGTGTTTTGAATATATCAGTTTAGTCAAAAGTTTTACCATCATCTGAAAATTTCAAAAAATGAATACCAATTTATGCTATTTTTTATACAGGTATAGTATCATGAGCGAAGCAACTGGAGGCTAATATACGTCGTTTGGGGAGATGATTCCTATCAGACTGTTTTTTTTTTTCAATAGAACAGTTTTTTTTACTAAAACATTTTTCAATCAAAACCTTCACACTACCGGAGAGGCCACATTTTCCGAGTGTCGGAAGCTTTGCGAGTGCATTCCGTCCAGCACTCGGAGTCTTAGTGTCACACTCGTCAAAGACAGACACACGGTATAGACAACTTTACCGAGTGTCTTGCACTCAGCAAAATGCGACACTCGGCAAAGAAAATCTTTGCCGAGTGTCAGACTCTCGGCAAGACGCGCACTCGTCAAAGATAAACTTTACCGAGTGTCGTCTAGTTGGCCCTCGGCAAAGAGTGATGGCAGGCTACGTCCGTCAAATGTTGTGACTCTTCGCCGAGTGCCACGTCTAGACACTTGGAAAACTTTATCTTTGTCGAGTATGCCCCAAGGCACTCGGTAAAGTATGAGTTTTGCTAAGTGTCAAACCATGACACTTGACAAATTCTTTTTTTTTTTATTTTGAGCTCCAAACTTTTTCTGTAGTCTTCATACAGTACTGCTCAATGTTCAAATTTACATATTTCTCGATATTTTTGCTATATTTCTTTAATTTATTTCAATTAACTGATTTTTTTAGAAAATGGGTGTTCAAACTGTAGGTGCATCGAATAATGGAATTTAAGGAATTTAAAAATGCCAGTCATGTTACTTAGTGTAGTTTGAAGCCGTATCCAGAAACACGCCTAAATTTTTGAAAATCTTGTGCACGAAACATGCCCACGAACTTGTGGACAAATTAGTTTTAAATTATATCAGATACAAATGAAGTCCGAAAATCATGAAACTTGTCGATACGTTATGACATCACATGTGGAAGCTATGATAAAAAATTTAGAAAGATCTCATGTATGTTGTAACATACGATGCTTAGAAACCAAGGCCTGCCATGTCAATAGCATCGTAGGTCTCCCGTGTAAGACTCACTTCTCTGACATCGTCACACGGAATGCAGCAACAAGGCGGCGCAGGTCGTTTGGGAGTTTTGGTTAAGTCTTCCTCGCACTACATGGCTCAATACATCGCATTTATTAGATTTTTCTTGAAATAATTAATGGATACATCGTGTCTATAGGCAGGAGTACTACAAACTCAAGGAGTAATTTCAGGGCAGAGCGAATGTGGTGGCTACTAGAGCTTGCACAAAACACATCGTGGACATCCATTACGAGACCATCATAAATCACTATGGGATGAAGCTTGAACAGAAGGTCACCCAAAAGGAGGCAAGACTGATGACGCTGACCAAAGCCCAGTACCTTGAGGTAGCTAAAGAACATTAATATTGATTCCTTTTGAGATTAAGAGGAGACACTACAGGGGTGGATGGATAAGGTTAGATAAAGTGTTGATTTATGTTAAGGAAGATAAGGTGCAATATGTAAGGCGGACTAGGTCTAACATTTCTATTTCTATATAACATTAAGTCCATACTTTTTAATTTTTATTTATTCAATAAGATAATAATATATGTTGATGTATAGGACATTGGAGAATGTCTAGGTGGATCACCTATGGACACCACATGGCATTTTTAAGGTTATAATTAGATACATATCATTCAAAATATCACGATTTGGAAAGATATATCATTACTATTCAGGATATATTAAAAGCATATTAATATAATTTCATACATCTCCAAAATTTCATAATTTTTAATGTAAGGCCCTGTTTAGTTTTCCCACCTAAAAAATTTTCATCCATCTCATCGAATCTTTGGACACATGCATGGAACATTAAATGTAGATAAAAAAAACTAATTGTATAGTTTCGTTGAAAATCGCGAGACAAATCTTTTAAGCCTAGTTAATCCATAATTAGCCTTAAGTGCTACAGTAACTCATATGTGCTAATGACAGATTAATTATGCTTAATAGATTTGTCTTGCAGTCTCCAGACGAGCTATGTAATTTTTTTTATAAAACTTCTCCCGACATCCTTCCGACACATCCGATAAACACTCAAAAATTTTTCTTCTCAAATCTAAACCGGGCCTAAATTGTATATTCTATCTTTTCTCTCTGTTGTTTCACTAATGTAGCTGTACCCACGTACGTGAAGTTGGCCACAAGAAGCTGAGACAAGGTAAGCTGGACTAAATTGCCCTTGCCCGCACGCCCCTTGGCCCACCACCGCCTGGAGACGTCTCGCCGCGCCGCGCCGCAACCCGGAGGCCGGAGGAGACTGCGCTCAGTCGAGCACCACCTGGGGCCCAGCATCCTCTCGCGACCATCTCCGGCACGACGTCCGCCCTCTGCAGCCCCGGTGTCCCTGCGACTGCTGTACTAGCCAGTTTGCCCCGCGACGAGCACCACCAGAACACTAGGTATTCCCTCCCCTTGGTCGGTTGGTCCTGCCTTCCCTTCCTGCTGTGCTAAATCGTGCGCGTAATTCATAGGTAAAAGAAATCGTGCGCCCCTGGTTACCGCCCGCCGTTGATTGAGCTTTTTGTTTGTTTGTTTGTTTGTTTGTTTGGTCGAGAGGATTCCTGTTGGATGCTGACTCATACCTGAAATAATGAATGACATCCGGTTTGCTGTAAATCATTCTACCGGTAATGTTGTGTATATGACAGGAATTTGGTCATTAGTTATCATTCATGGTTGTGTATTTTGCGGTTAATCCTGATTCCTGAGATACAGGCTTCTGGTTTGTATTGGTAGGATCTGTTTGGTGCTGCACATTGGACAGACCTGCATTATTCTGTCTTGATGTAAAGTAGCAGGTGATCGCTAATTCAATCAGCTGAAGCCTCAAACACCTTCTTTTTGTAAACCAATTTAGGCCATTAACTGGAGTAATATTACTAGCACCATTTGATAAGTTGTACATGCCTGTTAATATATTCCAGTTTCTCCTTTTCACACATCTGTGTCGCTGTGCATTTTGATACTCCAGTTGTTTGCATCTGTCATATTGTTTTTACAGTTATTATTATACTTTCCATCTTCATGCTAAATCAGTTGTCCATGATATAGTTCCTAAGTTACAAAGACACAGTTGGTATCAGTATCACTACAAAGGATCATTTTGTCCTAACTTCAAATTTACTTACTGGGCAGCACGATGAAGAATGAACTCTTTTGAGCTGCATTTGGTTGCACTAGTCGTGGGAGTACTGGTCTTATTTAGATTGCTGTCTTATTATATTTAGCAACCTTACTTAAGTATCGATCTGGCAGAAATTCATTTAATTCATCTGTATTCATTCCGCTGTTTTGCTGTGGAAAGCTCCACTATACATTCATCTGAAATATGGGCAGTACCATTTGTGGCCACCTGGATACTAGGCCTTATCTGGATCCTTCAAAGGCATGGGCCAGTTTGTCCCATGTTCCCGGATGGAGTAAATAAATACTGGTACCACCTACAAATGCATGGGGATAACATTTTCTTACTAAAAATTTGACAGATTTCCCTTTGTTACCTGATATAAGTGCATTTATTCGCTGATTGAAAAACAGAAAAATATAACGTGTTACTTCAGTCACGCATTAAATTAGTTATTTTGCGCAGCTGGGAACTTGTAGCTTTATTTTAAACTTTGGAACCAATTCATTCCTCCCAGCGATGGAAAAAAAATAGGAGCTTTTCATTCTATGTTCTCTTGTTATTATTTCTCCTGTCATTACTATCTTGTACATGTATAGTTTCAGACTGGTAGCTGCCCAGCTCAGTACTCAGTATTTCTTTTCATTTTGGACATTTGAAACCTTATCAGACTAGATCTGTGATGGCTTTCCTTGTTGCTTTGCAGGGTCATCTGCACACCTGCTGGGTCTGCAACAATGTCTGGACCTTCATCCTAACAGTTGCGACCTTCAAGAGCGCAGAGATTCAAGAAGCACTGAGCAAGGTGAATTTGTCCCCTCTGAGCTTTTATTCTGTGAATCTAAGCAATCGACCATGGCAATTGACTAGAGTACCATGGCTGCCAACATGTTATCTGTACTGAATATGGAATGTGGTTTTGCTCTCTTTCTGTTTAAAATTTCACATGAATGGCTAGATGAAGCGTTGAATTTGACATGAATTCTTCATGTCTTCATAATCGTGCTTTGGTTTAGTGACACAGGCCAAACAAGAAGTAAATATTGTAGATAGATGTGTAAACTTCTTGTTCCATGCTCTGCTACTTTGACACAGATGGATCTCAACGCCGTGGTGGCCACCTGCTACGCCCTTCCGGTACTTGTCTCTGTGTTCACAGTCCGCTTCTTCTACGTGCTGTGGCAGAGTGGCCAACCAGCATCAAGGCCACGCACCACCGGATTGCGTTGTCTCATTGTCCTTGGCTCCGGTGAGTATGTATTGCAGTCTTGCCTTGCCTGTCAAATACCTTATGGACAAGTTTTAAATATGGTTGCCTGGTATATAAAACAGTACTCAAAGGTGTAAGCGCATACATGAAGTACCAACATGTGGCAATACTGAATAATTGTTGATAACTGCAACTTCATATGCTAGTTGATCTTCTGTGGTAATGAAAGCCCAACTCTTGGTCCCTGTATATGGGAATTTGCTTTTCACTGACTTGATCATGGTACACTGTCACGAAGAGATCGTGAGAAAAAAATCTTGTTTCGTCCAGAAATGTTATTGCTCCTAGGCAACCGGAACATTTGTGCCACAGCAGTTCTGCTTTCTAGAGGGCATTGTCACAATTTATACAAACTTGGTTCCTACATTTGTTGCCATGTGCAAAGTTCATAAGACAGATCAAACTAAAGATGTGTCAACTAAGATAGCTTATATATGATGTTTAGTTACAACACAAGGAATCATCATGCTCCTTGTGCAACTCTGATGACCCTGAACTGAGTTAGGAGTTCCCTTTTTGTAGCCTCTGCTAGACATTTTTCAGCTCCGGTATCTATTCTAAGAAGGGCGCATTTTTTAATAATCTTTTTGCACTTTGGTTGACTTCCTTCAATTTATTCTGCTCATGTGCAAATGCCCAATTCGCCGGTGTCGCAATATCTTGTCTTAGTTGCATATTCTTTCTCGCCCTATTTAGCATGTATTGGCTTGTTTAATAGCAGTATTAAAACTGTCAGGATCTGATCATTTTACAATATACAATTATAAAACACGCTTGTATCTCTTAGTATTAAAAGTTTAAAACTGTCAGTTTTCTCTTGGCTTTTCTTTTTTTCCATTGAGAAATTGTATTCTATTCTATTTTAACACATTGAATCACTATCAAATAGCATATCACTAGTATTTATAGTATTTTACTGGGCTCCTGTGCACACTCCTTCCAGAACATTTGGTAGTTTTTCTTGAGTTATCAAGTGTCTAGGTTGTAAGATATGTAGCTTGATGAAACATATATTATTTTGTGTTTTGGTTAGGAGGACATACTGCAGAAATGATGAATATTGTGACAACACTTCAGAAAGATAGGTTCACACCAAGGTACTATGTGGCTGCACTTACTGATAACATGAGTCTTCAAAAGGCACAGGTCTATGAACAATCACTTATTCAGGTGGAGGTCAATTATTCTGTTGCATCAACCAATGATTGAACTTGCTAGGCTATTTAAAATGTGGAATATGATTATATTTAGTGCCTTTTCAGAGCGATAGAATGAAGACTGCCGAGAGTGCTCATTTCATGCAGATATATCGTAGTCGTGAAGTAGGCCAGTCTTATATCACATCCATCGCAACAACATTGCTAGCCACATTGCATGCTATGTGGCTAGTAATAAGAATCAGACCACAAGTGGTGTGTACCTAGTTCAAGCCATGATAGCTATTTGCAGCATGAGTTCAAATACTAATGTTTTGTGATACTCCTTCAGATATTTTGCAATGGTCCAGGGACATGCTTTCCTCTATGCATCTCAGCTTTCCTTCTGAAGGTAGCCCTCACAGCCTAGCTTCAGTTATTAAAAAGAACAGCCTACATCTATGTTTGCTTAGTTGATGCCAATTTTTCTACCAGTACCTAACTAGTTTAGGATTGCTGTGTTTCTGTAGGTGCTTGGTTTGGGATGGTCCTCCATTTTCTACATTGAAAGTATTGCAAGAGTGAAGAAGCTGTCATTGAGTGGTTTGCTGTTGTACAAGCTACGGATAGCTGACCAGTTCTTTGTGCAGTGGCCCCAATTGAAGCATGAGTATCCTCGAGCATGCTATGCTGGTCGTTTGATGTGAAGGCACCGTATAACGTTGGGATACAGTATTTTTCCAACTCAGAGATTCAGAATACAATGACATACACTTCGACAAATACAATTGTGGTTGCCTTAAAAAGAAATGCTTTACACCCACATTTCATATATGCGGGCATGGAAATGCAAGTTACCGGGTTTTTCTGAATGTAAGAGAATCAGAGTGGATTTATCAAGCTATTGCTGAATCTAAAAGTTATTTTTTTATGTTTCGATAGAGATTATCTGTTTATAATTGTGCCTGGCCCCATTTGATGATTCTAGTCAGCAATTTGGAATTCAACATTCTTTGATATGTTCTTTTGCTGACTATTATCTTGGCTCCCAACAATTTGTTTTATCCAGACCATTTTTAGGTGAATGCATTCCAAACTTGCATGTCGAACTTGGGAATGCATTCGAAACATAGCATGGGAAAAAAGTGAGCTTGAGTATCAGTCTATCAGATACATCTCGGCCTAGGCTAGTTCCTACACCTTTGATCAGGTCGTCGACATAGTTCCTGCACGTTTGGGCTAACAGGGGCAGAGTTCACACCAATATTACCTGGTGCATTACTCCATAACACAGGAACTTGAAGAATTATATGATAAAATTTCAGTTCATTATTACAAAAATTTCTTCAGCGTGGTGCATTGGCACAAGGGGAAATCAACGTAGTGTCGCCCTTGAGGGCTAATCATGCTGTACCTGGGCCTCAAAAGGCTGTGAAAATTTTTGATTGTTTTTTTTTTGAGCTGTTTTTTATGTGTGCGTGATTTTGTTTTAACTGAGAAATGGCAGGAGCTCTACCTTGTAGGAGTATTAGAGAAAGGAGAAGAGTACAACAGAAAGTTCAGCCCTACGGTCGCACATAGGAACCACACAAATTGCTTGGAGGGTAGCACCAAACACAAGTAGAAAATAAAACATCCTAAGACAAAAGGAACCTTTCACTACTGAAACCTGTAAACACGCCATGGTTGGTCAATATCTTCCTTTGCTGTTGTCTAAAAAAAATCCTTTGCTCGTAGGGCCATGGCCAAAGCTGAATAGTCAGCGATTCCTTTCTTTCCATAAATTCCACGTTACATAACTGGCTACACCGTCGAAAACACTTCTTTGCTCCTTTGTACTACCTTTGCCACAACCTCCCACCAATCCGCAATGGAGGTGGCATTGGTGGCCTGGATGTGAAGAAGCAAGATGAGGACAACCTTAGGATGTGTGGCTAGCACAAGGATTGGAGAATCAAGGGTCAATGCTAGGGCACAATGCATGAAGAATGAAGACATCCCCAATGGTTGATGACAAAGATCCATGAAGGAGTCAAGTGCGGCAAGGTAGGGCTCAAGAATTGAAGACCTTCCAAGAGTTAGCCACATAGTTAGGATAAAAAATACAGGGGAGTCAAGTGTGCTAAAGCTTATCCTAATAATGTTCAAGTGTGCATGGTGGTGCAATATTGGTGAACATTTGGTCCAAAGAGCTTGGGCTTAATGAGTTTCGCTTCAATAGGAGTTCATGAAAATAGGTTAGGGGCAAGAATAGTTGATGATGCAATCACAAGATTGTGATGCACGTACACCTCTCTTTACACTTTCGTCATTACTTCAGTTAACCTAGAGGTGCTAGTTTGGAACGACAAAGATTATAAACTTGCTCTCACCCTTATAAACTTCCAAGGTGGTACTAAACTCACCAACCATAATTACATATGTGCCACTTCATCCAACTACTACAACTCCTATAGGCTTATCAAAACCTATATGCATGGTTCTATCTAAATGTGCACTATATTTTTGCTTAGTGTTTTTTTTTGTCTCTAATTAACGCAAAATAGTTTTGTACACTTGGTTAATTCTATCAACTAACCTAGCAAGTTAGATTAATAAAGATAAGTCACACGACCTAATTAAGGAATACAAATAAGTGTGGAAATCTAAATTAAATGAGATTAGGTATATGCAACTACTCCTGCAATGACGATTTTCCCACACCCCCGTCTAGATCTAACGGTGGCGCACGAGCTGGCTTCATGGGCCTCCGGTGAGCTCGATAGGCCCTTACAATAGGCTCGTCACGCTTTGTACGTTGGCCAGCTGTTCTTTTGTTCGGAGTTACTGATGCTGCCTTTGTTATTCCTGACTAATTAACAGTGGCTTCAAGGCAGACGAGAGCCGCCATCCGACTGTGTTGATCCATATTGGTCGTGTGTAAATATATATTTTGTCCTAGTGCTAGAATAACCGGAGAGTTAAGTTAAATATATAAACATGTAATCACAAATTAGAAGTACGTCACAAGAGATTTACTTTATAATTAATAATCCTATATCCAGGCGCCGCTTGAAACTTTGAAAGAGAGAGGTAGACTTGTATTATTGGTAGTTCATTTCATGTGGACTTTTAGAACACAGCAGTCATGTCTAATTAAACGAAGAAATTGATTAAACACAAGCCTGCACGATGACGTAGCTACTAGTTGACGATATCTATGCCAATGTATAGGGTCAACAACAACAGCAATCGAATTCTGCCAACAGCAGCAGCAGTGGTAGTACGGGTATGGCGGTCGATGACACGCGATTAAATGGAGGGCTTATCAGACTTCTTTTCTCTCATTTAAGGGGTGTTTAGTTCCCTTTTTTCTGAAAAAAACTTTGTTTTTGTTCTATTATTTTGTAAAATGGAACTAAATATCATGTAAATTTTCTAGCAAAAAGGTGGTTATTCTCTATTTTGGATTTTGGCCTCGAGAGGGAAAAAAACTCAAAATGAGTCACAAAAGGCTCTCATGAGGACAATAAATTTTATATTTTGGATGGAACTAAATATGACTCTGAAAATTTTGGCATTTTGTATTTCATCACTCCAAAATAGTTGGCATTTTGCATTTTAGATTCTATAGGGAACTAAACACACCCCCTAATAGTCAGGGCTTGTTTTGTGTTATATCAGATGTGTAGATTTATTAAGCCTAATTAATTCATCATTAGCACATGTATTACTGTAGCATTTAGTGTCTAATCATGAACTAATTAGACTTCAAAGATTCATCTCAAAAATTACTTGCAATATGTCAAATTAGTTATTTTTTAATCTATATTTAATTCTCAATGCATGTACCCAAACATTCAATGAGATAGGTTTAAAATTTTGGGGTGTGAAATAAACAAGGCCTCAGTTTCTAATTATAGAGAGTAGCACCAGAGATGACAAGATGTACATTAGTAATTGGCTAAGTGTACTAGCTAGGCTTATACGACTTATCGTTCGCACACAACACACTCCTGCCTGCCATACGCCCATACCCCTCTGCATCTATATCAAAAGCCTATTTGGCATGGCTTACAACAGCTGTGAGTATTTTTTTTGCCAAACACCTCTTTTCAAAAACAGTTTTATAGGTGAAATTGTTTCTCCTTCTCTCATGAAGGAATAGGATAGCATAGAGCTAGAAAAAAAGTAGTCTATTTCAGTTTCATTGGACAGACGTAAGACTAGCACAAAGAGAGAGAGAGAGAGAGCACATGCTCGGGGGAGGGGGCCGCCGCCGCCGCTGAGGGCGTGGCACATCGGAGTCATAACCGTCGGGGCGTGGCCCTTTGGGGGCACGATCGTCGGGGCATAGCCCACCGATTTAGGTTTGCAGCCACGGAGGGATGCGCGGGGAGGTGTGGGTGGCGCCGCCACCAGGCACGGGCATAGCCGTAGGCCGCCGGGGCACGGGCAACACGGCCACCAATAGCTACTGGGTGTGTCCGAGAGGCATAGTCGTGAGGATGGCTAGGAGTTGCCTAGGCGCGGTCGCACAAAGTCGTGGATGGAGGGAAGCCGAGCTGCGGTCACCAGAGCTCGCAAGTGCGGCCGGTGCCCGAGGCTACCAGGGCGGCCACTGGGGCACGAGCCGTCGCTGTTGCCGGGGGCACAGGTAATGCAAGCATGGTCGCTAGGGAAACTGCTAGTGGCTGCTAGGCACGAGATATGGGGAGGAACGCAAACCGTTAGGAGAGAACGCCTTGGGTGGGGGCGTGGACCCACTCCGAACGCCGCCATGGTGGCTCGTCACAACCGCCGTTGTGATGCATAGGAAGAAGAGGAGAGAGAGAAAGAAAAAGTTGAGTGTATTATAGTAATTGATCCCAAGGCCATGTTTAGATGCGAAATTTTTTTAGATTTCGCTACTGTAGCACTTTTGTTTGTTTGTAACAAATATTATTCAATTATGGACTAACTAGGATCAAAAGATTTGTCTCGTGATTTACAGCTAAACTGTGTAATTAGTTTTTGTTTTCGTCTATATTTAATGCTTCATGCAAGTGCCACAAGATTCGATGTGACGAGGAATCTTGAAAACTTTTTGGTTTTGGGGGTGAACTAAACAAGGACTAAACCTGTTTTAGTCTACCATGTGAAGCTGTTTTGCCAAATAATTTTTTAAAATTATTGCAGTTCAGCTTTATCTAAAAAGTTGCTCATAAAGCTATTTTGTAAAAAAACAACTTCACTCGTAAAGTTGAGCCGTGTCAAACGAGCCGTATATAAACCCTTTTCTCTTCAATCCAATCGATCAGTCCACCTCAGTCGATGCACAAAGGCATTCACAACCGGAGATGACATACTCCTCACTCATATATATTTTTTTAATAATGGAGATGCTCTTACTTACATACAAGTTTAGAACATAAAACTTGCACCTATAGATTTGTGTTTACATGCCACTAGGATAATTCTGATTCTTTAGCAAATGATAATATAAAAGAAAAATTAAGGGTCAAGACCTCATTTGTATAACTTTTTTCTAATCAAAATACTTTTATCATTCCAGTGAGTGTTGAGTTCTTAAAAAGCCTTGAAGTATATGAGGTTTTGGAAGCAATTTCAAATCTCTACAACTAAAAATTATGAAAAGGACCCATCTAAGCCACAACTCCCATCCCTTTTAGCCATGATAGGCTATCCCATCAACCTAGGCCCCACTCACCCATGCATGTAAAATTGTTTTGGCGAATTTAAAAAAGTCATAACTTTTAAACCGAAGATATAAATTAAATTCCGATTACACCATTAAATTTCTCATAACAAATCCTTCAAAACAAGATCACACATGGATATATTTAGATAAAATTTTATTAATTTGTTGGGGAATGGCCGCATCCTTTCCCCTGGTGTCGTCTAAGGATGCCCTTTAAGCCCGGGAACCTCCGACCTCAGGAGCGTCGGAGGTTATCCTCCGCCCAGGGAACCTCCGTGCAATTGCCCGCGAAGGACCCTGAAAAGAGACTAATATTGGTAACTCGTCTCATCACG
>Ga0182004_10002161_pt1 | contig 15111 bp, 13 predicted proteins | sample Sormic07211540_1_FD_120479 | JGI IMG/M metagenome (GOLD analysis project Ga0182004, IMG submission 120479) | Endophyte microbial communities from Sorghum bicolor roots, Mead, Nebraska, USA - 072115-40_1 MetaG | ecosystem: Host-associated > Plants > Roots > Unclassified | place: USA: Nebraska...
AAAGACTCTGAGTTATATCGTTATGTAATAAACACTTGTGATGATACTCCCTATAATTTGTCGGCTTATGTGTGATTGATCTCTGGGCGCACATAAGGTTTTGCATTCAATTTTATCCTTAAATTTGGGTGTGACAAGAAGTTCCTTCGGGTATTCTTGACACTAGCCTGCCAGGTTTGGAGCATAATATCGAAGGAGTACCAAATGCAAGGTATGTCCAACCAATCATTATGCAACATTGAATTACTTTCATTCAATCTTGACTTTTGCAAAAGTCAAGCTTGGGGGATATGCTTTGAAAGATACATCTCTTTCCATGTTGCTACATTATTTTGGTTTGCCTACCTTTAAAATATGCCCAATTTGCTAAACAATAATCTTGCTCTTTCATCACAGTTTAAGTAAACATCTATAATGCTCTCATGCTACCTTTGTGTGCTATAGTATGTGTAGGTTTTGAAGTCTTTTCACACAACTTTTTAAATTAGGCAAGGTGTTTAGTTTAATTGTTCTGACTTAAATTAGACAAGGTGTCTAGTTTAATTCTTAGACCAAAAGGTGAGCTGATCTTACTTCTAAAAAGCTTTTAAATTAAGCATGGTGCTTAGGTTGAAATGCCTTCCTGAATCAAATTAGACATGGTGTCTAGGTTGATTTTTGAGCTAATAGTATGCTATAGTAGATACTGGATATTTTGTTGGACGAACCCCTGTAGAAAAACTTTTAATACCAAAAAGGGAATGTCCTAAGATGAACTCACATTGGAGATGAAGAGAGACACAACTCACTCATAGCCAAAAAGAAAGAAGGGTGCCACAAAATATGAACCACAATCTCCATGGAGTTACGTTCTCTTGTCAACCACTAATTATCAGGAATCAAGAAAAGATTGACAAGAGAAGAGCATGCGACATTCTGTACTCTCACCTCTGAGGTCGAGAAGCTAAGACATGAGGAAGGAAGGCCAACTCCTCTAGATGATCCAACCAAGTTCTTCCCCATCTCATGCTTCCATCGCTCCACATGCTAGTTTTCAATCTCTAAATTCACTATTGCTTTATTTCTGTAAGTATGAATTGATTCATAATGCCTATATTTGAAAATCAAAATATAAGATGGGAAAATAAAATCAATCCTTTAGAAAGAAATAATTGTGAATAATAAATGCGCTATGCTATGTATGCTCAAGCAAGTTCTTTGTAGCATAGAAAGTGACCCTTAGGTGTGTTACAACAATGTCCTTGTCATTACTTGTATATTCCTTCGGGTATGTATTGTCCACTAATGATTTGCAGGAATAAAAAAATAAGAAGCGCTAAATGTCAAAGCACAAATTAGACATAAAACAAATAAGGAGTGCAACAAAGGAGACAAGCTGTTCATGAACAAGACACGTGACTAGCCAAGCAAGGAAAGCTTCCACAAGATGTTGTGGCTTCAACATGCTTCAATACTAAAGGTAACATCTCTATGTAAGTGATCTTTACTTCCATAATAACCTCCTTGATTCTGGCATGCGCATAAGTAGAGAGCCAAACATGCTTTGAGTTACAACCTCATTTGATCCAATCTAATTAACTCAACATGTTCAGTTCTTTATGCTTGTTCCTAACGTCACTTGCATGTTTAGTTTTTAATCCAATGACCGGAAATGTTGTGCATCATATCTTTGGAAGATGGTAGTCATAATCATAAAGTTATATGCATAGGTAGACTATCCTTCCTTAAAGATTGAGTAATCTGCTTTGCTAAATGTTTTAATGCCACATTCGTGCTCATTGTTTGATGCTATCACCCATGTTTAGATAGAGCAAAACACATATATTGACTCTGTCTCGTTCAATGTGCCTAAGGGTAGAGAATAATGAACAAAACTTTTTGGATCTGTTGGTGTTTTCCCACCAGCAGAACTCATGCACTTGATCTCTGCTTTGTCTGTATGAGCAGGACACACTTTAGTTAACTCCTCAAGAATCCAACAAGTGAAGATCCTAGACCTATGGACATGCGCACTGAGCGAAGATGCTGCTAGCTCCCACAACTAGTACTTCACACTTCAAACTGCTGGAAGAGCAATAAACATTGGTGACACCATCTCAAGAGGTGCTACTATCATGGTCTCCATCTTTGGGGCTAGATAAAGCACCTAAGGAGTTAACATGGTAAGAGGTTCTGTTCAGAGGACCTAAAACATCGAACACTGTGCCAAGAGGTAACTTGGTAGTTATCAATATTTCCCTTTTTAGTATTGTATCTAGAAAATGTTGAGCCCCATGTGGATAATTTTGTGGTGTGGCAGCCCACAAAGATATCCATGGTGGTGCCATAAAAATAAGTTTTCATCTTACTGCATTTTTTGCATACCATAAAAAGACCAAAAATACATCTTATGATCTTGCTAAAAGTTAAATATATTAAGAAGGTTCTAGAGAACCAAAGGCTTAGGGGTTTTACCACTAACACTTAATTAGTTCAACAAGCTTTGTTGTCTATTTGAGCTTCATAGAATTTAAAGGATCAAGAAGAGCTAACAGGCAGAAGGACGTTGTATCCCCTGTCGGAGTGCTGTTTTCAACAGCCGAGTGCTGTCTGCACAACAACCATCCCTGACACTCCAACCAGTACACCTCACTGCCAGTCAGCAACACCAACAGACTATGTCAACATGTAGCTTGGGGGAGGACACCCCCATATATCCAGCTAAGTATCACTTACTTATCTATTTATTAAGTGTGCTATGTTAATCTAAAACAAATAAAAAGATGCACAACCATAGAAACCCAAATAAAGATTTTCATATTTATTTATATCTATATCTATCTTTCTATTTGATATTAAGTTTGCTAAATAAAATTTAGGAGAGTATTGGAAAAAATTGCCTGCTAAAATAAACCCTATAGAATAATCTCTTATATGGAAATGATGAATAGTTGCTCTGCCATAGTTCCTTTCAAGTACCTAGTTTTCAACCTTGAACTCTCCCATGTTTTGGACACAACTGTTTTGATTTGAGGTCTGCTCTAAATCTAAAACTTGTGGGTAGCGAATGCTTGATCTATGTCTAGGTAGTTGACGGATATGATATGGGAAGGTTTTGAGCTGCTATCAAGATACTAGAGTTCTGGAGAATTTATCTTTGAAAATCTTAAATTGCTACATGATGAGTTCCTGTATGACTAGAGTTTAAATTCCTACCACAGCCAGATATACATGCTTAGTAGATTAGGAAAGCCGTCCAGTTTAATATACTGCTTGTAGGCATTGCGTGTAGTTAAGCTGTGTTGACCCTTAGGAATTAATCATGCAGTTAAAGTCAAAATTATGTGCTCTCCATCTATTGATCTATGCTACTTCTATCCTCAGGAGTGTGCCCCCATTTACTCTGTGCTACTTCTGTTCCTGGAAGTACCACCCACATATATACACACTCCATGCACCTGTGCTGCTCCTACCCTGGGAGTACGCATTCCTCTATTCATATGCATTCACTTCATTCATTTAGAAAATGTTATCCTCCTACACTGGGAGTGAACACCAAAAATATATGTTGCCAGCCTATCCTTTTTTCGTCATCCAATAAAGCGCCAGTTATCACTCCCTATTAATATATTTCTAGTAAGAGGCTTAGTTGCTCTCAGAAAAAACGAAGAGAAAGAAAAGAAAGAAAGAGGACAATTGTCCCAAGAAAGAAAAGTAATAGAGCAAGCCAAGTTCCTCCAAGGTCTTCAGTTTCAAAATAAGGGAGGTATGTTATCTCCAAGGAGCAAATATAGAATTAGATCTCCACCATCATCATCACTATTTATATCACTTACTTCACTTCTCTTATCCACATGCACATATGATTTGATTGTATGATTTTTTTGACACGAAAAACTGTGGGGGAGGTCCCCATAGTGCCAAAATTTTTAATTAAAAAAAGGGAGTTACAGAGTCTTACATACATGGTTTAACAGAAAGCATCTAACCATACACAGAAAGAAGATTTTAAGTCTTCCTTAAATCTAACAGAGTGAGACACACATTGATTCTTAAAATTACAAAACCATAAATGTAACGAAGGGCTTCTTCTGTTGAAAATCTTGTCATTTCGTAGCTTCCATACCTCCCAAGCTGCAATCATAGATACCTAAGCAAGGAATAGAACATATGTTTGCAAGTATGTTTGAGCTGTCTCCCCACCTATGAGCTCCATATAAGCCTATTAGATGTAGGGTGAGGGAGAGCGCATAATGCCACTATGCCTTAATTCCACAAATACAACATATTTTGAGAGTAGAGAGAAGGCATATACCATTCATGCCTTCGTAAGGATCCAGAAATACCATAAACGAGAGACTTGAAAGGGTCATACAATTATTTGAAAATCTTACAAAAACTCTAGAATAATAGTTGATCAAAGAGCGAGAAATATAGCGCTTGACTTGACCATTCTGTCTTTCAACTGCTCAAGACCCAAGTGATGGTTACAAGCCCCATGGTGGAAGGTAATATGAGTAAGTTTCAAGTTAGAATAGTTTATTTTATTTCGGAGGAGAGTTCTTGTTTGAATGCTTGTGTACTTTTGAGGCGTGAAAGTATTGTAGCAACTCCTGATCCATCACTGAGTTTGTCTTTGCTCAGGGACGAGCAAAGGGTAAGCTTGGGGGAGTTGTTGACGGTAGATAACTCATAATTTTAACCATCAACTAGACATGAAAATGGATCTATATGCAAAACACCTAGTAGATATAGGGTTATCACTCATAGGATTCCACAAGTTTTTGTGATTATCTATTTCTACAAGGGGTTATTAGAATAAGAACAAAAGGAGGCCCACATGTTAGATTTACATAGAGAGAATACGTGAAATGTCAACTTAGGAATACTCTAGAAGACACGAGAAGGCGACATTGCAAAGTGGGGCCTCCCTAGCATCCAGCCAGGGGCGGGCGCCCCACCTAGCAGGGGCACCCGCCCGGGGGTAGAGGCCAATCAGATTCATTCTCGCGGATCAGCCTCCACCGACTTTGAGGATTAATCTTAAGCGCGCGTTTTAAGTCGGTTTGATCCAAGGGCTATGGTTATTCCTAGGGGGTGGAAAGATTAGTACCACATCGCTAGTTCATGGTAGAGGAGGGGTTGGATGTCCCTATAAATACAAGCCTGACCCCCCTGGGGAGTAGCTAATTCTAAAGCTTTAATTCATATTTTCCAGAGAGGGGTCCCTCGAATGGTCCTATCTCTTTAGGGTTTTAGCAACAAGAGAGGTTGAGAGAGTATAGGGTGGAGATAGAAGTGGAGGAAGCCCATTCTGTCAGTGTCTTCTTCCTTGTATCTGCAGGATCAAGTCTCCTAACCCGAGGCTTGGTTCTAGAATCATTCGACAATTGGACTTATAATACTAGTAAGTTATTATTCTTATTGTTCTTTGGTTTATGAGTTTACTTTATTCGCTTGCGCTTGGGAATAGAGTAATTGTTCATAGTGTAAGCGTGGTGCTTGTGCTAGGAACACTCGTAGATACTCCCTATCTAGCTGGATTTGTGGTAGCCTTTTTGGGGAAGTGACAATCCTCTAGGGTCTGAGTAATCCACGTCCCATCAGGAGGTAAGGTAGGGTATATGGTACTAGGGTTAAGCACTCTCTGAGGTGTCTCTTTTCTCTAGTTACTCCCCTTATAACAAGATCTACACAGCTTAGCATAGGTTAGAAGAAGATTGACAAAGGAGTTCTCTCTATATCACTCATATCTCGCTATCTTGTCTTGCAAGCCCACGGGTTAAGTATAAATTTGGGTTAGTCTGATGCACTCTTTCTCCTAGTGGTAAAAATATAAATAACAAAACTCTAGAATATCTCTCGGGTGAAGTGCTCACCGATATCCATGCGCTTGCGGATTTCTCTATGTTCGTTCAACATTTCTGTTGGTGCAAAAGCTGATCTGCAAACACAAAGGGCTAATACCCGATTCAAACGTTAAGGCATGCCAGCCGATTTGACCTTACAATCGACAAAGGTGGTAACTCAAACACTTTAGTCCCGACAACAGCGATGCGCCCAGATGTCACGGCCAAGAGGTGCTCACGCGGAACTTGAGAACACGTCGAGTTTGACCTGATGAATTCCTAAGAACTCGTAATGAAAAGAAAAATATGACGAAGTCGTCGAAAAGTAGATGCTGGAATATGAGTAAAAACTTGTGTTTGATTGATTGATAGATTCATTGATTACATGGCCCTAGGGTCTACATTTATACCCTGTCCGAAGAGCTACGATCAGACACAACAAGGATTCGAATTCCAAATTAACCGGAACCTGTACACAAAACGAATTCTAATAACTAAGAAAAACATTAAACTATCCTCCGTAACTGATCGGGACACTATCATGAATCAATCGGCAATCTCCACGTTTTCCTCCAGAGTCATCGGCAGACTTACTTGTTACAGCCATCGGCAAACACCGGCATCGGTCATCAGTACAAATATGCCATCACCTCTAGACTTAGTCATATTCGGTCATTACCCCATCGGCAACCACCTTCATCGGCAACTTCCCTGCAGACCAGTCACCATTGCTCCATCTGCCGATCCGTATTCCAGGCACGTGTTAAAAGACATACGTCCAAAAATGGTGTCAACAATTTCCAAAGGACAAACTTAGTGTCCTAAAACAAGCACTGTTTAGAACATGACACGAGTGTTCACCTTCCTATTGCGCTACCCTTGTTAATTGAGCATAAAATTATAATTGTGAAAATAGTCCTTCGGGTATTCTTGTCACTAACCTTATTAGGCTTGGAGCAAAAGATCAATGGAGTGGCAAATGTAAGGTATATCTAACCAATCATTATGCAACATTGAATTACATTCAACCAATCTTGATTTTTGCAAAAGTTAAGCTTTGGGGATATGCTTCCATAGATGCATCTCTTGCCATGTTGCTACATCATCTTGGTTGTCCCTACATTTAAGATATGCTCAATTTGCTAAATAATAATCATGCTCTATCATCACTGTTTGAGTAAACATCTATAATGCTCTCATGCTACAATTGTTTGCTATAGTATATGTTTAGGTTTGGAGTAGTTTCATACGTCTCTTAAATTAAGCATGGTGCCTAGTTTAGGAGTGGTGATCTTACTCTCAAAGGCTTTTGATTACATATGGTTAAAATGCCTTCTTGAATCAAATTAGACATGGTGTCTAGGTTGATTTTTGAGCTGATAGTATGCTATAGTAGATATTGGAATATTTTTGTTGGACTAACCCCTGCAGGAAAACTAGCAAATCCAAAATGGGAAAGTCCTGAGATGAATTCACACTAGAGATGAAGAGAGACACAATAATTTTACACAAGGGAGACACAACTCACTAGTAGCCAAAAAGAAAGAAGGGTGCCAAAAATATGATCCATGATCAAAGCACTCACTTCATGGAGTTGCATTCTCTAATCAACCATTAATTATGAGGAATCAAGAAAAGGTTGATAAGAGAAGAGCAATACACTCTCACTTCTGAGGTCAAGAAGCTGAGACATAAGGAAGAAAGGCCAACTCCTCTAGGTGACCCAACCAAGTTCTTCATCACTCTACACGCTGGTTTGCAATCTCTAAATTCACTATTGCTTTATATCTATAAGTATGAGTTGATTCCTAATGCCTATATTTAAGAATCAAATGTAAGATGGGAAAATAAAATCAATCCTTTAGAAAGAAGTAATCGTGAATAATAAATGTTCTTTGCTAAGTATGATCTAGCAAGTTCTTTGTAGCATAGAAAGTGACCCTTAGCTGTGTTACAACAATGCCCTTGTCATTACTTGTATATTCCTTTGGGTATGTGTTGTCCACTAATGATTTTCAGGGATAAAATAGTAAGAAGAGCTAAAGGTCCAAGCACAAATTAGATAGAAAACAACTAAGGGCATAAGGTAAAAAAAGAGTACAACAAAGGAGACAAGCTGTCCATGAACAAGACAGGTGACTAGCCAAGCAAGGAAAGCCTCCGCAAGATGTTATGACTTCAACATGCTTCAATACAAAAGGTAACATCTCTTGGTAAGCGATCATTACTTCCAAAATATCCTCCTTGATTCTGGCATGCACATAAGTAGAGATCCAACCATGTTTTGAGTTACAACCTCATTTGATTCAATCTAATTAACTAAACATGTTCAATTTTTTATGCTTGTTCCTGGTGTCAATTTCTGGGTCTCATAGCTTTTAATTCAATGATCTGAAATGTTGCACATCCTATCTTTAGAAGATGATAGTCATAATCGTGAAGTTATATGGATAGGTAGACTATCCTTCCATAAGATTGAGTAATCTGATCTGCCCAATGTATTTAATGCCACATTTCTTCCATAATGTTGAGTAATCTGATCTGCCAAATGTATTTAATGCCACATTTCTGCTCATTGCTTGATGCTATTGCCCATGTTTATATAGAGCATAACACATGAATAACAACTTTATCTCATTCAATGTGCCTAAGGTTAGGGAATAATGAACAAACCTTTTGGTTTTGTTGGTGTTTTCCAACCAACAGAGCCCATGCACTTGATCTCTGCCTTGTCTCTATGAGCAGGACATACTTTAGTCAACTCTCCGAGAATCCTATGAGTGAAGATCCTAGACTTATGAACATGCACAATGAGCGAAGATGCTACCAGTTCCCAGAACTAGTACTTGACTCCAACCTGCATGAAGAGCAATAAACATGGGTGACATCATCTTAAGAGGTGCAACTATCATGGTCTCTACCTTTGGGACCAAATAAAGAACCTAAGGAATTAACATGGTAAGAGGTCCTATTCGGAGGACTTAAAATCACCGAACACCGTGCCAAGAGGTAACTTGGTATTTATCAGCATTTTCCTTTAGCATATTTATTTTCTTTAACCCCATTAGTAGTTGCATCTTATTTATTTATTTATGCATTAGAAAATAAAAATATGTATTGCATTGCATGTAGAAAATGCTAAGCCCCATGTATTTAATGTGTGATGCAATAGCCCACAAACTCATCTACTGTGGTGGTATAAAAATAAATTTATGCATATTTGTTTTCTTGTCTGCATACTATAAAAAGTATAAAAATACTGCTAAAATATAAATAGGTATAATAAAGTTCTAGACTCCCAAAGCTTAGAGGTTTATTACTAATGCTTAATTAGTTCAACAAGCTATGTTGTCTATTTAAGATTTACAGGCTTTAAAGGATCAAGAAAAATTAACTGGCCGAAGGATGACTTGTCCCGTGTCGGAGTGCTGTCCACATTAGGCAAGTGTTGTTTCTGATAGCAAGGACCCACGACAGTCTAGGAGGATCAATACGCCTTCGCTGCCCGTTAGCAACTTTAGCAGACTATGTCAACATCCAGCTAGAGGGAGAGCAACCCCCGTATACCGAGCTAAGTATCCCTTACTCATCTATTTATTCCTAGTGCGTTATAACAAGATAAAAAATGAATAATCTTAGAAACCTAATAAATATTTTATCTTTTATAACTAATCTTGCTAGGAGAGCTCTTGATGAATCTGTTAAAATGAACCTCTAGAATAAATCTTACATGGAGATGATGAATAGTTTCTCTGCCGTAATTCCTTGCAAGTACCTAGTTTTCAACCTTGTACTCTCTTGAGTTTTAGACACAACTATTTAGACTTAAGATTTTGCTCTGAGCCTGAAACTTGTGGGTAGCAAATGATTGATCTAAGTCTAGGTAGTTGACGGATATGATATGGGGAGGTTTTGAGCTGCTATCAGTCTTGCTCCTAGAGATGCTAGAGTTCTAGAGAATTTTATTTTGAAAATCTTAAATGGCTACATGATGAGTTCCTTTATGACAAGGTTTTAAAATTCCTACCACAACCAAATACTCATGCTTACTAGATTAGAAAAGCCTCCCACATATATTTCAACCTATAAGTATTGAGGGTAGTTAAGCTGTGTTGACCATAAGGAACTAATCATGTAGTTAAAGTCGATATTATGTGCTCTCCATCCTTTGACCTTAGCTACTTCTATCCCTAGAAGTATGCAACCACTTACTTCCACCATATTCACTATGTGCTACTTCTGTTCCTGGAAGTACCACCCACATATACGCACTACACTCTATGTTGTTTCTATCCTGGAGACATGCACCTATGTTGCTCCTACCCTCAGAGTACGCATTCATTCACTCATTCATATTACACATCCACTTAGAAAATATTCTACTCCTACACTAGGAGAAGACACCCAACAATATTCATTATGTCTTTTTCCATTAAAGCTCTAGTTATTTCAGTTGATACTTCCTACTGTTATCAGTGCATTAAAAGGGTTGGCTGATCTTAAAAAAAGAAAAATAAAAGAAAGAAGAAAAAAGTCCCAAAAAGAAAAGAAAGACAACCAAGTCCTTATTAGGGAGGTATGTTATCCCCAAGGAGCAAATGTAGGATTAGATATTCACCATCAATCATCACCCCTCATTTTTTATCATTCTTATCATCACTTCATTCACTGCACTCACAAGCACATATGATTGATTGTATAATTAGTTCTATGGATCCATGGTTTAACTATGCAATACATGCAAGTAGGTTTGAATTGTCTTTCCCTATGAGCTCCACATAAGCCAAATAGAAGTAGGGTGAGAGAGAGAAGGCAGTTATGTCGTAGTGATATAAATACCATATTCTGAGAGAAGGCATACTCACTTGCCTTAGAGAGGATCCAAAAATTCCACATATGAAAGATTAGAAAGGGTCATACAAGGAATCTCTGAGTTTTATTGAAAATCTTACAAAACTCCAGAATAATAGTTGATCAAAGAGTGAGTAATATAGTGCTTGACTTAACCGTCCTATCTTTAAATCGCTAAGTGATAGCTCTAAGCCTCATGGTGAAAGGTAATATGGGTGAGTCTTGAGTTAGAATAGTTCACTCTAATCCGGAGGAGAGTCCTTGTTTGAACACATGTGTAGTTGTGAGGCGTGAAAGCATTGTAGCAACTCCTAATTCATCATTGAGTCTATCTTTGCTCAGGGAGGAGCAAAAGGTAATATTGGAGGAGTTTGTTGACGGTAGATAAGTACTCTTTTTAACCATCAACATAGCATGAGAAAGGACTAAAATCAGAATACCATCTAGCTATAGGGGTTATTACTAACATAATTCCACAAGTTTTGGTGAATGTCTATTTATGCAGGATGTCAGCTGAAAATAACGAAAGATGGTCCACATGTCAGGTTTACACAGAGAGAATACCGTGAACGTCAACTTTTATGTAATCTAGAAGGTTCTAGGAGGCTCCAAATCAAACGGAAAGCGAATCGGGTCCAGTAGCCAGGCGGCTGCCCAAAGGGCTTGGTGCCCGCCTGGAGATCTCCACCAATCAGAGTCAACCTCACGGATCCTGCCTCCACCGACTTTGAGGAGTAATCTTGAGCATATGTTTAAGTCGGTTTGATCCAGGGGCTATGATGCTTCCTAAGGGGCTATAAATAGAAGCCTGACCCCCCCTTAGAGGTATCTCCTTCGTCTCCTTCATTAGCTACATCTAGAGCAAAAACTAGGGTTTCATCAAGTAGAGAAGTAGAGGTCCCTCTAGATCTTCTAGTTCTTCTAGTTCTAGTTCTAGTTGTATCTAGATAAAAGGGAGAGAGAAGAGGATAGAGCCAAGGAGGAGCTCGATCTGTCGGATCTTCCTCAGCATTGTATATTTGCAGCAACCAGTTCATCTTTGGTTAATCTCTAGGTACTTCAATTCTATAATTCTTGAGTTCTTTATTTAATCTCTTTGTTTACTTTCTAAGTTATTTATTGGATTCCCGCTTGTATCGAGTGCTCTAGTTCTTAGTGCTCTAGAGTAGTAATTAATAGGTTAAGCGTGGTGCTTAGTACATCAAGCAATTACCTAGAATTACACCCAATCCAGCGTATTGTTGTGGTTGCCCTAGGATCGTGACAGTCCTGACGGCCGATGTATTCCACCATGTTCAGATTGGTGTTGTGGGACCATAGTTAGAGCTTCCTAACCGCCATCTCATCCCTTTCTGTGGTTAGTGTTCTAATGTCCCAAGATAAGTAACCTTAGTAAATCCTGATTCCTAGATCAACCTATAGAACACTTAGAAAATTCCTCTCTACCCTACAAAATTATAAATATTGTTATCCTTGGTCGATCTAAATCTTGACTAGTACACTTTGCGTTCCTCATGGAAAATCGATACCTTGGAATACTCTCGGGTGAAAGCTACATCGCTATCCATGCGCTTGCGGATTTTTCTATGTGCGTTTAAAATACCCAACAATCCCATGTAGTATTATTTTCATTATTGGAATAGAACCACTGCTTAGCCTCCTCTAGGAGTGAAATGAAAAAAGACAAAGTAAAATAGCATCTTTTGTTACTCCCTTTATTGTGAAGGTGCTGTAAATTTCCAAAAAGTGTTGCAGACGTGTACTTACATCTTCATTACCTTTCCAACTAAACTGACTTGCTTGCACCATGTTAATGAGAGCTGGCTTGAGCTCAGAAGCATTGTCCCCGATGTCTACAGGTGGTCCAGTACGGATGTTGGCAGTGGTTGAAACAGAGAATTCATAAAGTGTCTTGTTAGCCATAGCTTCAAAAACTGGTGTGAGACTTCTTCTTAGGTTGTTGTCCTCTGACACTAAAATTGACACTCTCTTAAGTTTTTCTCTTGTTTTTCTAGAGTGGCTTGCACCATGTTAACGAGAGCTAGCTTGAGCTCAAAAGCATTGTCCCCGATGTCTACAGGTGGTCTAGTATGGATGTTGGCAGTGGTTGGAACAAAGAATTCACAAAATGTCTTGTTAGCCATAGCTTCAAAAACTGGTGTGAGACTCCTGCTTCGACTGTTGTCCTCTAACACTAAAATTGACACTCTCTTAAGTTTTTCTCTTGTTTTTCTGGTTGGATTATCAATGAAATTTGTTGAAAGTCCAAAACCTTACATATATTACCCTGCAAATAATATATATAGATGGACAATACCAACAGTAGTACAAAAAAGCTCTAAGCTAGCGGTGGAACTTTTTTACAGGTGGTTTCAATTAAAAAACGCATGTGAAGAGAAATCAGCGGAACTGCGACTAGAAAACTATTTTCACTGGCAGTCTGTTTTCTTAAGAAAACCGCCAGTGGAAATGGTGCATTTTCATAGGCAGTTCTCTTAAGAAAATCGCCACAGAAAATCCATCTCCACTTGCGGTTATTCTAAGAAAACCACTATAGAAATCATGTATTTTTACAGGCGGTTTTCGTAAGGAACTGCCACTAAAAATAGGATTTCTAGTGGCGGTTTTTTAAGAAAACCGCCTATTGAAATAATTTGAATTGATTTTTTTTTGAGTTTTTCAAATGACCCTATATGAAAAAACCACCAAAATAAAGTTATAAAACTTTGTAGTTGATAATTTTTTAATTTGAAATCATCTTGTCATCGAAAACTACATTCGAATTTGTCAAATTTGAAATTCGAATTTTGTAAATTACCTCGGATGGAGAAACTACCAATATAAAAGTTGTAGATCTTAAAAAGTTAAGAAACTTTATAGTTGACAACTTTTTCATTTGAATCTGTTTAGGGCCTCAAACAATCAATGTTTGCTCAAGTTAGGATAATATGTGGGGAACCAAACTCCTAGTATAAACACAAATGAGTAATGGGTGGAGTGGTAGAGGAGGCTATATGCGACGGAGGTTGTGGGTTCGAATCCTACCACTCGTGTAGCGCATGATTTTATTTTAAAAAATGTATGACTTGTAGGCGACTACCTAGTACCTAGTGGGCCTTGCCCATAATTAAAATCTTTTTTTTTATATTTTCTGGACAAGCCTTTCCACATACGGTTGACATAACATAACCTCTAGTGGAAATCAATTTCCACAGGCAATTATCTTAACTCAACCGCCTATGGAAATTAATTTCCACTAGCGGTTCTCAATTAACCACTAGTGGAAATGGTGCATTTCCACCGGCCCCAAGTGTTGGCGGGTCTGAGAAACGCCTATAGAAATAGATTTAGAACTGCTTGTACAGAACTCCATTCTGCTAGTGCAAGGGTAAGTGTAACACCCTAAATTTTATTCTTTTGGAAATAGAGGGAAAATAATTTAATTTTTGTATTTTGTGCTCATGAAAATATAGGAAAAATAATATTTTTCATTAAAATAAAAATTGTCATAGGAGTTAGCAATGTGTTTGAGCATGCATGCCTTTGCATTTTATTTGTTGTGATGGGTGAGTTGACAAAAGTCAAGATATTTCAAACTGTTTTATTTAAAAGGATTTGAAAATGGGTTTAAGATAAAAGAAAGAGAAAAGAAAAGGAAAAACTTCCCCCCCGCTAGCTTCTGGCCCAAAGGCCCAGCTAAACCCTTCCCTGCTCTTCCCCTCTTTCCACTCGGCCCAGCGCTGGGCAGCCAGCAGTCGAGGCCCAAGCTTCCCCTCTCCCCCTCGCCTCGGCCCAGCCAGCCCATGACCCCGAGCGGCGCGCCCCCCTCCTTTCGTTCTTTCACTGACACGCAGGTCCAACACCGAGTCGCTGATGCCTCGGGCCCGCTCGTCAGTCGCCCTTCTTCAACCCCGAGTCGGGTGCGACATGGACTGTGTTCTGGAGCCGGCCACCAAATCCCAGCTTTCACGGGAACTTCCAAACCAAGCCCCAATCCGACCCCTATAAAGCCTCTGGGCATATTCCACGGCTTCTCTTTCTCCCCTACGTGTTTAGAAGTTATCCCCAGCCGATGTGACGCCCCGGTGGATCTTGCCGAAGCTTGGGCACTCCCACCGTCGTGGTTTCCGCGTTTCGTTGCCGTTCCACAAAATTTGAGCGCTTGCCGAGCACCGCAACAGGATCACGAAGCCGTAGGTGCACTTTTCCCTCTGTTTCCCGGTCTCTGGGTAGCCCTAAACGCCGTCGAACTCGTGCAGGGAAGCACCGCCACCGTCTCGTGCCACACTCCATCCCCGAGACCTCCCCAAGCTACGGAAACCCCCTAGGTGAGATCCCCTTGAGCTCCTCTTGCTCCATGTGCGTTTAGTTTCTCAAATCGTGCCCGAAAACGCCTTTTCACCGAACTCCGGCGAGCTCATGGACCTCCGAC
>Ga0182004_10002162_pt1 | contig 15107 bp, 12 predicted proteins | sample Sormic07211540_1_FD_120479 | JGI IMG/M metagenome (GOLD analysis project Ga0182004, IMG submission 120479) | Endophyte microbial communities from Sorghum bicolor roots, Mead, Nebraska, USA - 072115-40_1 MetaG | ecosystem: Host-associated > Plants > Roots > Unclassified | place: USA: Nebraska...
AAACCGCGAGATGAATCTTTTGAGTCTAGTTACTCTATAATTGGACAATGTTTGTCAAATAAAAACGAAAGTGCTACAGTGCCGTTTTTCACCATTTTTTGCGAACTGAACAAGGCCTTAGTTACCTGCTTTTCAGACCGAGACCGCCGACCGCGCGCTCAGCTCACTCGCTCGCTCGGTCGTTCTGGACCGCCGAGCTGTATGTACATGTACTGTACTCCATGTGTTATGTAGGAGTCGTGTGTGTACGGTGTGTTTGGTTGGGGTTGCGTGGATTGGGTTGGATCCAACCCAGTTTTTAGGAACGGAGCCAACCCGTCTAGTGTTTGGTTGTACTTCTGCTTTTGGGGACGGAGTCAACCCATTTTAGTGTTTGGTTGAAAAATTGGAGACAGAGCGGCTCCGTTCAGTGTTTGGTTGAAGGAATTTACCGTGTGTTTGGTTGGGGGTAGGGTGGGTTGGGTTGGATCCAACTCAGTTTTTGGGGACAGAGCCAACCCAAAAGAGTGTTTGGTTGCACTTCAATTTTGGGGACAAACCCAACCCGTTTTAGTGTTTGGTTGAAGGATTGGGGACTGAGCGGCTCCGTTCGGTGTTTGGTTGAAGGAATTCAGTGTTTGGTGAACACCAACCCGGCTGGAGCGGCTCCGTCCGCCAAATTTTGACGGACGAGTCCAACCCGCATCTGGAAGGAATATTCCACTCTGGAGCCAACCCAACCCTCTCATCCTTCAACCAAACAGCCACGGGAACGGGTTCGCTCCGACCCGGCTCACCCCGCTCTCCAACCAAACACACGGTTAGTGTTTGGTGGGAGCCAACCCGGCTGGAGCGGCTCCGTCCGTCAGATTTTGACGGACGACTCCAACTCGCATCTAATAGAAATATTCCACTCTGGAGCCAACCCAACCCTCTCATCCTTCAACCAAACAGGCACAGGAACGTGTTCGCTCCGACCCCAGCTCGCCCCACTCTCCAACCAAACCCACGGTAAAAGGACGTGGGAGCTAGCTAGCTAGCTTCACTGGTCCAGGCTGTTGGTTCGTGGTGGTAGTGGCTAGCTGCGGGGATGCCAGTCGGGACACTATTGGTGTGCTGTGCTATATATATAAATGTACTCCGGCGCGATGGGGTTCGGCAAGGGGATGCTGCTCTTCATATGCCACTCATGGGACCTGTCACTGCCATTTTGCGGAAATTGTGTAGATGTGCCTTGAAAAATCAGAAGACTAAACATTGTAACCTTCCTTCCTTCCTTCCTTCCTTTCCCCTGACTCCACAACGACGATTTCCCGATCATCGTGGCCAGGCGGGAGGTCATTCATGTTGAGCTTGATCACCCCGTGCTCATGCTGTATAATTTCCACTAGAAGCAGTCATACGCACATTGGCCTGAGTGAAATCAACATATCAATTTGGTCCAACAAGCCTAGAAGTGATAGACGTGCGTGTGCCAGCAGGCAGAGCCTGAAGAGAAGATAAATTAATACCCCTAGCCTTGACCAATTTGGCGGTGCGAGGGAAGGAAAACGCGACAGCAGCAGAGGAAGGGATGAGGCGCCTCGCTCCGACATGGATAGGTTGGAAGCCAGAGGAGTAGGGGCGGGTGAGTGGAGTGGAGGAAGGAGTGGTCAGCGATGAGGCGGCGGAAGGAGACGCACGCCGCGGAGGCATGGGCGAGGTCCGCAGGGGCAGGGGAGGCGACGCGGAGGAACATCTCCTCGAGGAGCTCGCTGTCCATGGCATCGAGGCCTGGGGAGGACCGGGTCCGGGTGACGCCATGGCCGACGCCGACGGGAGAGAGGAAAGGGAATCGTGGACTCTGGGCCGGCAGACTTTGGTCATGGGCTGCAGCTGCAGAGTGGAGCGGAGTGGCTTTGGGCTTCGTGGCGGCGTTGATGCGTTGCGGTGAGGGTTAGGCTGGTTTAGCTAGGAATAAAGATTTTGAGAAAAATTTATCCTCCAACAGCTTTTTTAAATGGTTATCTAAATATAGCTATTGTTTATTCTGAATTTTTTGCTAGCCAAATATAGAAGACAAGAATAACTCTAGAGTGCGCATGAGATTTAACAAAGTTGTTGGAAAGTGAAAAGATATGGAAAGCGATTTTTATGCAAATGACTCTCCAAATGATGATTTAGAGAGTGAGATTTAGAAAGGCTCTTAGAGATGCTCTTAACTATACACACGGCTACTTACTGCTCACTTCATCCCAAATTATAAGTCATTCTAGCCTATTCATTTGAGCTTACTAAAGTCACCTTTCGCGAACTTCCGCGGGGAATAGGCACAAGAACCCCTTACAAATCACCAGAGCCGGCCACAAACAATCACCAACTCAACTCGTGCCCAACCTCCACCACTGCTCCAAGCCGTCTAGATGACGACAACCACCAAGAAAAACAAGATAACCCACAGCGAATCGAGGTCCAAGTGCCACTAAATGCAAACTCACAAGCAAATGCACTAAGAATCACTCAGTCTCATTTTTGAATCGCAATGTCAAGCAATGAGATGAGTGGGAGGGTGTTTACTCAGCTCAGCGTATGCCAAAGTATGCAAGAATAGCCAAGAGAGTGAGCAAGGGCCATGGGCTATAAATAAGCCCCCTCAAGAAATCCAACAGTTACACATAATTCGGGGGATCCATCTGGACTCTAAATTTACTTATGTGGAGTCTAATATAATTGAATTTTTTATTTTTTATTATTTTATTTAAATATAATTTTTTAAAAGTTCAACCGAAATAAATATAAAAAACAAAGATAAAACCGCCTTCAAAACTGCTTATAACCAGGTAAGATGAATGGTTTTAAAAGTTAAGAGATATTTTGCTCGATTTTTTAGTTCACGTTGAGAAAGGTAAAGTAGACTTTTTCTAATCTAATATACAGCTTGTGGGCCCTTTGGTCCTTAAAAAAAGTCCCACTTCAGCCTACAGCGCTTTCCTTTACGATATTCTTCGCTTCAACCGGAGGAAAATAGATGCACTGGGAAATCCATCTGTGCTTTAGTCCATTCTGTTCATGATGATCAGAGCTCAACCAGCAACTGGGTCATCTCAATTCTTAACCAATTTATTATCATCAACATTATTATCATAATCGTTTCCCAATAATTCTAGCCTCATTCCGGCAAAATTTGTAGATATAAACAACAATACAAGAGTTGAGTTGACACTCACCGGCCTCCACTCTTAACTATGTACGGGACGACGATTCCCATCCCATCCCATGTTTATTTCAATTTCATTCATCCCATTCCCATTATCAGGTCTGGTCTGCTCTGCTCTGGATATATTAATCATAATGCCGTACGTCCCTTGTATCATTTGGACGATGGCCGGGCCCCCAGGACCACCACCTGATCCTGAATCATGACGAGCTCCACCGCTCCGACATCCATCCCAGTCCTGGAGAGATGAAGATGATGCGCCGAGCCCTCTGTAATCCGCCATCAATGGTGGTGGTGCTGCGAGAACGGCCACCATCTCCTCCTCTTGGTCGTCGTCTGTGACCTCGGTGCATCTGCAGTGTTCACAAGCCACAAATCGTCTTCACCAACAACGAACAGAGCCTGCTTGCATATGGTTACACATGACATGATTCTACTACTACTCAAACAAAAGAAAGACTATTGACAATATATAGCATGTTGGTTGCATACATTGGCAGTGAAGGCCCGGCATGCCAATGGCACGCCTACTCACCATTCTGCGGATATATGGAGTTGTAGTGCACCTCCGCCCAGAAGCTCAACAGTACCACTGCAACCACAGGCAGGGAGGCACTTTAGATGCCTGACACCAATAACCAGTAAAGGATTGAAATACCAGGCGGTTAGTCCTTGAGGACTGCAAGGACCAAATGTTTACCTTTGTTGGACTTCTGAACCTTAGGCTGGATCTCGATGTAGCAAGTATCCTTGAACGATGTCATCACAAAGATTTTTACTCCATACTGCACCAAGATTGTTGTTTTACGTTACATTAGGATGAATAAAAAAATAGCATTCTTGTCAGCTCCTATACACAAGATATGCCAGGAATGACAGCTGGAACATATAGATTGTATAAAGACTAACCTTGTCAGCAGCAGCCTGTAGAGTCACATGGTCACCCCATTCACCGTTTCTGTTAGTTTATAATAAGCAGTAAAATGCATGTTAGACAAGCATCCACATGCACCTAATCTGTGCTCCATTCTAAAAAAATTGTTTGGCATGGTATGGAGCTGACCGTGCAACTTTCTCCAAGTAATCATCATATGCCATGGGAACGTATCCATCATAGGCGTCACGGTTAGTTTTAAGCTGGAAGGGACGGTTTGTCAGAGAGAAGACAAAAAAAATGTACACACGGCTAGCGATTGTGAAGCAAAAGTTTATGTGGTTACATACCTGGTTAATTATCTGCTCCCTCACAAACTCATGGTGATCTGGACTTTGGTAAAGCTGGTCTGATAGTGCTCGGAACTGTGGAATTGGGGGCGTGCAATTAGCATCAATTGGTTGTGAATGCGGTACAGACTCTCAATTTGTGAGAAAAAAGAGATAAAAGGCGGAAAAAGGAAGGAGAAAAAGAAAGTGCAGAGATCACTTGAGAAAAGGAAGACAAGAGGTGGAGAAGGAAAGAAAAATTAACTATTTTTTGAACTGTGATGAATAGGAAGGATGATACCTGACAGTTGCCATCTCCTTGCACCTTGTGTTCAACCAACTCATACAGCTTCAACCTGAAAGATGATAAATGAAACATTGAACAACTCCAGCAGAAAACTACTTGTCAAAAAAAAAACTCCAGCAGAAAACGTTTTGCGTGAAAAAACTAATAGAGCAAAAATAATATTATTATATGCAAGTAATCCAGACTGCTATGGAAATGCAAAGCTTAAAAGACATTTAAAAAATGAGAAGTTTAACACTAGCAACTCGCAAGCATACTGTAGAACATAACAGTAGTAGTAATTCAGTAAAAAATGAAGCTAAAGGACTGACCTTTCTGTCAGCCTTTCATGGTCCATAGTGGCTTCATCAATTGATGGAATTTCTCCATTAATTTTGGGGACATGCTGGACAAGGCAGACACAGATTATTGGACCACAGTTGGAAATGGAGTCAGAGGCACAGAGAAAAAAAAAACAGATACAGCATAGCATCCGCAACAGGTTCATTTCCTTCATAGCAACAAGGATAAATAGGGGGACGGGCCAGGGGGTTGCCACACTGTTGTCAAGATTATTGGGTAGTATCATTCTAAAATTTAAAAAGCAATAACTAATACGGATACTATCTGAGGGCAGTGAAACTACGAGTAGCACAGCAAATCATACAGTGTATAAGAAAAGTTAATACCTAATGCTTTGTTGACAAAGGTCTATCAATAAAAGTAGGTAGACATAATTTTCGCATCTGCATAAGATAACTTTTCGAAGACACGCATTAAGACCAAGAATATGCAAAGTTAATTAGCAATTCAGTTAATTAAAGACTTCTAGAGGAATTTGATGTCAACATCATTTCTTAAAGTCATTTGGCATTTAAGGTTAGTGGTCCAACTGAAAGTGATATCCATGTTGTTTTTTTCCTCTTCCAATGAGATTTTGGCTATACAACAGACATATACAGGAATTTTTGCTGATGATCTAGGTAGGCTTCCTTAGAAGTGAAACTTTCATTATTCTGGCAGCTGACGAAGCACATCCAAATGTTAGGCGAATGAAGCTAGACAACACAAATTTCTTAACCTAACTTCAAAGGATCAGTAGACTCACGGGAACTGGGACCATGGGGTAAAACCTCTTCCCTACTTCCTCCTCCATCTCAAAATAACCGTCACCAGCTGCGTCTGGAGAGGAACTAGACGGCTCTACATATACTGTCTCGTGCTCATGCTCATGGGTGCTTCCTGCAAGGTACCAAGAACATTAGGAAAAACGTAAAAGTGGTATGCTTGTGAGAGAAATAAAACAATCAAGTCAGATTATGGATATTTCCAGCACCAGGATGGTAGATGCCTACTGATGGGTTGTACAAATCATATGTGAGTTGAGAAGAATGCAACTGAGTCTCATCTGGATGTGCTGCTGCGAAAGGGGAAAAAAACATGTATACACATGAGTTAGGAATATATTCCTGCCTGTTCCATGGTTTATCACATCCACAAGATGAAAAGGAAAATGAAAAATCTGCATGCATTCCACAAGTCTGACTACTACCTCTACCGTAATGGAGGTCACAACAGTGACCATCACAGTAGCCGGGAGGAGGCCCGTAGTACCCGTTGGGAGGAGCAAAAGGGTCGCGGAACAGGTCGTATCCCCATGGCAAATTCTGATCTTTCTCACACATGCTCATCCGTCGAGCTCAAGCTGTCCGTCCGTGGGAGCGGAGCGCTGCTGCGGTAGCAAACAGATTCAAGCGGTTTACTTCAGTACCATGGCAACAAAGAAGACGAAACAATGCCCACAGCTAACTTCGCTGGGCTGCATCGGAGCTAAAGCATCTCTGGTGAAAAGCAAGACCACCGGCGGAGCCAAGGCCCGGCCACCCTGGGCAGCTGGCCGGGCTCCCACGGTACAGCAGAGCCTGGGACTGCCCCTCCGTCGCTGGACGCGGCCGAGGGGGAGATTACTGCTCGCCGGCCAGGACAGAACAAAGCACTACTGGCCTTGGAGCAATCGAAGCGAGCTACGCTAGGGGTTCCTGGGCGGAGCGCGGGAGAAGTAGAGGAGAGTTGCCTCACCTTGGATTGGAGACGGCTGGGTGGGGCCTGCGCGCGTCTTCTCCGGCGCCGGAATTGGATCGCGACGAATGGGGGAAGCCGGGAGGAGAATGAGGAGTCCGGCGTATATATGGGTGTGTTTTGATTGCGAGCAAGGGGGAGGGGGAAGAGAGGATGGGACAATTTTATTTATTTTTTATTTTATTTCTTTCTTCCTTTTTTTTCTTTTTCCTTTTTTTGCTGGCACGCGGCTTGCGTTCACTATCAGAGCCGAAAGATGCTCTCTAGTGAATAGTACACACCCTATCTTTTTTTCGCTAAATTAAATTGTTATTATTACCATGGTATGAATATATAAAAAATATATACATATATAATTATATATGGCAGTAGTTTTTCCATGGTTTTGAGCAATGGTTTTTTCTTTTCTTGTGGCTTGGAGTGAGCAAGATGATCTTGTCGTCCTGTGGCGGCGGGAGAACGCCTCTTCAAACCTTGTTATAATTTGTTTTATGGTTTTGTTGACTCTCTCTTTGTGTTTGTTGCGGTGGGAAAGTAGGCTAAATAAAGCACACGCACACCATTAATTGTTTCTTAAAACCCATTGATGGTGATTATACTTTTTGGGTGGATTTGATTCCATTTATTTACTGTATACATCAACCAAAATGTAATAAAGAGGAGTATTATGTCATATATTCTCACTTTATTCAAAAGCTGTCGGTATCTCCCGTACCTCGAGCTTATCGTGCCAAAGGAAAACGAAATCAATTAGGAACTTTAGGTCCTTGTCGAATATCGGTCAAACAATTTGGCTTTATTAGAACAACTCCAACAAATATGTTATCCATGTTATCTAGGCTATTTTTACATTTTTAAAGCAAAAACTAAAGTCCAACAGGTGTGCTATTTGGTTTGTTAAAATAGCAAGTTTGTTATTCCTAAACTTTCGCTTGTCATATATAGCATGTCGTCCTCACTAGCTATCCTATATAAAGGCTCTTGTAAAACTCTATGTTTTGAATGAGTTTTTTTATTTTTACACAATGGCTAAATCTTGTAGTTTAGAATATAATTTTACCTAGTGTCATAGAGATGCTCTTAGATACATACACAAAGAGAAGACTAAAAAGCTTCCATCTTTTGTGGCTTCAAGTTTTTTTCCTTAGAGTTAAATATATAGCATCTCCTGAATTTATAAAGGGATCTCACTTACATGTATGAATTTTATTTTTCTTAAATCCCTAATAAGTTTAGGGACACACGGTCCACCCTTTTAACATGTTGTTAATTTTTCCCCCTACCAACTCACTCTCATTGTTCTTCTTTTCGTTCCAACTCTATTTCCCTCGCATAGTGAAGCTCCTTAACTTGGTGTGGTCCTCCTCCCTAGTTCGCCGACGGCCATCCCATCCTCTCGTGCTCCATTTAGTATAGCTCCCATTCTCATGACGTCCCGTCTTCCTTCCGTGCACCATCTATGGTACTTCATCTCTCATATATAGCTTATTTCAAATGGAGTGACCATGGATATGGCTGACTAAAAAGTGAGTTCTTATATGCTAGTGTCTATTGAAATAGATTTGAAGGCTCTACTAAGTAATGGAGAAAAGGACCAAAAAGTATAGAAAGATCTCAAATCAGAATTAGAAAGTCTGATTTCATGACTTTTGCACGGTCCCTAACTCGCAGGAGCGTTGGTAGGGTAGACCCTTATATCACATTAGGGAAAAATAATTTTACAAGCTGTTTGATACACGACTAGTTATTATTGTGCTAAAAAAGTAGTTTAAATTAGCTATAGTTTGACTAGCTACTTGGCTAACAGCTAGTTTGAAGACTTGATAAAAAAAATAATTTATCTTTTAACCTTCCTATTTGAATGTCCTAGAGCTAATTTCAACTAAAATTAGTTAGCTAATAATTAGCTCATGATGTCGCCTTGTTCGTTTAGTTGATAAGTCATGATAGAAAAATACTTTGATTGATTTATTATAAAATAAAATCACTGCTGAATAGCTAGTAGATTTGACTAATAAACTCAAATGAAGCGAGAAATTTTCTTAGAAATAAATATACTACGAAGCAAGGAATCTTTGCATAGGGTGTGTGCATTTGGATGGTACTCCTGCGGGCACCACGGGACCGTGACGCCAGACCAGGGGAATCGCGGAGGGCCCGGGGCTGTCAGTGTCAGCGTGGCGTTGACGTCAGCGGGGGGCGGCGACGCGGCGCTCACTCGCGCACCGAGGGAATCTGGGCGCTCTGCTCGGCATCTGACGGCTGTCAGAGACGGCGGGCCCTGCGGATCGTAAGGATGGGCTCGGCCCCTCGGCTCGTCAATCGTCATGGCCACTCTGCAGTCGTCACCTTGTCTCCTCATGAAACGCCACAGCCTCTAAAAAAAAGATGATGTTTTGATGAAACTGTTTAATTTAATTTCATGAAAAAAAATCTACAATCTGAGGCTGTTTTGATGCTGGAAGGCTAATACATAGCCAGTATTTATGTACGGAGGGTGTATGTATTATTATATATAAGGAAAAAAAAACATGATGCTAGCTGCTCTGTTTCACGTGCGAGAGATTGAGCATCAACTGATAAAACTAATAATGCTATTAGTAACTTGTGGATCTTAACTTTGACTCTAATCACGTCGTGCGAGAGGCTGACTGGGGGGTTACATCCCATGACCAAGCTGACATGCATCTTCCAGCTTCCAGCTTGCTGCATCTATCTCACATCTCCATCTCATTCCTCAAAGAACTGACTACAAGATACTGTACCGTGCTATGTCTCTGCTGCATCTGCATTTGCATCATGAGAACTGATTATTGCAGCGCTGCTTGCCTGCTTGAACAAATCAAGCACGCGCGCGCAGATTCGGATCCTGCATCATCGATCATCATCAACAACAAACAGCAACGAAAAGGTTGCTGTGTTTGTGTACGTTGAGCTGTTGATGACTCTGCAAACGTCCATGAATGCATTTCATGAGCCCTGTTTGGTCGTCCTCGCAGGCTGAAGCTGCCGGCGTGTGTGGTTTCATTTCAGTCCCGGGGCCACGCCATGGCTGGTACATACCCCTCTCGCTGCGATTACTATAGAGGGTGCATGCCATGCCATGACGACGATGCTGTCTAGGTACTATCCTACAGCAAACGATCCCGTGCTTCAGCAAACGATCCCGTGCTTTTGACTGTTGCCTGAAAGCGATATGAACTGAACATGAAGCAAGGATTATTTCCGATCTTGAGAAATAAAGCAGAGGATCCGGTCACCGCGCACCGGCACCGCACGCAGATCTTATTCAACGATGACCTGGATCCAACGCTACTGGATCCCGTCATGAGACCCGTCGCCGTCGCCGTCGGCGGGCCGGCCGGCCGGCCGGCGCCGGTTTGGCGCCTCCAAAGGCTGCGTGGCCCATAGAGTTATTATTAGATTTTTCAGAGGAGTGCATGCCTCGAACCCTCGACGGAACAAAAGATTGCCAGATTATTATATAATATCTACGAAAATGTTGTTTGGAGCTCCTGGCCCAGATTAGAATGATGCATCATTCATGGTCTCTCAGGAGGATTCATCTGCAAGCTTCTTTCTAACACCCCGATCGCTTGAGCCACATTCGCAACAAATCAGCGAATAGTACTTTCAGCCATGATTTTTTAGCCAAACGGCGGTTTGGTTTTGAGAGGAAACGGCAAAAGTATGCATCCAAAGGTCCGATGGCGAGTTGACGACGATAGGATCGACAACTGGAGAAGAGTCTTTGTTTGTTCTGAATTCTGACCTAAAAAAACGTTGCCTTTTAGTTTCAGAAAAACATTGCCTTTTTTGTGCGTGGTTTCATCGGAACCTAACAAAATTCGGTCGGCTTTTGGACGGTTTTATTTAATTTTAAGCGATGGAGAGGAAGGTGGAGCGAAAGGCGCGAGGAAAACAGGTGGGAAAAACCGAACCGAAGTGCATGAATGGTGCCGCGATTCAGGCTCTGATGATGGGTGCACACCGCAATCCGACAGTGACACGCATTTGCCCTTTTGGATTGGAGTTATGGCTACCGTCAGTCTTGCCCCTTGACAGCTACCCATCTCATACATACAAACACCATAATAAATAAAACAGTCAATTTGGTAGAAAGAAAGAAAAAAAGTTTCTCTTGCTTTTGTTAGCGATCGTGGTCACTCACAGCACAGATAATAGCTTCTCCAAATTCAGCAGAGCTTGTGGCATGGCAGGAGGGTTCAGACACAGAGAAGAGGGAATCTCATGCATCCAGCTGGGCTGGGCGCTGCAGGAGGTCGGTCCAGCATTTTGAAGCAGGAGGCACAGGCAGGATCTTGGCCATCATCCTCGCAATGCAAATGCAAATGCAATCCGGCGATGGGTGCAAGAGACGACAAGGGCACGCCATGTGCGTGCCTCCGGAGCGGAACCTCGCCTAAATTGGGTTGGGCGTGGGTCAGGGTCAGGGTCAGAGACATGCCCCCGGCGGGCACCTGCGCCATTGCTGTTGCCAGTGCACTGTAGAGAAATTCCATTCCCTCTGGAATTGGAATCTGGATTGGATTGCATGCATACAGATACAGCAGCTGCCGCGGCACAGGGATAAGCAGGCAGGGTTTGGCTTTGGTTTCCTTTGTCATTCAGCTCATCAGGGTAACGTACGTGTACACTCATCCTCACCTCCTCCTTTCCTTTGCAACAGTAGTAGCTGCCATTTCTGATGCTGATTGATCCAGAAAGCTCGAATCTTTCCTCTGAATGCCCTGAATGCTATAAACAAGCAACATACTGTACCCAAGGTCCCGAACCATGTGCAACTGCTCTCTCAAGTCTCAAGACTCAAGAGCCAATGCAAGATGATGATGGAGGCAAAACGGATTTTCTCCATGCATGTGTATCGTATGCCTCCTTTTCTCTGCATCCAAAAGCAAAAGCAAAGCTAGCGCCCAAGAAATCTGATGAACACTGGTAGGGATATGGTAGTAGACTCCGAGTTCGACACGCGGGCCGAGGCTATGAACCGGAGTTGTCAACACTGAAAGTGAAAGGCGCCGTTCAATGCCTGCCTGCCCACCACCCCAAATTCCGCAGAATTGTTCACTTGTGCTCGAGGTATATATGAATATATATCGTGTGGTGTCGCACAAAGGAAGAAGCCTGACGTCTGAAACTGATGGAACGGAAAGGGCCAAACGAGTGTAGCCAGGCAGCAGAAGCTTTCTTTCTCCTGCCGCCGCCGTCCCATAAAGAATACTACAGTTGTAGGTTTGAATTGAGTTAAACTTTCGTAAATTTAACTAAGTTTTTTTTTTAAAAAAAAATAGTAACATTTAAGACTTCAAATAGGTATAATATGAAAGAAAATACAGTCCATGACTAATTCAATAATAATTATTCGTCAGTATCATAAATGTTAGTAACTTCTTTTAATAAAATCTGATTGAAAAAGTAAGAATTGCATTTTTTTTTTAAGGATGGAGAGAGTATATTACTCTACAGCTACAGCTACAGGTAGCAATAAGAAATTAAGAAGAGCAGCACAAAGTGCAGAGCGAGAGCAACACCATGAGTTCTCTTTCAGAAACTACCTTTTATTTACTCTCCTCCATGTTTGGACGACGATGGCTGCTGGCCTGCCAAGCAAAGCATCCTAGCTAGCCACACAGGCATAGGAAATCGGACACCTGAGCTGGGCAAAAATCCGTGCATCCTACCTACCTTACCACCACTCGATTGCATTGCACAAAGGCGGCTTTGAGGAAACTGGGAGATGGATTCACAAGCATATGCTTTCCATCTGATGGGAATGTTGCCACGGATTCAGTTGGGCAGTTCGCTACCAGATTGTTGAGGTGAGGTCTGCATCCTCCTCCGTCCACCTCCACTACTAACTTCTCTCCCGGTTAGACAAGACGGCGGGTCTCTTTCCGCAGCCACAGCCGCCGAGTCTCTCCTTCTTATCTCATCTAAAGAATGGTACCACCGCCCATCATCGGCGTCAGATCGCTCTGAAGTTGAGCTCAGGATAGACCGCCGATTCTTTCGGATTGGCCGCCTGCGACGGCAGTCCGGTCACCCCCAGGTCACATCTCGCCTGAATCTCAAACCATTTTCCAATTCCTTCTGTGCTGCGAGAAAAATAGCAATCTTTTTTGTTTTGCACAAACAATATCACTCCGCTATCTATCACACACAACGGGCTCGAGGAGGAGAGAATTTCCTTCGATGCTATGCGCTTTCCTCATGTGTTATTGGGAAAAAAAAATTACTACATTTTGTGTCATTGATATATATAAATTGGATCCGAGCATTTTTGGCCCGGCCCAAACGGCTTAGTGGACAGGGTCTGCACAGCGAAACGCAATCTGAAAGTCAGCTAGATATATTTATTTCAATTATTTTTTACACTCAAAACTAGTGTGTTCCTTTCGAGGAAAAAAAAACCTAGTGTGTGGCTCGAGCCTGGTCTGAAAAAAGTCGCCCAGATACAGTACAGGCCATGGAACGTTCATGGACTAGATATTTTTCGAAAAAAAAATGAAACATGCTTTATTCGAACAATCCTAGACCGAGAAATAGTTAGTTCTAGTTCAAATTCTGTTCTCTTCTATGCTACTACCACTACCTAGATTAGATAAGACCACCATTATAGTTTTGGTCTTTGACAATTGTTTTAAGCAACTTCAATAGTTCAACTGCTTACCTTTACTCCTCCGGAAACATTGTTTTAGGCCCGTCTCAATGCATAGTTTTATGGCACAGTTACCAAGACTATAAACTAGGTAACCGAGCCATAGGAGTTTCGTGGTGATGAAACTCCTCTCTCATCTGATGAAACTCCTTCATTTAATGACCCTGCCAAGTCAGCAATTTTACTTATATGACACCCTATTTAATGTGCATGACACTCTCATGAAACATGTATTGAGACGGGCCTTATGGCGTAGTACGTTTTTAACACATCCTTCAATAGAGTACCAAAACAACTATCTATATCCACCCTAACGCATGGGTAAGACACATTAATGGACATCATTTATTTCTTCTTTTCGCCTTTGCCTCACCTCCTCGTTATCTCTCTTCTATATATCTTTTCTCTTGCCACTCCTCTATACTACCATTGCATCACCTCGTCATTAATTTCCCTCTCCCTCTTTTCTCCTTTTGGATTTGCTCCTTCCTTGGCTTGCAAATTTGCCCAAGGAGAAGGCGGCGGAGTGAGATGATGTAGATCTGGACAAAGGTGGATGGAGGAAGCGATGATCCCACGACCACCGTTGTCGATCTCCACCTCGCCGTGCTGTGGGCTAAGGCAAATTAAGGAGCAAGCGAGCATAGTGAATCTAGATGGAGATCCACCTCCACATCGTCGATGTATGCAGCGGTCCTCATTCTTCATCTCGTTGTGCTATGGGTCAAGGCAGATGAAGGAGCAGTCACGCATGGTGAATCTATGTGGAACTTTGTCTCTACACTGTCGAGGTATGCCACCATCCTCGTTCTCCACCTTGTGCTATGGATCAGGCGAGCATGGTGAATCTAGGTGGAGGCAGATGAAGGAGCACGCGAGCATAGTGAATCTAGGTGAAGATCCGCCTCCACACCATTGAGGTATGTTGGCATCCGGCCTCTCTCCACCTTGTTGTGTTGTGGGTTAATGTAGATGAAGAGTGAGGCAAGTATGGTGAATCTAGGCAGAGATCCTCCTCCACGCCATCGAGGTATGCCACCGTCGTCAATCTCAATCTCATCGTGATGTGGGTCAAGGTAGATGAAGAAATATGTGGGTGGGCACGATGAATTTAGCCAGAGATCCGCCTCCACGCCGTCGAGGTATGTTGCCGCCGTTGATCTCAATCTCATTGTGGTGTGGGTCAATGAAGATGAAGGAATAGGCGGGGTGGGCACGATGAATCTAGGCGGAGATCTGCCTCCACTCCATCGAGTTATATCATCGTCCTCAATTCCCATCTCATCGTGTTGGGTCAAGGCCAATGAAGGAACGGGTAGGCGAAACAATGAATCTAGGTGGAGTTCCACCTTTAATTGTTGGGATATGTTCTTGTCCTCGATCTCCACCTCATCGTGTTGTGGGTCAAGACCGATAAAAAAACATAGTATGATGAATCAAGGGAGAGGCCTGCCTCCACACCTTTGAGGTATGCACCAAGTAGCAAGCACGCACCAAGCTCCTCTTTGTTGTCCTCTTTTATGTTGCATCTCTCTTCTCTCTTTTTTGTTTTGCATCCAATCCCTGTCATTTCTCTATCTCCCATCTCTCTTCCACTTCACCCTTCTCATCCAAACTCTCTCCTATCTTTTAGCATCTCACCTCTCTCTCTCTCTCTCTCTCTCTCTCTCTCTCTCTCTCTCTCT
>Ga0182004_10002163_pt1 | contig 15104 bp, 8 predicted proteins | sample Sormic07211540_1_FD_120479 | JGI IMG/M metagenome (GOLD analysis project Ga0182004, IMG submission 120479) | Endophyte microbial communities from Sorghum bicolor roots, Mead, Nebraska, USA - 072115-40_1 MetaG | ecosystem: Host-associated > Plants > Roots > Unclassified | place: USA: Nebraska...
GCGATTTACAGATAAACTGCGTAATTAGTTTTTGTTTTCGTCTATATTTAATGCTTCATGCATGTGCCACAAGATTCGATGTGACGGAGAATCTTGAAAAATTTTGGGAACTAAACAAGGCCTCAGCAAGCTGCGGGCCTGTTTTATATTTATAAGTGCATGACGCACACTCGAGAGCTCGACCGTTTCATCCATGAGACTGCAGGCCAAGGCTACCGGAATCCAATATTGGAGCACATCCTGACTGCTTAAAGGCTGTGGGGGCACGAGGATAACCAGCCTGCGAGGCTGGGACCAACAGGATGTGAAAACTCCATAGTCATAGTACACCCGTCTGACTGAGGTCCATTATATTACTTCTCGGATAAACAAGAAGATCTGGTGGAGTTTACATCTGACTTGATTGACGCCGGTAACATCACATCACAATCCTGTAGGTTTGCAGTGTTGCATAACAGGTGGGCTGTGTTTTGTGAAATTTGTAGTTAAATACTGCATCGAAGGCCTATCAGTTTGGGATGGACCTTCCGTGCGTTTAACTTTTTGTTAAACTACTATCATCATACATCAACAAGTTAAATTAGCAGAACGACAAAACCGCTATGATTCTCTTTTCCAGTTCTTTTTGCAGTGGTTTCAGAGTTCATCCGTCGAGTTCTGCTGATCCGGATCCGGACCTTAACGTTCCCCTGATAGCCTCCTTCTTGACCTCGGAACAAACTGTACGGTAGCATCCGCGTCAGCTTCCTGAATCCTGATCCCTCCCAGGTCAATCAGAGCCTGCGCGTGATCGCATATTCATTTACCAGTACTATTTTACAGAAAAACAGCAACCAAGAGACTCAAGTGTCAGTGCGCGCGAGGTTGTTGAACCATTGCGCTCAGCACAATAGAGATCCAGCGATGCGACCTAATGCCATTGAATCACCTCAAATGATGATGGTTAGGGTTGCGCCACGCTAGCCCTGGATCAATCCAGGCCACCTAATCGCGGAGGCTCAACAGTGATAGCACTTACTCTAAACCACACCACACCACACCAAACAAACCTACCTAACTAAACGTCCATTAGCCCTTAATTTCTATTAGCGCAGTTTGTTCAGGAATTCAAAGCTAATACGATGCCAACACAACACACTTGTCGCCTGTCATGCATGCCGAAAGAATCCATCTAGTTAGTCAAGCACATGAATCTCCTCGTGGTGTTCAGCCATGGCTTGATCATTCTTGCATGTGTGCACAACACATGGCACAAATCTCTTTGCATAATTAATGTTTCAGCAAAAACAACAATGAAAACAGAGGAGACATGCATGCGGTGGGTGTGCGAAGGTAAAGCTATCTTTCAGCATTTCCTCTCAATGAGGTAATAATGGAACGAGAAAATAAAGGACAATGATTTGTTCGTTTGGCTGATAAGCCATGACAGTACTGTTGATTGATTCGTTGTGAGAGAAAAATATTGTTGAATGACTGATTCGGCTGATAAGCTCAATCCAAAACTGAAAACGAAGTTGGGATGCCGATATGAATGCAAATTATCAATGGAGTTAGATGGAAGGAGAGTGACCCCCCATGAATCCATGATGGGTCATCTGAATCACGCACGGCGTGGCGTGTTCTGCGTATTTCAATCTTCTGCACTTTCGCATATTAAAACGAGGTTTGATGAACAAGCTAATATCCTTCAGCTGCTGCAGCTAACAACAAATTAAGCGAGAAATAGACCAGAGTATTAAGCTCCGGCATCTAAAAACACTAGCAGATACTGACAGGTTTTCGGAAAAGAAAAGACATAGGAGTAGCTAGAAAGCAAAAAACAAGCAAAAGCAAGTCCCGTCAAATGATAAGGCCAGATGAGAAATGACAAGCGCTAGTATCTTGTGAGATACATACTCCTATGAGACAACGTCATTATTGCTAGTGAGTGCTGACAATATCATGTGGCAAACTGACGAAGAGTCTGCTTAGGTCAAAAACGTTTTGCCTTTTTTAAATTTATAGCTTTTACTATGCACTTAGATATAGTTTATGTCTAAATACATAACAAAACACAATGAATTTAGAAAAGTTACAACATCTTATAATTTGGAATGGAGGTAGTATTCGACAAAGATGGAATGAATCAGTAAAAACTTCGCAATTGCAGTCCATTCCAAAATTCTGAAAGTTCACATTTTGGAAATCACAGCACCTTCACGGCTCATCAACTTTTCCAGATAATGCCAGACATGATAACTGTAGGTCACAACAGATTCCATCTATTGGCCTCCTAAGGTTTGTTTTTGTAAGTGCAAATTTCAAATGGCAGTACTATGGAGTAACACAAGCAGCACTAGTCAAGTCAAGAATTCACTACGTGCATCTATCTGTTCAGTGTATAACTCAGATGTTCAACAGTGACAACACAAACCAGCTACTATGACCTATCAGCATGACATCCGGCTTTTATAGCCAACACTGATCAGACCTGAATAAGGTCAACTGCAGTGCTACAAAAACTGTCATGACCTCTGTTCCAAAATGAATGGACTAGTCATGTACAGTTTGTACTCTAATTTCATCATCGCCTTCTGCTCTGTCTATTGATTGTCATTTTGATGATACTCCAAAGCTTGGTTCATTGAATGAACATAAAGGTACCCCCAAAAGCCGGATCACAATATTTGTTTCTCTGTTCTATTATTCTCCCTAGTTTTAACAGGAAAGTGAAAAAAAAAACCCACTACTGATAATCAAGGGATTGCTTATATTCAGATAAGAGAAATGTCTGAAAGATCATTAAAGCTGATTAGGTTCCAACATATGATTGTCGTGTAGTTACCGAGTACCTAAGTCCAACACAAAAATTTCTTTAGCAAAGGTTTCAGTCAGTTGTTTGACAAGCAATTTAGCTAATGAACTAGTATTAGCAGCCAAGAACTCAGCCTTTGTTTTGCTGAACCTCACAGTCAGGTTAGACTTGCTCAGTAGTCAAGACTATGAGCTAATGGACCTAACAGTGCCTATGGGAAACCAACAACTGAAAGATGGTGCATAAACACTGCATGCCAAATAAACAAAGTCAGGTGTAAAAACCCTCGGCAAACTAAGTATTACAGTATTAGTACAGACCAAGAACTGATACAAGTCCTGGCCCAATCCCCCCCTATATATCCGAACACTTCTTATTGGGGAGCTAGTTCTCGAATCTCAAAATATATTTTTGTCTAAGGCCTTGTTTAGTTCCGAAAACTTTTTGGTTCTAAGGCCTTGTTTAGTTCCGAAAACTTTTTGGTTTTCGGGATTGTAGCACTTTCGTTTTTATTTGACAAACATTGTTCAATCATGGAGTAACTAGACTTAAAAGATTCATCTCGCGATTCACTGGTAAACTGTGCAATTAATTTTAATTTTCGTCTATATTTAATGCTCCATGCATGTGACGGGGAATTTTGAAAATTTTTTGGTTTTTGGGTGAACTAAACAAGGCCTAATGCTGTTCAATGGCAGCTCTTTGATGGTAATGTTTCTATCTAGAACCAGATTTGGAGTCCCGCGTGGATAAGCATACATGAACGCATTAAACAGGAGTCTTTGATTTTCAACCTTCCTGTGAATGTAGCAGATTTATTCACAGATTTATGCCTGACGCATCCAAAAAGATGGAAAGTCACTTTGCTATCATTTATTTGTCCAGATTTTGTAAATAACGTTATGCAAATCCCACAACTACAAAAAATCATTAAATTGTAAGTAATCTTCACCGTCATAATCACACAGAAGCTGTCATTGATTTAATATGGAGCAATAAACAAATCCTTCGTTGAGTTAAATGTTTGTCTCGAGGCTTCTCAATATTCCCATCTCCCTGTTCGCTTGAGCTTATGATCCAAATCAGTCAGCCATAAACAATATTTTTCTCTCACAACAAATCAGCATTAGTAAAAAAAACAGCCTGCTGAAAAGATATTACTCCAACTGTGCACACTGTAATATGGTTGAAAATGGTATCTTTGTTCCATTTTAGTTTTGCACAAGCAGTTAGTTCGATTTTGTTCCATTTTAGTTTTGCACAAGCAGTTAGTTCGATTCTGCTCTAGCTATCAAAATCTGATTTCCTGCAAGGCTCTTGGTCTGAGCTTTTACATTATATTTGCAGTGGCCTACTGACCAGAATGATACTGAAAAAAAAAAGTTGCCTATCCACTGTATCATTTTTCAGGCAAAGGCTGTGCAAAAGGCAAGGCTCAATACAAAGCTTGCCTTGTTGAACAACAAATATCTGATAACAGGTTTCAGAATCCTTGAAGCAATAGTAACTATGAACGTTGTAGTTCCCTTTCTAGCTGTTGTTGCAGGTCTGATGCCTCATACATCAATGCTAGGAGAATGGTCTGGGCATTTACAGAACATATCGTGGTTTGCAGTCCCCTTGTAGATTACACGTTCAGGCAAAAACTTCTCAGGCTAATTTGCCCCTTCATGCGGAGGCCTTTAGTCTTTTCCTCGGTCTCCATCTTATTTGAAGCAAAAACTTCTCAGCTCCCTTTATGCGGAGGCCTTTAGCCTTTTCCTCGGGCTCCATCTTATTATTGACTCATTGCAGGTTCATGAATGTGATTTCCTTGCTGATAGTTCTGAACTCATCACCTGTATGAAGGAACATTGTGATATTACTAAGGCACCATCATGGATATGAACATAAGAGGAAATTTATACCACATTCCTACAAAAAAGAACTCTGATAGTTCTATAAGAATGCTATAGATGTCCAAAGGGAACTCATCTATAGCTGACCAATTAGCTAGAAATGCTATACTTCTATAAGAATGGCAGCCCAAATGTCAGATAGTTCTAACTTGAATCATTGTGGTGACTGTCCACTAAAAGTAAAACTCTGTAACTGACCACTACAAGCTGATCTTTGAAAAATCCCCACCCCCTCCCACACAAAAAAGAGAAAAAAAAAACATCCCTTCAAATCACGACACAACAGTGATGACACCAATGCAAGAAGTTAACCTTGTCCAAAGGGAACGGGGTGCCTGCTCAGAATCAAGCTTGCAACTTGATGTCCAGAGCCTTCATATCTGATTCTATTTCTCACTCAATGTACAGTGATTCAACACCCGAGTCCTCTCCACTCTCAGCGCCATCAGCGTCACCACTCTTTTTACGGCCACGTCCATCACCAAGAAACTCATCCCTCAGTTCAGATCCACCACGGCCGCTGCCACCAAGTTCATCCCACCCACGGCCCATGCTGGTGAACATTCTGTCCAAATTCGCCTTCTGCGGGCTGATCATGAGCACCTCCTCCAGCTTCCGTCTTGCAGCATGTATTGCATTTGGATCAACAAGTTCCCCTTTGTAATACGCCTCCCTGAGGAACACTGTATGCAGCTTCCCCTGATTCCCCCTCGTGGATATGTAGAATATGCCCTGGTACTTCAGCAAGAACTCCTTGATCTTCTTGGGCACACCGAGTGCATCACGGAACAGCGCAAGGCGCTCCAATGTGGTGCGCTTCTCAACGGTGAGCGAGAGAAGCTCATGGACAGCAGCGACCGCGCGCTTCTCCATGCGGCGTTTCGCCTCAAGCGAGCGCAGATCATGGCCCGTGACGTCTGCATAGGGCGAAGCGTAGGGGAGGCGCTGCCATTTCCAGACAGCGATCCGGAAGTACTTGCCTATCTTAAACCCTGGCGGGAAACGAATGGGGAACGCGAAACGCGCGTCCTCCTCGGCGGAGCCGGGGGCGCGGTGCTCGCGGTAGTGGCGCTCCCGAGCGCGCTCTACGGCGGCGACGGTGAGGTCGGGCGGGTCGGTGGGGGACGGCAGGAATTCGACAAAGCCGTCAGGGGTGAGGCGGAAGAGCGAGGGGTTGGCTTGGATGACAGATTCGGCGAAATCGTCTGGGAGGCCGAGGTCGCGGCGGAGGAGATGGATGTGCTCGAGGCGGAGACGGCGGTGCGGGGGCGCAAGGAGGAGGAGCTTGCGGAGGCGTAGCACGGAGGCGCCGGGGAGCGCGGCGGCGACGGCGTCGGCCTCAGCGCCGAGCGCCGCTGCGGCGCGTGGGGTGAGGCGGATGTGGAGCATGCGGTGGACGGGGTGGAGGAAGAGGTGGAAGGCGTGCGCGTGGCGCAGGAGGAAGCGGCCAGCGTCGAGGGGCGCGAGGCGGAGCTGGCGGCGCGCGAGGGCGCCGAGACGAGTGAAGGGGACGGACACGGCGCCACTTCCACCGGCGCGGGACGGTGCGGTGGGGGCGGCGGCGTAGAGGAGGAGGGAGTAGAGGGCGTGGAAGCGGCGGACGCGCTTCTGGACCTCCATGATGCCATCGAAGGCATGGTCTCGGACGCGCTGCTGCTTCTGAGGGATGGACGTGGACTTGGAGGAATAGGGCGCCGCAATCGCCCCCACCGGCGTGGCCGCCCGCGGCGGCGGCCGGAGGGCGGCTATGCGGCGGAGCATCGAGACTTGGGGTGGGATTCTGCAAAGGGGGAGGTGACTGACCTTGCCGGTGCGGGTGGAGGAAGTGTTGGGTTGGGTCAGGCCTTTCTGAGATGGTACAGGTCGCATTTAATTTTGGGCCGCTTCATGTGAGGCGGAGTCTCTAGGTTTACATTTGAAAATAAGCCCTCTCAAAAATATTTATCTCAACAATAAAACAAATGATGGAATCAAACTATGCAAACAATCTTAAGACAAAACGATATACACTAGCTCGTACATAGGCACATTTCCGACTGGTTTTAGTGTTCTATGTTAGACAATGTGATTTGAAGCATGTTTGAATATAAGAGCTAATTGCTACCTAGTTAAAAAATTGCTAAATACATCTAAACAAAAGAGCTAATAGGTAGGTTAATTTTTCGTCAAGTCTTCAGCTAGTTATTTTTTTTATCGAAGTCAGTTGAGAAAATCCTAACCTATTTTTATACTTTTTAATCAAAGCCAACTAGAGAAAACCCAACCTATTTTTTTTTCTAGACTTGTTTAAATTCGATCCCACAGAGATTCACATTCAGGTTTGCTAGATGCTACCCAGGTGCTCTAACCACAAGGCTAGAAACCCTTTAGCATCTTTAACTAGTTATTATTAGCCAGCCAACTAGCGAAACATAGTTATTTGGGCTATGTTTTAGCTCTAACTAGTAGTAGTCATGTGTATCAAACATATCCTTATTTGGAACGATATTGCTATGTTTGATAAGAAAAAGAAAGTTATTTGTTTAGGGTCTATTTGCATACATGAACTAATTGTTAGAGCAACTCTAAGAGCATAGCTAAAATTAGTAGTTAAATTCTATTGTTTAGCCATTTTGTAAAGTAGGAGTAGAAACTTCTTTAAAAAAAAGATCCACAAAAGACTTGCTATTTTCCACAATCATACAGCTTGTGTCAATATTTAGCTATATATGGCCAGCGAAAACCAAGAAATAGCCAACTTTCTATTTTACAAATTCTAAAATAGCTTCCACAACAAGAATAGTCAAACTGTTGGAGTTGCTCTTAGCTAGCTAAAAATTAGCTCTATTACATTCAAACATGATAGCTAATAAGTAGGCTAATTTTTTTAGCCAAATCGCTAACTAATTGTTAGGCCTTGTTTAGTTCTATTTTTTGCAAAATATATACTGTAGCATTTCGTTTGTATTTGACAAATATTGTCCAATCATGGATTAATTAGGCTCAAAAGATTCATCTCACAAATTATAAGCAAACTGTGCAGTTAGTTATTTTTTTATCGATATTTAATGTTCCATGCATATACCGCAAAGATTCGATGTGATAGAGAATTTAGAAGAAATTGCAAAATTTTTTGGGAACTAAACACCTATCAACTAGCTAACCAACTAGCCAGCCAACTACAGCTATTTTATGCTGATTTTTAGTCCTAACTAGTAAGTAGTCTCTCCGAAAGTTTCAATTCCTACAAACCGTGTAAATCAAACTTTTTAAAATTTGTCTAACTTTACAGAAAAAGCATCAATATCTATGACATAAAATGAGTATCTTATGAAAATATATTCTATAATAAATTTAATGGTACTAATTTTGTACTATAAATCTTAGCGTTTTTTTCTAGAAATTTAGTTAAAGTATAAAAAATTGATTTAAGACAACTCTAAAAATTAAAGTTTTTAGGGACAGAAGGAGTAGTTATATGTATCAAGAAGGCCCTTAATCTGGTTTTAGTGTTCAAAGCCATTCACTGAATCAGGTTTCGCTCTAGATACAATAAGAGCATCTCTAGGAATTTGGTATAATTTACTTGTTGAACTAATCAATTTAGCAAGTGAATAAAAGAAATAGCAACTTTAATTTTTGTTCTTCTCCAATAATTACCTATAATAACTTTCTAAAAGTTATAGTAGGACCCACATTTAATTTTTTTTGTTTATTATGTTGTTCACGAAGAAATTGAAAAGAAAACCGCATCTTCTGTCGGCACCGCATTGATGCTAGTGCCAGCTTCGTGTCTAGCTTCCATGCCTTCCAGCCAATGCAACTGATGTGCATATGTAAAGATAGTAGGCCATGCACATGGAGGGGTGGATCCAGGATGGGAGACAAGAGGGGCTAAATAGTGAAGATATTAATTTGTAATCAAAATTTAATGGTGATTTGAAGATGTTGCTACAGTAATTTATTGGTGAAATCAGCCTCAAAGAAGGGCTTCAGCATGTCATGCTTTTGAATCAAAGATCAATAAACACCCGCGGAGGCAAGCACAGAGCGACATTGTTGACCTACAAGGCGGCGGCAATGGAGGCTGGTACATACTAGTGGTGGCCAAATCAGAGGGTTGCATAGAAAGTGCCGTGAAAACATGTCCTAGGAGGAGAGTTGGAGAGTTCTCTCGACTTTAAACTTATGAGTTAAGAATGATATTTGACAACTTTTTATATTTAAAGAGTTCTTTTACTAAATTTTTGGAGAAGACTGTCTTTCTCTTTTTTCCTAAAATATTAAGATAGGGAATTATTTTACCAAACTCGTATGGAGTTCTTCACTTGTCGCCGTTTGAAGTTTAGCAATCGGATTTGGTAACGTCACATGCATGTGCTTTGATTTAGCACTTTCATTAAAAGAACTATTACCTTTGCTCTTTTCTGTTGGTGCATTTATTGTAATAATGGACAGCGCCCTTCCTATATATCTCTGTCCTAAATCACATTAATTTTCAGAGTTGTCAAACATATATACATAATAAAATATACTTTTATAATATATTTATTTGATTTTTTTTGTAAATTTAGTTAAATTTAAGATTGTTTGATTTAAAAATTGATTTGTTTAAAATAAAAGATAGCTATATAGGATAGAACATTTACTTTACTATTAAAACAACATAAAGACGTCTCCAAACTTCGAATAGTAAGGAAGTTTTCTTAACAAATAAAAGCTAGGTTACACAACTACTATCCTCGTTACTTTGGTGCTTTGCAAATCTATTTTCTTATAATTCTAAATCATATTAGCTATGTATCTCTTATGTAAACTGTTCACCTCAGTAGTGCACTATCACATACATTTAATACTCACTAGCACGTCAACTAGAACACACAAGCGTTGTTCTCCATGTCAGTATGCCACGTAATTCACTAATCCATAGTTCTTTATAAAGTTATTCTCCATAAAAATTTCTATTTTGATGTGCAGGTTATCCACATCATCCGGTCGCTAGCGTATATAATTATAACACTTATCTATTCATGCAAGCTATTCATGTCGGCAAACTATGTCATTCACTAGCATGCATTTATTTATCCACATCAGTATATCACACTATTTATTAAAATTTATTCATGATTCTCATAACAACACTAGAAATATGCTTCTAATACATAATAAATGTACCTCTATAAGAGTGATAGTCAGGGATTCTTCACCACGATTCAAACAATTTATCTCAAAAAATTATGATATATTATAGCTCACTTTATTTTTGTTATAACTTTTAAATCTAACTTCTCTAGCTTTACATAGGCTTTTAGAAAAATATATTAAAATCAGTGAGTTCAAATAAATGAACTATCAAGACATAGTTTATATGGAGAATTTAATAAAATGATTTTGTATTGCATATGCATATGCATTTTTTCTACACAATTCAGTAAGGTTAGACAATTTTGATTTAGAATAGAATTAGTATGAATAGTGAAATAATGAATTATAATTTAGAATGGATAGATCAATAAAGTGAAGGAAGCCATGGAGAACAATTAGTTGTGCGAGACATAGATGTGCTTGCCCTTCAAGTTGGCCACCTCCTTGAGCCTCTCCACCTCTTGCATGATTTTTCATTCTCCTCCACAATAGAGTCATCATAAGTTTCTACAGTAACTTTCTCAACACAACTTCATTGCAAGTGATTAGATCACAAAATGTGGAGGCATCTACCCTCGAGATTGGAATTGAGCAAGACGTGTACACATGCATAAGGAAGGCTCATTGTATTAAGGCTCTCAAATTTTGATCTAAATTCACAATGCTCCTTGTCTGATGAATTAAAGTTGTTTAAAATGATTCATAATGAGTGGTAAAGGTAGCATTGCATTCTTCAACTACTTTGAGTAATGTAGCAAACGGTAGCAAATTTTTTTTAGATCATTTCTTTAATTAAGACCATCTCTTCTTCATTCCTTTATCATTAGAGGATTCATCACTTACATTGATTTTGTTACCTATAGCCATGAAGCATATTGGTGATGATTTGGCAAAGAGGCTTGGCTTAGGGGAGCGGGTGGTTTGCTTGACTCATCATTTAAACTTGAGCTTGTGTATTCTCCACTCACCCATCCTTGAAATTCTGGCAAAGCTTGTTGCTTCCTCCTTCTTGGATCTTTTCGTCTTCTCTTGACCTCAACACTCCTACGTGTAAGATGAGTTGAGTATCCTATCTTCTAAAGTCCTGCATCTGGTGACCAAGCCAACTATGCCAACATGTGAGAGACATTGTGGTTGTTTATTGATGGTGGCATTGCAGAGGGATAGAGATCATCTATACGTTTGTGCATAGAAGGATTGTCTTTGTCCTAATCCTTGACCAAGAAAAAAATCAGGGTGATACTCAATAAAAGTATTGTTATCATTAGTAAAGTGATGAATCGAGATAAGATTTTTTTTAGTTTGGAAGGCACGAAGGACACCGTGAGGGAACAGATCACAACCACGGTGTATAAATGGATTTAACAATCGATGAATGTCCATACGTGCCCCATTAGTAGTCGTGATCTAATTGTTGCCGGTGTAGCGGTCATGTATCACAAGCTTGTCAAGTTCCCTTGTATCTTGGTTTGTATCCCCTCATGCCACCATACCAATTGTAATCCATGCTATGGGTATGAGTGGTCGGTAGCAACAAGGCTTTGTTCGGAGACATAATCTGAATCGTAGTGATGCCAAAATCCAGATGTCGTGTGTGTGCTCACTATTTAGCAACAAAGCATAGAGCTTGACAACCAAAATTGGATAAGAGCGAGCAAGAACAAAACAAAAAGCAATACGTCCTACAGTTTAGAACAGATAGAGTACAATATTGATTCACTATATGTGACTAGGCACCATATCAATCAATCTTCGACGGTGTTAAGGAGTAACAAAACATGTCTTATAATTTGTAACATATGGGGTAAATTTTAATTCAAACTATTACCGAATGTTCACGCATGTATGAGCCTGTTTAGTTACGTACATGCCATCGCGTTCCACACCCTGTGGTGTTCAAAACAAGCACCACAATTTATGGCGAGTTTCTGCACTTCTTTTTTTGCCACTTTAGCTTTCTCAGCAACCAAACAACAGCTTAAATTACCTTGTGGCTGCCGCTGGTTGTGGCGCGGCGAACGACTGAATGCAACTAAATGACCCCAATATTCAAATGAAATTGCAGGGAACAATGCCGTTTTGTTCCAGGGAAGTAACGTCCGTCAAAATTGTAGAAATGAGGTCTTGTTTAGTTTTAGAATGTTTCAAAAAAAATTATCACATTGAATCTTTGGAATTATGCATGAAGTATTAATCCTGAATTGATTCCAACAGGCCAAGGCCAACAGCTTTGCCGCGTGGAAATGATTGAAGCGTTGGGACGTCGCCAGAGCACAGCTTTTACCAGGCAATGACAACGGTTTACAGACTTTGAGTGGATGGACGGTCTGCACTCTGCACGACTGCACAACAGCACAAGCCATTTTCTGCCATGTGGATAGCTTGCTGCAAGGTGGTTGCGGTTGCCTGATTGAGCACTGATATAGTGATACTTGAGTACCAGCTGCCGCCGAGCTTGGCAGCTAGCCTAGCTAACAAGGTGAAAGAAAGACACAATAGCTATTTTGGTCCCTCAACTATTACTCGAGGCTCATTTTCGTCCTTAAATTTTTTAAAACGATCATTTTGGTCTTCAAACTTTAGTTTTAGACTCAGTTTTATCCTACAACTATGAAAATGATCGTTGCAGTCCTTAAATTTTGTATTTTGGGCTCAATTTCATCCATAAACTATCAAAGTGTATTGAACTTTTAAATTTTAACTCAATTCTGTTTATTAAAAAAATAAAACATTATATTTTAAGCATAATTTCATCTATAAATTATCAAAATTATAGATCTGCTAATGTTTCAATATATCCATGTATTCTTGAAGAATAAATAGTGTTCGATGTAACTATAATTGCTCCCATAAATATCAATTTAGTTGGATATATATAAATGGTACAATTATAAGGTAACATTAAAAATAATAGCTTGGAATTATCAATAGCCATGAAAGAGTTTTTGGATAAATATTATTTTTCTATCTTTAGTTGCTAGTGGTGTTGGAGCTAATGATGTGCAATAGTGCAGGGTTTCACGTAGGCGAAGTTGAGTTAAAAAATAAAAGTTTAAAGAACAAAATACACTTTAATAGTTTTAAAATGAAATTGAGCTTAGAACACAACAAAACGACCATCTTCATAGAAGGATGAAACTGAATCTAAAAGTATACTTTGAGAACTAAAACAGTCATTTTAAAAATTCAGAGATGAAATGAGCTTGGAGTAATAGTTGAGGGACCAAAATGACTATTCTACCTGAAAACAAAGTGAGAAGTCACTGCTCGTCCAGTTGGCCTCTGGTGGCGTGGCATCGTGCTCACAGCTATGCAACGGAGCTATCGCTGTCGAGGAGCAAGAAAAACAGGCACGCGGTCGAATGCGAGATGCATGGGCGACGTGAAAGCAAACGGCAATGCAAGCACACACTGACAGTCCCACATGGCGATGCCGCTGGCTAGTGGCCATAGCTAGTGCTGTGGAAGCATAGCTGCATGGATCTATTCTTTCGAGGACGCGACGCAATGAGAGTCGGCCACCGACGCTTAGCGCGATGCGACGGGGCCGTCGTGTGGTGCGGACAGCGGACCGCGTAGTACGCTCCAATATGCCGCGCACCCATGCATATGCATCGCCAGGCCACGACGCGGGGCCGTGCCCGCGGCCGGGGGTGTGCGCGTGGCTGCGTGCAAGCAACTGCGACCTCCGTCGCGACGGGACGACGGCCACGACGAGGCAGGAGCCGTAACGCAATCGCGGCGTCCAGTTTTGCATCCGCGTGAATGCAGCGCCGGACAGCATGGACCAGCGGCAAAAGTTCCCCACAAAATGCTGGATCTCGCACAGTTATATCCCGGTCGGCCGCAACGCAACGCGACGCGAAGCTCCGCCCAGCTGGAGGAAGCAGACCCAGATCCGTCCCGTTCACGGTGACAGACTGACAGCACCAGGCACCATCGCCTCCAATACGGCAACCCCCCATGGAGCAATGAGCAGCGCCCACCCACAAATCGAATGGAAGCTCGCGACTTGGCGTACGACTACGAGAGGTTTACCTTACCTACCCCGTCCGTGCCGTACCGGACCAGGTAAAAGCTACGGAAGCCGACGGCGGGCGCGAGGAGGTCGGTCTCCTCTCCTCTCCTCTCCTGGCTCCTGCGCGTACGAGCGCGAAGGCGTGGCACGCCAGCTCCTGGCCCGGCGACAAAAACGCGCCACCTCAACGCGCTCTCGGCGTCGGCGCTCGCTCGCCCACGAATCACTTTGCGGGTGCCGTGGCGTGCCGCAGCTCCTGCGCCTCCACCCTTCCACACGTTTCGCGCGCGCCTCCTCGTCACGACGTCACGTCACGCCACGCGCATGTACCCCCGTCGAGGCGGCGACGCCGTAATCCGCTCTGGCGCGCGCGAGCGGGAGCGGATATCCTCTCCGCTCAGCTCGGTCCGGCTTCCCTTCCTTCCTCCTCACGCAGAGCAGTTAATCCGCCCCACCCCCACTCGGCACTAGCTCCTCCTCGCAAGTGAACCCAACCGCTCCAGCCCGCGGACAGCAACGTCTGACCGCCCGGTGGTCCCGGCGCCCCGCGGGCCCAGCGCGCCAGCCTGACGGCGGCCCACCCACCGCGAGCCTTAACGGTCGCTGTCTCGGGCGCCCCCAGCCCAGCCAGCCGCACCGCACCGCACCCACACCACTTCATCATCTCTCGCCGCTGGCCTTCCCCTGCTGCCTGCCTGCCTGCCTTCCTCGCTTCCAAGCGACACCCATCCGAAGCGGCAGCGAGCGGCAACAGCCAACAGCCACCACCACCACCTGAGCCGCTGAGCGACGACCCCTTGGCTTCCACTCCACTGAAGCAGGCGAAAAAGGAGGGAAACAAGCGGGCAGGCGTGAGGGAGGAAGGAGGAGGAGGAGGAGGAGGAGGAGGAGAAGCCATGGCGAGCGACGGCGACGGGAAGGGCCGCGTCGCGACGGCGCCGGGGGGAGGGTACGGGTACGGGTACGGCGGCTACGAGGGGTTCGAGGACCGGAAGTGGTGGCCGTGGCTCGTGCCCACCGTGATCGTCGCCTGCATCGCCGTGTTCGTCGTCGAGATGTACGAGAACAACTGCCCCAAGAACAGGAGCCAGCTCGGCGGCTGCGTCGCCGGGTTCCTCCGCCGCTTCTCCTTCCAGCCGCTCCGCGAGAACCCGCTGCTCGGGCCGTCATCCTCCACGTACGTTGTCGCTGCACAAGCTTTGCGTTTTGTTCACCTGTGCGGACGTGCGTACACCAAGTAAAGTATGACCCCCCCCCCCCCCCCCCCCCA
>Ga0182004_10002164_pt1 | contig 15100 bp, 21 predicted proteins | sample Sormic07211540_1_FD_120479 | JGI IMG/M metagenome (GOLD analysis project Ga0182004, IMG submission 120479) | Endophyte microbial communities from Sorghum bicolor roots, Mead, Nebraska, USA - 072115-40_1 MetaG | ecosystem: Host-associated > Plants > Roots > Unclassified | place: USA: Nebraska...
ATGACGAAGTCGTCGAAAAAGTAGATGCTTGGAATATGAGTAAAAACGTGTGTTTGATTGATAGATTGATTCCTTCGATTACAAAGCCCTAGGGTCTACATTTATACCCTGCTCAAAGAGCTATAACCAGACACGACTAGAACTCGAATTCCAAATTAAATAGAATCCGTATGCAAAACGACCTAAATGACTAAGGAAAACGTAAAACAATCCTCACGTGACAAACTAGAACACCCCACAAGCCGATCGGCAACTTCCAGGCTCTCCCTCTGTATCATCGGCAGACTCCCTTGTCATAGCCATCGGCACAAACACATCATCACCTATGGACTTGGTCACGTTCAACCATCCTTCCATCGGCAACTATCCTCATCGGCAACTCACCCTGTAGATCAAGCACTGCCGTCTTATCTTGCCGACCTACACTTTACCAATCATGGACACGTGCCCAAAAACGGTGTCAACACACTGAGAGGGATATCCAAGAGAGGTGGAAGAGGAAGGAGGCGGCCATGGCTGTAGTTTTCTGCCTCTTCTTCACCTGCAAGAGGGAAGGGCACCCAAGAGAGATCTTTAGGGGGAGTAGAAAAGCAGTGATGCAAGGGAATTGTAGGGGGCAAGCGGCGGTTCCATTTATAGGAGAGGAAGGAGAGGGAACCTTCTGAGATATGGAAGGGGCGTCCATGTGAGATGCAGGAAGGGAAAGGGGTGCACATCTGTTCTGCAAGGATAGGGGAAGATGCATTTTGAGAGTCGTAAGGGAGAATAACTAGGGGCTTGTAGAGGGACTTAAAGGAGGAACTGATGAAGTTAAGGAGCACTCTCAAGAGAAATGGGCACTTAAGAGAGGAAGAAATAGGTGCATCTATATCGGCATGAGGAGAGGCTTGGTACAGCAGAATGAAGTGGCCATGCACTTCAATAGAGATTTGAGAATGGAAATTATAGAGAGTAATTTTGAGGATTCTTGAGGTTGGTCCATGGAACTGACCAAGGAAGGATTACTCTTGCTGTTTTTGCATCAAGGATTGGGCAGGATGTGGGAGAAGGGAAAAGAGATGTTGGGATGACTCGGGCTTGGCACAAAAGTAGGATGAGAGAGGACTAAGTCCATTATCTAAACAGAGACAACATTTGGACTGCTATTCTTAACAGAAAGAGAGAGTGGGTCGGTATAGGCTTAACCTATGTTTATATAGTGGTTTCGCCGACTAGAAAAGAAAAGCAAGATAGAGTCAAGATTGACGTGTATAAGCAACATGTGATTGATTTAATTTGTGCAAATGATGATATAATTATGCGTGAGAGAAGAAAGACGATGATTGGTCATCTAGCATAGATTTAGGGTATTAGGAACACTCAATCAAAAAGTAGGACCTCAATGAAAGGGAAGAGCAAAGAGGGGGAGCAGATAGAGCATTGGACTCGGGTTTAACTAGTATATTGGCAATGCTTTGAACATGGTTTCAAAAACTTCATTAGGCTCGATTTTGATTATTGTTCTAGAGATATGTAGATGGTGTTTGGAAGCATAAGATTTGGATCAAACCCTAAGAGTATTTGAAAACATTTAGAATCCTTTTTCATACACACAAACTCAATGCAAAGTCATGTAATGCAACAAACCATTACATTAAACTGCAAAACTTCTAGAAACTCATATTTTTCTTATATATAAAATGTCAACGTCTTAATTGAAGTTAGGTAAATCTTAGACAATGATAAAACCTTAATGTTTAGTGTTTTCTACGTCATATCCCAAAATAGAAATTTTCTGATGTGACGGTTATAGTGTACATATGCATTCAAGAATAGTAGACATAGAAAATTTAATGGTGTACCCACTGCAGATGCTTTTTTCAGTTTTGGTACTATTTACTAATGCGCTTGAGAGTAGAAAGGCCAATGTACAAGTTGCCAAGGGCAGCAAATGTGAGAGCAAGACCCTAGTCATGTTCCTTCCAAGCAGCAACCTTAATACCTTGAGGTTGGACGACATCAAACTGTGCTACTCTCAGCCTTGATCATGAGGCATGACTAGGAAAGGAGCATTCTCAAGTCACTCCCCAGAACCATCTATTTTCATTCAATCAAGGAAGTGCTCAACACATTCAGAGACTTAAGGTCTGAGAACACACCAATGGTCCCCACAAATGCTCTTTTGTACCCACTATGATTGAGAACACACCAATGTCTCTCCACATTATGTTGACACTTAATGCTCAGCTACACTCACTGCCACTTGGGCCGTCTCTATGTAGTGAAAGCCTACTTTGTTGCTAGATCCTCAACAGTACTCCCGTTGCCTCAAGAAGTGGTGTGATCTTGCGCTGCGACAAGATAAGCTGCATCAAGGTCATAGAAGACACGAAGCCTGCCGCTTTTTACATCCGTCACATGGAAGGAAGCAGGTATGTGGTGCAAACATCTCTAGTTCTCTCTAGTAGGTATGTCTAGTACTCCCTTTAACTTGTCAGGTTTAAATATGGTTGTGCAATCATCAACTTTAGCCATGGAAGAATTCATTTGGCTAGCATCATTGTGCTCGATGATCTCACCAACAGCAAATTCACAATTGAAGGGCCAAGATGGCGGACTAGAGGGAGCTCCAACATAACTAGTCCTTTCCAAAACTTATCATGTTGGCTAATCAAAACTAATGCATAATTAAATCTATCAGTCTAGCCAAGACTACACCCCTCTATCTAAGTTCTTTAGCACCTTGTAAAAAGATCTTAAACAAGCAAACAAGGTGCCACCTTAGCAAGAGCTCACCTAACCAATTATAGGAGAAAGGTCACACAAACCTATGCCACTATTACTTTGCACACTGGGGGAGCTCCAACACAACTAGTACCAAAAGCACAAAGCTCCTAAGCTCACTAGCAATGCTCAAAAACAAGGCAATTAATGCCAAATTAGAGAGCACAAAAAAAACTTAGCTACACAAACCAAGCAATGTGACTAATAAGGTTACACAAACCAAATTAGCCACGCAAGGAAACTACTTCTATGCTACACAAGCAAGAAGGCAACTAGCAAGCTACACAAGCTAACTAGTTACAAGAGCAACTACACAAGCACAAGTATATAGAAATGTAAATACAAGCTTGTGTATGGAGAATGCAAACCACTGAGAAAAGTAGATAATGTTGACATAGTGATTTTTTACTGATGTTCACTTGGTTGCCACCAAGCTAAGTCCTCATTGAGACAAGCTCCAAGGTTGCCACTGGTCCTCTTGCTAGTGGTGACTCACAAGTTGCGCTGTCCCATGTGGAGTCCTTACCACAAGCTCTAGCACTTGACCCGGTTGGACCACTTGTCACCCTTCGTGCCTCACTCTACTAGAGTTGCTCTTCATGATCTCCACGGGTTAAGCACCATACCCCTCACAATATCTTCTCCGGAGCACCGCACAATCTTCTTGCATGCTTGAATGGAGCCACAAGCCACCAAACTACTAGGAGGTGGCAACCTCCAAGAGTAACAAGCATCACCGTCTTGCAACACGAACACCTAGTCTCCCTCGATGCAATCTGTCAATATTCACAATTAATTATCACTATACAGCATATGCAAGTTAGAGGCCATCCAAGCACACCTACACAAGCCACCAAGGCATGAGGGTGCTCAGCAACCAGCCCAAGGCCAGCCACTACATCTATTTATGGTCCCAAGGCTTAAACTAGCCGTTGCCCCTTCATTGGGCAAAAGTCAAGGGCGTCAGATGCTCCAACACCAAGGCATCAGATGCGCCTCCCTAGTGTCTAATGCTCACTAAGCAGCCACATGTCACTAGCTGTTTGAACTTAACCATTGCCACCAATGGCTAACTCGCATGCACAGAGGCATCGGACGCTCTGACGCAACTCATTGGACGCCAACACCTCACGTCGGATGCAACTCAGAGAGTTCTTGAACTCGGTTACTCACCGTCGGACACATCTGACGGGTGATCACTGGACGTGCACTAGCATCCGACACGTACACCTCGTGAAACCCTAAGAAATACTATGTGCGTTAGACGCTTCAACACCTAAGCATCGAATGCGCCGATGACCTGTGGTGATAGAGCTGTCTAGCAACACTGCATCAGACGTAGGTCCAACATCAAACACTACCAACCTTAGTGTCTAATGAGTGTTTTCAGTGAGAAACACTCCCACTACTACACGACTGTTTAACCGTGACGGGCACTTTATGTTTACCGCAGCGGGCATTGGCGTCCGCCACGAATGAAAGGTCACGGTTAATCGTGGCCTCACCGTGGTGGGCGCATGTGCCCGTTGCGGAAAATGGAATTACCGCAGCGGGCAACATAAGGTGTCCGCTGTGGTTAATACCATTAACTGCAGCGGGCACCTTATGTTGCCCGTCATGGTTAATGATTTAAAAAACAAAAAAACCCTGGACAGGCCCACCGAGCCCATCCAAGGGCCCGACGAGCCCATCCAGGCTGTTGCCGCCGCCGCCAGGGAAACCCTAGCGCCGCCGGTCCAGGGTTGTCACGGTCGTCGTCCATGGATCTACTCTAATCCAACTTCTCAAATCTAACTCGTGGCGGCTCCTTCACCGGATCTGGAAAGAGAGAAGGAAGAACAGTGAGATGACTGAAAAAAGAGAGGGAGACGGGAGGAAGAAGAGGAGCAGCAGCGTACCTCATGTCGACACAAAGGGGGATCCACGTCTTGGCGCCTTCCCCGCCGTGGATCCGGGCTCCATCCACGACGCCGTGCCGCCGTGCTCCGTCCGCGCCGCCCGAGGAGGTGGGCAGAGTGAGGAGTGGTAGTAGAGCAAGGCGAGGATAAGGAGGAGCATGAAGGCGACGCCGACAGGGGAGCCTCCGACGCAGTGGACAGCGTTGGGGGACCCGCCGAAGACGGGGAGGAGGAGCAGACCCACGGGGCTCAGCAGCTCCGCCACGGCCTCCGTCAGTGCCTCGCCGCCGTCGCCCAGGAACAGCGGGGCTGCCACCACCACGCCAGCAGCAGGCCATGAGGCACTAAATTGAATAATCACCGCTAGCAGCAGCAGGTAGAGACCTTATATATTTGGGCTTCAAAATTTACGGTGACGGGCATGATAGGTTGCCCGCTGCGGTAAATCGATTTGCCGCAGCGGGCATCTTAATACGTCCGCCACGGAAAATATATATTTTTCGAGCGGGCATCTTAATATGTCCGTCAGGGAAAATATATATTTTCCGTGGCGGACGTATTAAGATGTCCGCTGCGGTAAATCGATTTACCGCAACGGGCATATTTTCTGTGACGGACATATTAAGATGCCCGCTGCGGTAAATCAATTTACCGCAGCGGACATCTTAATACGTCCGCCTGGCGGGCTTATTAAGATGTCCGCTGCGGTAAATCGATTTCCGTAGCGGCCAAAAGTGTCCGTCGCGGTTAATTAAAAGTGCCCGCTGCGGTAAATCGCGCGATTTACAGCAGCGGGCAAAAAAAACGCCCGCTACGGAGTGAACAGTAGCAACGTCACAGAAGTTTGTTTGTGTAGTAGTGTCCTGCGATTTCTCCATAACTTTCCTCTAGAGCAATAGAAAATATGCATTCTATTTCCACAAAAATGCCGAGGATCCCGAACCCCTCTCTACCTCTCAAACTTCACCTCCTCTGCAAAAGTGCTAACACCACCATATGTAAACCACCATGTGCATGTGTGTTAGCTTTTCACAAACATTTTCTCAAAGGAGTTAGCCTCTCAACTTGCCATGCCACTCGATCCTAACACGTATGCAAAGTTAGATCGCTCAAGTGGCACTAGATGACCGACATGAAACAAGTTTGCCCCTCTTGATAGTACGACCATATATCCTAAATCCTGTCATAAACTTCTCTACACTCCTATGACTAGTGAAATAGAAATACCCTAGGTTATACCTCTGCCTTGTGCTTTCCATTCCAACTCCTCCAATGTTGATGCAACACATGCACCAACCAATCACCAAATGATATGATCCACTTCATATCATCACGTGACTATATTGGTTCATCAATCTTGACCTCACTTGCTCTTCACCGTTGCCTTGGTCCATTGGCGCCAAGTCTTGCTCAAGCTTCACCGTCACGTGCAGTCCCTCGCTTCAAAGACGTTGTCTTGCCCTTCCACACATGTAACCGGTCCATCGAGCCAAGCCTCATCTTGATCTTCTCCACCTTGGTCACATGACTCCATGTCATATCTCAGATGCAATGAGCTCCTCCATCATCACATATTCACTTGTAGACTAATAACCTTTATATCTTATATAAACACTACTAGTCCACCTAAGTGTTGGGAATATGCTCTAGAGGTAATCATAAAGATGATGATATTACAATTGTATCCATGACATATATTATTAGTTTGATGAATATCCATTATAGACATACTTGTATCGATTGATAACTATGTGAATTGTTTGTGAAACTCTTTTATTTGTATGGTCATTCTAAAGTTGTCCCTTCAGAGTTCATGTGAGGACACACATGAATATTAGATTAGCACATGTATTAGTTGATGACTATGTTTCACAAGTCATATACATAGAGATGTCAAACTAATAATGTGGGCACATGTACGACGTGGGGCAAGACTAACCCAACATGAGACATTCTCATTATCTCTTTATGCATCATGTACGTTATGTCCTTAGACCTAAGATTGTTGTATGTTCTCAAGATTTGTAACGACCTACTTAGGGACTATTAAACGCTACTCTATAACAGGGTAGTTACAGAGATGGTCTTCGGGTTTGTCGGGAAACATGCTATGAGACATAGATAATCAAGATGGAACTTGTCCCTCTCTATGTGAGAGAGATATCACTGGATCACTCAAGTGATTGGATCAACAAATGCATGGTTGTGCTTGGGTTATGTGTTAACCCACGAGTTGTACCAAATATCATGTGTCAATGGAATAATAGTTATGTGTTTGTAGTGGTTCATCTGATATGATCTTTGCGTGGGTGTAGGAGTTGTCACGCCTTTCTAGAGGCCACTGTCAACTATGTGTATATGTACATGAACCCATAGTGTCACACGCTTAAGGGGCTAGAAGCCTAATTCGGGTTGGATCCAAATTAGATAAGGCTTAGGGTTTTCTAATTGGGCCTCCAGCTTGGGGCTGATTAGGGGATGCCTATATAAGAGAGGGAGGGGGTGCAGCCAGGGTTAACTCATGCCATTTGGCCGCTGCCGCCGCTCACCCATGCTTCTTCCCTGTACGTGTGGGATACCTCGGAGGTGCTGCATCTGGAGCACAAGGACGAACCGTGCGAGAGGGATTGATGTGGTGGATGACCACACAACTGCACGTCACTCCTACTACACACACGACTACACCGAGTCACTTCTGCTACACCTGCTTCTATTTTATGAGGTCAAATTTTTTTCTTTTTGGCTAATGTAGCATCCTCATAATCCTTCAGTTGTATTGGAGCCAGGTTATTGCATTGTTATAGATTTGAATGGGTACATATAGAGATATGTGCAGTCAATGGCGGCGCAGGATTTAAGGGCTGGGTATTCAAAAAAAAACTTGACAACTAAATGGTTTTAATTTTTTTTTGACAACCAAATGGCTCATAATCGGGCCTTGTTTAGTTCACCCTGAAAACAAAAACTTTTCAAGATTCCCCGTCACATCGAATCTTGCGGCACATGTATGAGAATTAAATATAGATGAAAAACAAAAACTAATTATACAGTTTGCCTGTAAATCATGAGACGAATCTTTTAAACCTAGTTACACCATGATTGGACAATATTTGTCAAATAAAAATGAAAATGCTGTAGTGTCAAAATCCAAAAAAAAATGGATCTAAACAAGGCCTCGACATGTATAGTGGCATATATGATATATATTGTATATAGTTCATGCTATCGATGGAGTTTAAGAATATTTTTACATAATTCACCTTTGCGGAGTGTGACAGGCTAGGCAATATTTTTTGTTTTTTTTGTATACACTAATACACATATGTATAAATTCTATATATATAAATTTTTTTGCCAAAAATTTTGGGTATTCAACTGAATACCAATGAATACAGTTGTGCCTGCCACTGTGTGCAGTTTTAGATGAGACTCCGATCTTGGTTCATGGTCTTGCTGTGTTGGTATTGTAACGATCTACTCGTGCTGGTCGGAATTCTACCATCCGAGTTAAGTGATACATGTAAACCTAGTCATAGCGAGATAGAGATCAATCAGATTGATCTAATTGAACCCTAAGTCAAGTGCGAGGAGCTTATGTGCGGTGGTAGTAGATAGGATCTACTGTCGGGCGTCGGATTGCCGAGAAAAGTGTTGTTTGGTAAAACTGCCGTAACTTTTGATCCGTAATCGGATCGAGACAATCTCTAAATGAAAATCATAGAGAAAAAAATTTTTATATCTGATTCTCCACCACGAAACCATGTACGGTGAAATTAGAATTGTGAAAAAGGGCTAGGAAAATAGAGCATGACTGGTATAGCCCTTATGTGTGTGTGATGCATGTATGTAATAAATTCATGGATTGCATGTCATGACAATGACGATATGGCTAGAGCCACATAGATATTGTCCATCTGATGTAATGGCCTGCATTCCAATCTGTGATGATCCTACCCACGACTATGTAATTTTAATTCATTGCCTTGCGTTAGTGATAGCTAGTCTTGGTGGAATCATTATTGGAGGATGGCATACATGGATCATGGAGATGGAGATCACCATGATGGACAGATACATGGAGATGAAGATCCCCAAAGTGCTAATGGGCTATACCGAGTCATATCTGTGTTAATGTCGTTCTTACTATGTTCTACTTTCATATGCGATGATGTTTTTGTCTACATGCACGCGGTAGTGAAGTAGAACGATCCCTCATCAATGTTTAAGTTACATGCTTCCCCAAACCTTGCACTGTCATGTGTCTTATACAATCAGTGATAGGTCTATGAAATTAGGGTGGCACTGGTTTTCCTTGACAGGGAGGTTCATATCGGATACTTACTGCATAAGGGTTGGTTACTTGAACAAGGTCATCCTAACGGTTAGGGACCTTGGAGCATAAGTAGTTGGGCAACACAAGCATAGAGATGCCACACCAACAATAAGTCATATATGATATGATTAGCAAGGAGTTGCTTACCGATCTACCATGTCTACTAGCGGTGATCCTAAAGCTCACTAGTATACTTGTTAGTAGTGGGTCTTGAATCACTAAGTATCAATCGAGATATTGATGTTAGTGGTAGTACATTGTATTTAAAATTATTTACTCTGTCTTGGATACGTTGTCTTAGTATTTTGTATTACTTTTGTTGTAGATTAATGACGCCCACCAATCAAACATTTACTTTGCGTGCAATTCTTGAGAAAGATAAGTTGAATGGAACGAACTATGCAGATTGGATCCACAACCTAAGAATTGTTCTCATGGCTAAGAAAAATGAAGAAATTATAGACACCCCATGACCATATGAGCCTGCTGCTAATGCACCTGCTGTAGAGAAAAATGCTTACAAGAGAGCATGTGATACTGATCTTGAAGTGAGTTACCTCATGCTTCCTTGTATGGAACCAGAACTGCAGATGCAGTTTGACAATAATCATGCAGTGTATGATATGATCGTGGCGCTTAATGATATGTTCGAAGTTGAGGCTATGACTGAAAGGTTCCAAGTCTCAAAGGCTTTTGTTGAATGCAAGCTAGTAGAGGACACAACAGTTGGCCCACATGTAATCAAGACGCTTGGTTACACTGAGAGGTTGGAGAAGTTAGGCTTCCCAATTGGCCAAGAGTTGGCTATTGATTTCATTCTCTCATCTCTTCCACCTAATTACAGAAACTTTATCTCGAACTACCATATGTATGGGGTGGAGAAGGGCTTGAATGAACTGTGTGGCATGCTGAAAATAGCAGAGGCTGACATCAAGAAAGGTGTAGGTAGTAGCCAAGTGTTGGTAGTCCAAAACAAGCCTAACTTTAAGAGAAAGAAGGGAAACACTTGGAAGAAGAAAAAGGGTAAGGCGAAGGATGAGATCCATAAGCCAAACCCACCTGCCCCCAAGGCTGGACCAGCTGCTGGTGAAGAGTGCTTTCATTGTAAGGGGAAAGGTTACTAAAAGAGGAACTGCAAGTTGTACTTGGCATCCTTGATAAAGGATGGCGGTAGTAAAGGTACTCTCGCTGCTCATACACTTATTGTTTATGTTACAGATATTTTCCTCGCTGACTCATATTTTAATTCTTGGCTATTTGATACCAGATCGGTTGCTCATATTTGCAATAGATGTAGGGAATGATAAGAAGTAGAAGCATGGAAAAGGGAGAAGTTGATTTCCGTGTGCACAATAATGCAAGAGTTACTGCATTGAACGTCGGGACAATGCAACTCCACCTACCATGAAGATTTATTTTGCAGTTGAATAATTGTTATTTTGTTCCTAGTTTAAGTCGAAACATTGTGTCACCTTCATGTTTGATGAAGGATGATTATTGATTTGCGAGTAAAGATAATGGTTGTGTGATATCTGAGAATGACATATTTGTGGCTTATGCATCCATTGTGAATGCGCTATTTATTTTAAATCTTGATGATGCACATATTAGTAATGTTAATGCTCAAAGGCCTCGACTTAATGAGTTAAGTCCTACCTATATGTGGCATTGTCGTTGGGTCATATAAGTGAGAATCACATGAAGAGGCTGCATGACGATGAGCTTTTAACTTCGTTTGATTTTGAATCATACGAGACATGTGAGTCTTGCTTACTAAGAAAGATGACTAGGGCGCCTTTCATAGGTTTTCCTAAGAGAGCATCTGACTTGTTGGAATTGGTACATATTGATATGTGTAGACCAATGAGCACGACATCTAGAGGCAGATTCCAATACTTCATAAATTTTACTGATGATTTTAGTAGATATGGATATGTCTACTTAATGAAACATAAGTCTGAAACATTTGAAAAGTTCAAAGAATTTTAGAATGAAGTAGAGAATCAATGTGGCAAAAAAATTAAGCCTTTGTGATCTGATCATGGAGGCGAATATTTGAGTCATGAATTTAACAATCATCTAAAGAGTTGTGGAATTGTTCCACAACTTACACCACCTGGAACGCCTCAGAGGAATGGCGTGTCCAAGCGATGTAATGGAACTTTGTTGGACATGGTTTGATCTATGATGAGACAGTCACACCTACCTTTATTGTTTTAGGGATACCCCCTAGAAATAGCCTCTTTCACTTTAAACAGGGTACCATCTAAGTCTGTAGTTAAGACACCATATGAGATGTGGACTGGTCAGTGTCCTAGTTTGTCTTTTCTAAAAATTGGGGTTGTGAAGTTTATGTCCAATGACTTATATCAGATAAACTAACACCCAAATTGGACAAGTGTTTTTTCGTAGAATACCCAAAGGAAACTTTAGGGTATTATGTCTATAACCGGACAGAGGGTAAAATGTTCATTACTCGAAATGATGTTTTCTTAGAGAAAGAGTTTCTCAAAAGCAAGAAAATTGGGCAGAACATTTATCTTGAAGAAGTTCAAAATGAGGTAGTTGGGAATGACTCTACGAGTGATGCTAACGTAGCAGAACAAGTTGAGACACCCATATTAGTAGAAACACCTCCACAACCACAAAGATCAGCAAGGCTTCGTGAATTGCATGGGGAATTGTTATTGTTAGACGACGAGGAACCTGCAAATTATGCAGAAGCAATGATGGACCTAGATTCTGAGAAATGGCAAAGTGCCATGAGATCCAAGATAGATTCCATCAAAGACAATCAAGTTTGGAACTTGGTTGATCTGCCTGATGGGGTTAGACCCATAGAGTGCAAATAGATCTATAAAAAAGGATATGGATGGAAATATTCATGTCTATAAAGCTCGACTTGTCGCAAAGGGTTTTAGGCAAGTTCAAAGGGTTTTAGGAAAGTTTAAGGAATTGACTATGATGAGACTTTCTCGCTAGTAGCAATGCTTAAATTTATCTAGATCATTCTAGCAATTGCTGCATATTTTGATTATGAGATATGACAGATGGATGTTAAAACAACCTTTCTAAATGGAAATTCAGAAGAGGACGTGTATATGATATGGCCCGAAGGTTTTGTTGATCCTAATAATGCTGGAAAAATATGCAAGCTTAAGAAATCCATTTATGGATTAAAGCAAGCATCTCGGAGTTAGAATATTCATTTTGATGAAGTAGTCAAAGGATTTGGCTTTCGTCAGAATAAAGAAGAACCTTGTGTTTACAAGAAGGAAAGTGGGAGCGCTAATGTATTTCTAATCTTGTATGTGGATGACATATTATTGATTGGGAATGACATTCCAATGTTGCAATCAGTAAAGACTTCACTGAATAATAGTTTTTCTATGAAGGATTAGGAGAAGCAGCATATATCTTGGGCACTAATATCTATACAGATAGGTCCAAGAGGCTAATAGGATTAAGCCAAGATACGTACATAGACAAGGTGTTGAAATGGTTCAACATGGAACAATCTAAAAGAGGGTTCTTGCCTATGTCACATGGTATGTGTTTTAGTGATAAGCAGTGTCCTTCACCGGATGAAGAGCGCAAACGCATGAGTAAGGTTCCATACGCTTCGGCAATTGGTTCCATCATGTATGCCATGATATGTACATGCCTAGATGTCTCATATGCTCTAAGTGTTGCGAGCAGGTACCAAGCTAATCCAGGTGAAAGTCACTGGACACTTGTTAAAACCATTCTTAAGTACTTGAGAAGGAGTAAAGATGTGTTCCTAATCTATGGAGGTCAGGAGGAGCTCGTTGTAAATTGTTATACTAATGCTAGCTTCCAAACTGACACAGATGATTCACACTCTCAATCAGGTTTTGTGTTCACAATAAATGGTGGTACAGTCAGCTGGAGGTTTCTCATTGAACTTGGTGTGTTTCCAAATGTGTCAAGCCCATTGAATCTACATTGTGACAACAGTGGGGCAGTTGCACAGGCTAAGGAGGCTAGGAATCACCTAAAGAACAAACATATGCTATGGAAGTTTCACCTCATTCAAGAGTTCGTTAGGCGAGGTGAATTTTAGATGTGCAAGATACATATGGATTTGAATATTGCAGATCCTTTGATAAAGTCTCTTCCACAGCCTAAGCATGAGGCACACTTGAGGTCTATGAGTATTAGATACCTTAGATATTAACTCTAGTGCAAGTGGGAGACTATTGGGAATATGCCCTAGAGGTAATCATACAGAAGATGATATAACGATTGTATCCATGACATATATTATGAGTTCGACGAATATCTATTATAGACAAACTTGTAACAATTGACAAGTATGTGAATTATTTGTGAAACTCTTTTACTTGTATGGTTATTCTATAGTTGTCCCTGATCAGAGTTCGTGTGAGGACACACATAAATATTAGATTAGCACATGTATTAGTTGATGATTATGTTTCACAAGTCATAGACATGGAGATGTCAAACTAATAATGTGGGCACATGTATGACATAGGGCTAGACTGACCCAACATGAGATGTTCTTATTATCTCTTTATGCATCATGTACGTTATGTCCTTAGACCTGAGATTGTTGTATGTTCTCAAGATGTGTAATAGCCTACTTAAGGACTATTAAAAGCTACTCCATAATAGGGTAGTTATAATTGGTGGTCTTCGGGTTTGTTGGGAAACATGTTGTGAGACATAGATAATCAAGATGGAACTTCCCCTCTCTATGTGATAGAGATATCACTGGATCACTCAAATGATTGGATCAACAAATGCATGGTTGTGCTTGGGTTAGTTGTTAACCCATGAGTTGTACCTAATATCATGTGATAAGGGAATAAAATGTATGTGTTTGCAGTGGTTCGTCTGATATGATCTTTGCGTGGGTATAGGAGTTGTCACGCCTTGCTAGAGGCCACTGTCAACTATTGGGAGGGTAAAGAGTACTGATAGGCTACCGATATGAATCGACACAAGGGTGGCCCAATCTTCACGACAATAGATCAAAAGAACGAGGATAACTTGCTGCACACAGCGGATAACTAGTTTTATACCTGACAAAGGTTGGATGCGACCAAGCGACGGGTAGAGAGGCACCAAAACCGCGAAGACTTCTACTCGATCTCCGAACGATTGCAGAACCACAATCCAGAATAATCCACACAATACAGTGCCAATGGAAGCCGTAGAGCATGAAGTAGGGGAACCCAGAGGATTCACTTCACAAGTCCAAGAAGAACAAGGAAGATCAAAGGTTGAGTAAAGCACTCAGCAGCGCTGCTGCAATATCATGCAGTTTATCAAAATGATCAAAGGTTCCTACTAGCTTATAGGTAGGGGATATTTATACTGGGAACAACCCTCCTAGATAGGTATGAAAACAAAATAGAGTTTCTGAGGGAAGGCAATGTGAAAGGTCCCCTCGAAATGGATTCCCGAACTGGCTTCGTGTGACTGTTGGCCTCTAGAGCAGTTTCCAATAAACTGATCATAACTTCTTATTAGGAAGTCCAAATGATGAACTGTTTCTTGGGTTTCAAACTAGACTCCAAGATCTTTCCAGCAATGTATGCCATGCACCACGAAAGGTTGTATATTGGTACAGTTTTGCACAACAAGTTATACTAACATTTTGTCATGACAGACTGTTGACCTTTTGATTGAGCAGTCTTGACTAATCCAAGCATAAGTCTTGATTGCGACGTACAAATGAGATGAGACTTGAGGCATTGGAAAGTACACTTGAAGTGCTTTCAAACAAGTCCTCATGGGCCTTCATAGATTATGTGAGTAAAAAGTTATGAAGATTTCTTTACACTGGTCCGTTCTTGACTTCCACTGGTCCGTTTTTGACTCTTCTGGTCCGTTTTGTAGTGTCTTTTGGGACTTGTACTGGTACGTTCTTCAGGGTCTGATTTATCCTTATCTTTTTCGATATACCTGAGTACAATCAAGGAATAACACTTAGGTTGTATAACATCCTTAAATATTTCAATCTCAAATTTAGTTTGGAACAAATTCACCTGCTCTTGTTTCCTTTTGGCAGAACATCGTGTAGGTGTATAATGTTTATGTTCACTTGTTTTGCATGGTG
>Ga0182004_10002165_pt1 | contig 15099 bp, 13 predicted proteins | sample Sormic07211540_1_FD_120479 | JGI IMG/M metagenome (GOLD analysis project Ga0182004, IMG submission 120479) | Endophyte microbial communities from Sorghum bicolor roots, Mead, Nebraska, USA - 072115-40_1 MetaG | ecosystem: Host-associated > Plants > Roots > Unclassified | place: USA: Nebraska...
AAGAAATCTTGAAATTTTTTGTAAATTTTAGGAAACAAAACAAGGCGTAGGTTTTGGCGGCGGCGGGACCAGTGGCTGCTGGCCTGGGTGCTTCTCGCCTCGGCCCTCGGGCAGGGGGCGCCGTGCGCCGTGTCGGCGGCCATCGCCCGCCGCCGCGGGGGACCTCGGCGGCCACGACACCGAACGGGGTGAATGGGTGATGACTGATGAATGTAGCGGCGGCGGTCTGGCACCACTAGCCGTCGATTTGGTCCGCCGAGTTGATGCGATGGGCTGGAGTACTGGACCAGGCCGATCGCCTATGGGCCCAGGTGGCCGCGTCTGTTGATCTCGTACGAGCTGCTGCTAGTGGAGAACAGTGACAGTGAGGCAGCGTCGTGTGCCGGAGGAAGGGTGGCCAACGCGCCGACGGCGGTGGGCCCCAAGTTAGGCGCGGTGTGGTGGAGCGCATGTGACGCGATCGTGAGGATGAACGACGGTGGTGGGTTTTCTGGTTTGAATCACTGGCCGAGTGCTGGGCCAAAACAGTGAGATGGGGCTTTTGCTTGCTTCGTAGTGTACTCCTCTGTTTTTAAATAAAAGTTACTATTCTTGTAAGAAGTCAGTTTTCCTAAATTTTGACTAACTATATAAAAAAATATTAATATTTATAATATATAAATATTACTAAATAGATCGTTGAGTATAGTATCATAAATTTATTTAGAGATATAAATATTGTACGTATTTTCTATAAATCTAATTAAAGTTGAGAAATTTGCACGTATATCATAGGAATTTAAATATTTTATTTTTTTGTCGTTTCTCTGTTATATACTATTTTCATTAAAAAAAGAACGTAACAACAAGATTTGTGCAAGTTAAACTAACTTAGCTTAATCAAATTGATATTGAATAGTATTAACATTTATATCTTCAACTATGTTTACTAAAAATATATTTCATAATCAATTCAATAACAATTATTTTGTATCATAATTATTAGTATTTTTTATATAATTTTGATCAACCTTCCAATCGTCTGACTTCTAAAAAAAAGGAATTACACTTTTTTTTTTGAACTATACATTTTTTAGATAAAGGGAGTATAACTTTTTTTATAAACACGTGCCGTCACTGTGCGTGGGACTTGGGCTTTTCAGGCTCGGTCGTAGGCCTTGTTTAGTTCCAAAAAATTTACAAAATAAGAATAGTAGCTTTTTGTTTGTATTTGACAAATATTGTCCAATCATGAATTAACTAGGCTCAAAAGATTCATCTCGTCAATTCCGACCAAACTGTACAATTTGTTTTTATTTTCGTCTATATTTAATACTCTATACATACATTTAAAGATTTGATGTGACGGCGAATCTTAAAAATTATGTAAAATTTTTTGGGAACTATTGTTTGAACCTTAGCAACACCTCGGAACGCCTGAACCTTAACAAAACCCACCATCAGCAGGCCCAGCCCACTTCTTCCGCGGCAAAGAGCAAACTGCAGTAGTCCAGTGCAAAGCGAAACCCTCACAAACCGGCGCCGATGCTCTGCCGGCGCCCGTGCCCCGGCGTGTTCCTCCGCCTCTTCGCCACTTCCTGCCGCCGCAGCTCCCTCCACCCCTCGCAGCCGCACCTCCCGAGAGCTACAGCGCTTCCGACGCTGCCTGTGGCGAAGAAGGTCCCCTTCAATGCGTCGGCGCACGGGAGGTCGTGGAGCGACCCGTACCACTGGATGCGCGACACCTCCGACCCGGACCTCGCGGCCCTCCTCGCCGCAGAGAACGCGTATGCCGACGCCTTCGTCGGCTCGGCAGGTGGCGGCGGCCTCCGCGCGCGCCTCGCCGCCGAGATGCGCGCCCGGCTGCCCGCTTCCGCCGCCACACCGCCTCAGCCCTGGGGGCCTTGGTTCGTATCGCGCTGCCTCGTTGTTCTACACTGTATGGCTGGGAATGTGTTGGCATGGTTTTCTAAATTGTGGCGATTTAAGGGCGTTGGTCTAGTGCTGCGCATTTAGTTATCAACTGTCAGAAATGAGATTTTGCACTTCTACTGTTTAATTCGTTGAGTAGCTGTTCATCTGTTTTCTGAATTCAAATGCTAACAACGTAGTAGCATTAGGACAGATGTACATGGTCTGTTGTTTAGCTTAGCTTAGAGTTTTAAAAGTCTGATGGTAAAAGTATTCGGATTGTTTGATTAGTTCCACAGTTGCAGGAGTAAGACAGTACGCTTAAATGCATTTTACACCACTGTACCTAGAAAAGTTTGCATGGTCTGTATACCCTATACGGATCTGATTGAATTTGTTGCTTTTCAAATTTTTATGTGCCTTTTAGTTTTTTCTAAAACAAATTACTGCTAACAAAAACGCAGTGGAAGTGTGGAACAACAAATTTTATACTATGATGTTGCGTTTCAACTTTCAAGCACTAAGTTTCAGTGCTAAAATATTTATAGTACTTGATGAACAGTTCTACTTGCTCAAAAAGATGCCAGAGGTAGACCTTTGAATATATAACTTATTTTTTTTGGAATTCAGGTTGTATTATCAGTATGTTCCAGAGGGAAAGGAATACCCTGTTTTATCTAGGAAGCTGAGGCCTTCTAGTGGCCTGGTCGGAACTCTGCTTGATTACCTTTCTGGTTCAGAGAAGGAGCAAGTGTTGCTTGACTGGAACGAGGTTGCAGAAAAAAATGGTAGGTGCTAAATTTTGAGTTTTTTTAGGATTATGCACATGCTTATCTTGACCTGATCTACTTCTGCATAGTGTCATATACAGATAATGGAAAAAGAATCACCCAGCCTCTGCACCATGCCTATTTGCTCCTGTTTACTGACTTTTCAAAATAAGGATGTTTGTTGCTTGTCTGCATACATTTATTATTTTGGATATTGTGCAGGTTATGTCCACATTGGGACTTGTCGAATCTCTCCAGATCATAGGTTTCTTGCATATACAGTTGATACATCTGGGGGTGAACTATTTTCCCTTGAAGTGAAAGATCTTCTGTCTGAGCTTGTCATCTTTAGTCCACCAGACAAGGGAATAGTTAGTTTGGCATGGGCTGGCAGCAGTGAAAGTTTATTTTACACTGTCTGTGATGAGACTCTACGTCCTAACCAGTAATTTCTCTCCCACCAAGGACAAATGTTCTATTCATATGGAGCTTGAATAGTTTTGATCATTTTCTGTTTTAAAAATGGTTACATGTGGTGTGACAGGGTTTTCTGTAAAAAGTTGCAATCGGATGATGCAGGGTTTTTAGTTTTCACAGAGAAAGATGCAAACTGTTGCGTGGATATTACAAGCACAAAAGATTTTAAGTATATTACTGTCAATTCTAACACTAGGACATCATCTGAGGAAGGTTTCTTTTCAAACCTTCTTCTGATTCCCAATGCACTTTGCAGCGTTGATCTTCTGGCCTTTTACATATATACTTAATTATAATATTTTGCTTCTATGTCTGCAGGTTTTTGTGATCGAATCTGATAATCTAAGAGAAGGCTTATGGCCTATACGGAACCGTGTTGACAAAGTTCAGTACTTTTTGGAGCACCACAATGGGTTCTTTTACATTCTTACCAATGCTCCTGTAAATGATACCGAAATGACAACTGAAGGCTACTATCTGGCCAGGTGTAGGGCTGAAAAGTCACTGGTGGATAGATGGCAGGTGTCTCTCTTTCTCTGTGGTTTATTTCTGGTGGATTTATTAGTTCTACTTTGGAAGTTGAACATATGTTCATATAGCTGGGGCACAAAAGAGATATGTAGGCAGTGCCTATTAGTTTAGTAATGTTGTGATATTTTTATTCAGTAGCACTGATAATCTTATATCTCTAATATCAAAAGATGCCAGTCACATCCGCCTTTGACATACACAGCTTCGATACAATTCTCTGTAGTATGTGTGAATTATTGTTCCTAAGTTGGCGATTGCATGCCTATTTCTAGATTGTGACGTTACCTGCGCCGGACTGCACCATTCAGGATATGGACATTTTTCATGATAATTTAGTTCTCTATCTTCAAAAGAATGGGACTCCTCTTTTTTGCTCCATCAATATGCCAATTGATGTTGATGTTCAGGTATGTTTTCTTGTCTTTATCATTTGTAATATTGTTTGTTTTAGTGAGATAGAACCTATATACATTTCATATGAGTCTGCTTAGAATATAAAGCATCTGTTGCAAGCACTGACTTATTTGGGATTGTCGTAAGTTTATTAATGACAGTTGTGGAGTATAAACTGTATTTGATTTTTATTATAGGAACTAATCTTACAGTTTTTGCTTCTATTTTGTGAATCTCCAGTTGACCTAGAGCAGCCAGATAGATTTAATAGCTTTATGAATCCTGCAGGAGCCAAAGGAACTTGATGATCTCAATCCATGGTTTTTCCCCATACCGTCAGAGTTATGCAGCATTGTTGCTGGATCCAACAATGATTTTATGTCATCTACTTATCGGCTAGTTGTTTCATCACCTGTGGTACAGCTTTTGCTTATCTATGTCAAACGTGATTTTGTGTAATATATTTATTTCAGATTATCATTAGACCTCCTTTTCTTGAGTTCCAGCATCTGATGGTTCATTTAACACTTTTAGAGCATATAGCTTAGGGAATTCCATTGTACCACTCACGCTGCTACTGTAGTTTCATTTACCATACAATTGGGTGTATTTCACAGAACTTGTACATCTAAACAATAGTTTTCCATCATGTTAAACTGCCTAATTATTTTATGAACCAATGTATCATTCAGTACAGACGTGCAGCTTTGTAAAGTTTGTTCCTATAAATCTTTAAATTTGCATGCCTCAGATACCAGACTTAACTGTGGACTATGATTTGAGAAAAAAGACTTTCACCATCCTTCATCAAGAGGAAGTAACTACCCTCTCTGCAAATCTAGGCAGCCTGGGCTTTCAATCCAATGCTTCAAGCATCCAACAAAACCTGCATCTTGTTGAAAATTCACAAAGTTGGAGTGATCTTTCCAAGCTATTCTCGTGTCAAAGGACTGAAGTTATATCACATGATGGTGTTCTAATACCTTTAGTCATCCTGTATTCACGGGAAGCACATTGTCATGGAGAATCACCTGGGATCTTATATGGTTATGGAGCTTATGGAGAAGATTTGGACAAAAGCTGGTGTTCTGAGAGGTTAAGTCTCCTCTCTCGAGGTTGGGTTCTTGCATTTGCAGATGTTAGGTACGTTCAGCCTACAGAGCTGCAGTGACTGCTGTCGCTACCATATTTTAGAATTTTATATATAAAAGGTTGTTTGACAAGCAGACTAGCATTCCTGCATAAGTGGCCAGGAGTTATTGCATGCCACAAAAAAGAAGGATTCACATACGTTAATCCACTAAATCTTAGCAGTACATGAATTTTAACCTTTAGTTTCTGTTAAAGATATTATTTGCTAACATATTGGGATAAATGGCGCTCCATCTCAGGAAAAAACATGTCATTTACTGTCCTGGCATATGTAGTTCCCCATTGAACATTCCCTTATTACAGGGGCACTGGCCAGATTTACAAAACTAGTTGTTTTACTGTCATGAAATTCTAGTTTTCATCCAAAGTTGCTTGGAGGTCTGAACAGCCAAGCTACTGATATCAGGAATGCTCTGCAATATGGACAGAAAATTATTTTCTATTCATTTTCTGTTGTGATAATTCTTGTTTATATTGATAACTTCTGTTTTATATGAGGCACTAAATTCTTGAGCCTAATCATGTAGGGGTGGAGGGGATTTATCATGGCATCTGGCAGGAACCAAAGCTAACAAGATAAATTCAATTCAAGATTTTGCTGCATGTGGTATGCATCTCATAAAGGAAGGCTTTGTTCACCAAAATCGTCTTTGTGCTATAGGCTGTAGTGCTGGTGGTCTGCTAGTGGGCGCTGTTATTAATATGCGTCCAGACTTATTTTCTGCTGCAGTTCTCAAGGTAAGTCAATCAGCTCAGTTAGACATACAAATTCTTGGGCAAGTAAATGGATCCATTTCATACTGGGATTTCTCTCCCTACCTTATGCTTCTGCTAATACTGATTTTGTTCAGGTTTTCATTTATGGTTAACATGTATTTCTACTTAAAACAGGTTCCTTTTCTTGATATCTGCAACACAATTTTGGATCCTACTTTGCCTCTCACTGTCTTGGACTATGAAGAGTTTGGTGACCCTAATATCCCAGCTGAATTTGAGGCGATCAGCAGTTATTCTCCTTATGATAACTTAGCACATGGTGTATGCTATCCTCCAGTCCTGGTGACTGCCTCGTTTAATGATACAAGGTTTTGCCCTAGTAATATCATTCTTTTGTAGACTGCATGGATCATATGTATATACTTTTCCACGTGAAAAAATTATGGTTTTTTTTCATTTATTTATCCTTTTCCTGTCACCTTGCAGTCACAGTATTTGGGTAGGCTTCTTAGTTGAGCATTGTTAGTTTCCTTGCCAGTTTTTCATTATCTTTGTTTGGCAGGGTAGGAGTTTGGGAAGCTGCTAAGTGGGTTGCAAAAGTAAGAGATATCACATGCACATCCTGTTCCCAGTCAGTTATTCTCAAAACTAATATGCAAAGTGGCCATTTTGGTGAGGGTGGACGTTTCATGCACTGTGATGAGACAGCCTTTGAGTATGCATTTCTCATGAAGGCCTTGGGTTTGGATGACATAGCTATGCCGTAGTGGACTCACGCCTGAGGCTTTTCACAGAACAGATTTTGTGCGGCTCTGAAAGCAAAAACTGAGATAATTACCTTTTGTGATATGCTCAGGGATAAGATTGCATCCTCATAATTATTGATTCGAAGGGCTTGCAATGGAAGGTGATGTGCCCTTGAGGCGTGTTCTGTTTCGCTTTTAATAGACAGCTGTGGATTCCTACGTGCAGATTATCTCTTTAGCTTCAAAATAGCACACTTGGATGCTGCTCATCAACACTGCAAAGGTTCAGCACTTAAGGTCAGTAACCAGGAGTACTTGATATAATTGCATTATTAGTACAAATAAGTCTTGTTATTACAACAGTAGTAAACATGGTATCTAGCATACTGATCGTCTAGGAATTCTTCAGTGACTGATTTGATTATGTACTATCTCTTGCATGAAACCAGACAATTTTTTTCTGTGGAAACAAATCATCATGAATCATGATCAAATAGGTCTGACTTTATCATGTCTTTCAATGTTTTGCCCCCTGAGTACGCTGGTGGCAGATAAGATCCTTATGGTGTTAGATAGGGCTATTGGGCAAAGGATAAATGGTTGAGCATGGATGTTGATTTTGACTTCTACTTCATACGGCAGGTTAGTGTATGTTGCTTTCTTCTCTTTGGCTCATCTGACAGATGATGTGCTCTTTTTACACTATCCTTAAATTAAATTAAGTTCAGGTTACATGTCACATTCTTGTGCCCGTTTTTTTATGTGTAATCGTCCTCGTCCCGTTGCTATGCCACATACTCCAATGTTCAGTGCAACACTACAAATTAAATGATGACTTGCTAAAACTTATTGAGCACATTTCTCCGAGCTTATCTTAGTCACCGTTTCCTTCTTTCTTCTTTTCGAGGATCCTAGTCACCTTTTGTGTATATATATACTTGTGTCCACTTTGTTCAGTGCAGCAATGCAAAGTAAATGATGACTGTTTGAAACGTACCGAGCACATTTATCTGTGACTATCCTATTTTAGAGATTGCGCTTTCCATAGTGATTCAATTATTTAGGCTTGTAGTGCACGGTGCTCATGCCAATAAGTACCAGTTGTTGCATATGGATCTGCGATATAAACAACTATCATACCCAGAATATTCTATAGCTAACAAACCCCAAGGATAAGTCGTGGAGTTCAAAACTGTCCTTATTTTTGTTAGTATACGCAGTACCTTGGGTTCTACTTTACAGATACGATTATTGTTACTCTCACGCCCTTTTCACTTCTTATCACTCAACCGTGTTTCCAAGTTCCAAACTATGTTACGCATGTGGTGATATGTACCAGGCACCTGTACCGAGTGCTTGAAGGTGAATCTAGAATAAAATGTATGAATCTGATTGCTGGGCTGGTGTGTCAAGTCAATCCTAGTTTCGCTGGAGAATACTTAAGAAAAAACTTCGTTGGAGGAACGGCCTATGAATCTCACTTGGTTTAATGATTTTATCATGCACGCATGATCACACCTGATTTCCTGATTCGTCTCTCTAGGAAGCATTCAGTTGGTCATCATAACCATCCCCAAGTACCAACCGGCATGAGCTCCTGCGGCCACAACTTTACATAGTCCACAGATAGGACGTGCCATACTACCATTTGGTGGTGCTGGTTACAGAGATGGCCTCGAGTGGCTTCTCCCGGTTTCAGCTTACAGAGATGGCCTCGAGTGGCTTCTCCGGTTTCAGCTCATCTTACGTGACGTTATGTGAGAGTATATTTTAAAGAAACTGTTTTGTCAAATGATTTATCAAAATGGCTCCAGCTCCACTGATAGAGCTATTCATGGAACTGATGTCCTAAAAAACAGCTTCACTAGTGAAGTGGAGCCGTGCCAAATGAGGCCTTACAGAGATGGCCTCGGGACATTTGGTGGTGGTGGTGGGTTGGTTTGACAATTGTATGCTGGGCTTGCGCATTCTGTCGCATTCGGATCGGGCGTTGAACGACAGTCTTGTGAGATCATCTATTCCTTTCTGTCCAAAAAAGAATTAAATATCATCTTTGGGGGATAAATTAATCTCAAGTTTAACCAGAGATACATAACAAATAGTAATATTTATGATGCCTAATAAATTAAGTATCATTCGATTAATTATGATATATTTTTATGATATGCGTATATTAAAGTATATAAATTTTGATACTATTATTTATAACTTAATCAAATTTGAGACCGGTTAGCTCCTTGAAGATTGAGGATTTTTTTAGACGGGCCGGAGGCCGGAGTGAGCAACTTTACTTGTTGGAGCAGTCGACAGCAGTGTATATATGATATCATTGGCCCACCGCTTGCTTGCTGAAAACGCAGGACGCAGGCTGCGTTGGTTGCTATGCCGATTCGCGAGGTATTCTATGATGCGATTATTGCATCACCTTTGGAGTGCGTGGTGATTATTCTGTTGCTGTGGTTAAATTGCTTCCAACTGCTGCTGTGATTTAATATTTATGTAGATCGTCTTTCAAGCTCCTTGGTGTCAGTGTTGATGCACTGGTGGTACAAGTAGTAGTGATACTCGCGGAGTGAAAGTAAACCTTTCGGTTAATGCCTCTCCCATGGGGATTGGGGGATTGAATCCCTGGAACCCTGGCAATAGGTGATACTCTCTCGATCCCTGGAACCTACGGAGAGTGGGAGAGGGACAGATGCAGTTCATGCCTTGCGATGTCTGATCGTGTCCTAGACGACAAGTAAGCAGGTTCGGAGGTTCGACACCTGCTCCTAGAACTCCCATATATTTCTTTGTTTCATTCACATTCGACATATTTTGTTTCACAGAAGAAACCTTACGTGTCAATTGTGATTGACGTTGACGCGTGCCAGCTGCTTATGCAAATATAACCTTGATAAAATAGGGCTAACAAACAGATAAGTTTTCTGTTGATGATGTACCAGAATCTTTACCATTATTGCTTCAACCCAATGTCAGATTGATACCACGCCAAACTTATGCCACTGCGAGAAGAATCGTTTCGGTTTCATGAGCAAACCGCTTTAACGATCACGGATGGCACCAAAATCTAGAAACTGAAATCTCGCAGCAATTGGTTTTACTCTTTTATACCAAACATTCCTTTCTCTTCTCTACAAGCAATGCCCGGTTGGCTGGTTCGAGGGGGGCTCCTGGCCGCTTTCAAGCTGAAGACGACGAGAGGCCTCCTCGGTTTTTGGATGGGTCGGTCCGTTGATGGACTCCGTGGCTCCATCTTCATGGGCGTTGTAGACTTGTAGTTGTGGATGGGGTCCATGCTGCACACAAGATGCAGCCCCACGGACATTCCGGCTGTCACCCACTCTTTTTCAACTTTCCCATTGCATCTCTTTGGCAGGCTAGGAACATTCAAAAGCCAATGCGTGGGTCGCAGCCTAAGCCTGGCCCACATGCTAGTGTCACTAGTTGATATATCTCGGTCTATCTTATCTTATTTGTCTTATAAGCCAAAACTTTTACTAGCAATATAAAAGATTTTATAGAAGCTGACAACACAAAATCGACGTCAATAGACCTTTTTTTCCTGTTGAAAACTATTTTTATAATATAAAACTTTTTTATTTATTGAGATTAAGATATTTATATCTTTTAGATATTAGTACTACTAACTAATAATACGCTAAAATTGGCTTGATACAAAGCTAGATGTGGCAATGTGCTCGCATCTGTGATTGAGGATCATTATCTAAAAAAAAATCTGTGATTGAGGATAGATGACTTCAAGGTCCACTAAGCGTGCTCAAGTCAAACTGGCGTGCTTCCTACACCCTGTCCATGTCCACTGTCCCCCTGACATCCGGGCCCGCACATTGGTTTCCCTTCACAGGCTGGTAGCCTGTTCCCACGCAACCCAGGGTCGCAGGCCTTCCTCTTGCATACGGACAGGGCCCCGTGCGTACAAATAAGCCAAGCTGGGCGGCCACACGGGCACGAACTTGACACGCGCCTCCTGCCCGCCGCCGGTTGCCGCCGCAGCTCTCACGGCGACGCCGGCACGTCACGGTTCGCCGGTCCGCCCTCGCGCACACTGTTTTTGGTAAGGGGCCAATAATCATGAAAGGCAGGCAAGGCAGTACGCCGAGAAAGCGCTAAGCTTTGGTCACGGGAGATCGCAAGAACCGCCTAGGACTCTGTCTCTAAGAAGGAGGTTCGTCGTGCCTCGGATGAGATGGGCGGCGGCGGAGGAGGCGGCGGGAAGTCCGAGAAGGCGCGGCGTTCGTCGTCGGCGCGGGTGAAGCTGTGGGTAGCGCGCGCCAGCACCGTGCTGCTCTGGACGTGCGTCGTCCACCTCGCGGCCTACCGGGAGCTCTGGGCGCCCAGCGTGCTCACCAGGTGGCCTGGCTGCCTCAACCACCCGCACGTCGTGCAGAATCCATCGGAGGAGGTGGCGGTGGCTGTGGCGGACGCCGGCCAGAGGCAGGCAGCGCGCGCCGTGGTGCTTCCACCCAAAAGTAAGTTGGTGGCTTCTTGGTTTGGTTCACGGTTTTTGGAATATTTGCGAATCATGCTTCTCTTCTTTCATTGGTTAGGAATTTCTGACCTTTCTTGTTTCTGTCCTCCACTTTTGAGAACTTTTTTTTGGGGGAAGAGATTATGTTCAAAAGTCTCTGAGGTTATTTCTAGTCCATTTCAATTCTGTGCTCGTTTTGTCTAGTCACCGGCCAATTCGTCAGACTAATTCCGCAGAATAATTGATTAACCGCTCCATGTATTTTCATGAGTTCCTCTATCTACGTATTATGTCAAGGCACCAATAAGTAGCATGGCCAATCGTTTGATTTGATCAACACTATGTTCAGGAATCTACAAGAACAATGGCTATCTGATGGTCTCCTGCAATGGTGGGCTTAACCAGATGCGAGCAGCAGTAAGCAATGTGTATCGAAATCTAAATACAACTGTCACAAGTTATATTTCTGAATTTCTGCATTGTTAAGCTTTCTGTGTATCAAACCATCTACCACAGTTTTTATTCCTGAATTTTGGCCGGTTGTCAAATACTGGAACTTCAGCCTCAAAGTTAAAAACTTTTTCTCCATTTTTTGTTGAGACAGATTTGTGATATGGTAACGATTGCACGGTATCTGAACGTTACTCTAATCGTACCAGAGTTGGATAAAGCTTCATTTTGGGCTGATCCCAGGTGATATTTTCTTTCTTTACCAATTCACTTTTCGGTTCCCTTTCCAAAAAGAATCATTTGCCTTCAATTTATTCTGACGCTTTTTTTCCAGTGATTTTCAAGATATATTTGATGTGGACTACTTCATAGCATCACTAAGAGACGAGGTCCGAATTCTGAGACAACTGCCTCCAAGGCTTAAAAGAAGAGTGGAAATGGGATTTCTTCGGTCCCTGCCACCAGTCAGCTGGTCTGATATCACCTATTACCGTCATCAGGTTTGATTGCATCTTCCTTTTTCACTAATGCGACGTCATCAGCTGAAACTATATCCGAAACCAGGTGAAGATTGTTAGTGTTTATTTGGGGAAAACAGATTCTACCTCTGATAAAGAAGTACAAGGTCATTCACCTAAACAGGACAGATGCTCGCCTTGCAAATAATGGCTTACCCATGGAAATTCAGAAACTAAGGTGTCGTGTCAATTACAATGCTTTGAGATTTACCCCTGAAATAGAAAATCTGGGCAGACGTTTGGTTCAAGTTCTTCGCCGGAATGGACCCTTTGTAGTTCTTCACTTACGGTATGAGATGGACATGCTTGCCTTCTCTGGATGCACACATGGTTGCAGCAATATGGAGGCTGAAGAGCTCACGAAAATGAGGTATTATACATCCTCTGACCTCCCCCAAAATTTTCTCAAGCTATTTTTATAGTCTATGGTAAAAAATATTTGTATTTTGATCTTGGCAGATATGCCTACCCATGGTGGAAGGAGAAAGTGATTGACTCTGATGCCAAGAGGAAAGACGGGCTCTGTCCTTTAACACCGGAGGAGACTGCACTGGTGTTGCAGGCACTCGGCATTGATCGCAGTTATCAAATTTACATTGCCGCAGGTGAAATATATGGTGGACAAAGAAGAATGGCTGCTCTTACCTCGGCTTATCCCAGTGTGGTCAGTTCATCATCTTTGATGCTAGTACTGCATTCTTATGATTGAGTTCCTATTTACTATTGTGAATTGTTATCATCAGGTTAGAAAAGAGACATTATTGCCTTCAGAACTCAGTCTTTTCCAGAACCATTCTTCCCAGATGGCAGCACTGGATTATATGGTATCCTTGGAGAGTGATATTTTCATACCCACTTATGATGGTAACATGGCAAAAGTCGTAGAAGGTCATCGCAGGTACTTTTCACATCCTAATAGTAATTTGTCAGTAAAACAAACTCACATGCGTGTCCAAGTGGTTATCCTTGCAAGCTGACACTGTGCTTGATAATTTTGCCAAATTATGTACAAGCAAACTTTCGTCCATGCTATGAAAATTTTCCTTAGCTATGCTATACTGTACTATCACATATAGTAACATAAACAAATGTTAGGATCCTTGTAAGAATAGAATCTTGTGGAGTGATGTATGGCCATGTGTGCATAGTTTTTCTTTTTGGCATTCTCAGTAATAGTTACTTTCATACGGTGAAACCGAAGTGTCACAATCTTTTGTTTTGATAAAACCTCTTTGTTGCTTCTGAACTGCTGATAGGAACATGTCTTATTATTGTTGTGGGCACAGATACTTGGGATTCAAGAAGACGGTACTGCTAGATCGGAGGCATATTGTCGAGCTTGTTGATGAGTACAGAAATGGCACATTGAGCTGGACTGATTTCTCCTCTGCTGTCATGGCGTCGCATATCAGCCGCATGGGTGAACCGTCTAGGAGGCAGATGATTCCGGACAAACCCAAGGAAGAGGATTACTTCTATGCGAACCCTCACGAGTGTTTGCCTGTAGAAGATTTCTCAGCCTTGTGATACCCGCGGTACAGTGAATGCGCGGCCTTTCAGAGCTCAGAACCATATATATAGCACACTCGACAGGATTGGCAAGGATTATGCGTGTTGAGTTGGCAATAAAAGGAGGCCTCGTTTGTTCTGATGAACAAGCATATGAGATGAGATGAGATGAAGGACCTCCTCCTTCGGTTAGTTAGGTTAGATACAGATTCATGAAATGATTCACCGATTCTTTTTTGTTCAGAATAAACAGACCTTCTGCTGTTGTCATTTGTACAGATGAATGAAGATAATAGAATTGGGATTGGTTAATGTCATCAAATCAGTTATCCATGCGATGCAAACACACACCTTGAAAAGCTGCTCTAGTGTTACAGTGAGGTGATTGTTCCTGAAATGCACTGCACCCCTCCTGTTTCTCCTCGAGGGGACGTTAACCCGCTATATTTTAGGACTTTGTTGATCCACCACGCTGACCTAAACCCCAGTAACTGCTAGTACTTAAAGAGGAGTAGTACATGGCAAGTACATGAGCTAGCATGTGTATGTGACGCAACGTTGACAAGCTGCCCTTGGAATGGTAGCCGTCATCGTCTTCCTGAAGCCACGCAACGCAACCGATGCAGTACAACGCCGTCGGATTCAAGCCACCGGTGTCTGTGCACGCAACAGCACACGTGCAGCAGCGGAGCGCGTCCTGGTATTACGGCCTTAGTTCCCAAAATTTACCAAAATTTTTTAAAATTCTCCATCACATCGAATCTTTAGACGCATGAAACATTAAATAAAAACAAAATTTAATTGCATAATTTATCTGTAATATACGAGACAAATCTTTTAAGCCTAGTTAATACATAATTGGATAAAATTTGTACTGTAACTAAAACCATTTTTTTCCTGAACTAAACAAGGCCTACGTGTGCCGTCGTCGTCAACGTTGGTTAGCGTCGGAAACGGGACGACGAGTGATCCCCATCGATCAGATCCGTGACCAACATCGCAGGGGCGGAGCCAGGATTTAAACATAGGGGGGCCGTGCAAACCAAAAACAATCATGTGTATCAAAATATTATATGACAAAGGTGTACATAGCACCAAAATAAACGTTTGCGTTGCAATGCAAAAAAGCAAAAAAAAAATAAAAAAAAGAGAAATTTAACTAGTCTCAGGCCTCTAACCACTTGATCATTCTATTTCTTTGCCCAAGAAAAGAATCACAATAAAACCAAGTAGTTAAATGGGGGCAAAATTAATTAGTACTAGATCCTAATATCAAATGACAAACAATCAGTTACATATCGATTAGTCTTAGACAAAACGATCACTTAAATAGGTAAAAATGGTCATTTAAATAGAAGATTAAACAGAAACACCATACCACTGTTAGTGTTTAAAAGTTGAGTACAACGGGCTAAATGATTGTTTAGAGTTTAGACGAATAATGATAGAAACAT
>Ga0182004_10002166_pt1 | contig 15099 bp, 14 predicted proteins | sample Sormic07211540_1_FD_120479 | JGI IMG/M metagenome (GOLD analysis project Ga0182004, IMG submission 120479) | Endophyte microbial communities from Sorghum bicolor roots, Mead, Nebraska, USA - 072115-40_1 MetaG | ecosystem: Host-associated > Plants > Roots > Unclassified | place: USA: Nebraska...
CCCGTTGTTCCAGGGGAGAGGTGCTGGACATCGACACCTGGGTGGGCTCGTCGGGGAAGAACGGCATGCGGCGGGACTGGCTCATCCGCGGCCGCAACTCCGGCGACGTCTTCGTCCGTGCAACAAGGCAAGCCCGGGCCCTCGCGATCGAATGATCGCTTGTTGAACAATGAACGTAGGCATCGCCGGCCAGTGCTGTGCAACTGTTTGCTTCGCTGAAATTAATTAGGCTTATCTTGTTACTTTTGCTGATCTGTTGTTGCTTTTGCTATGCAACTACTGTTGTTCGCTGAAAAGTACCGTTGAAATAGTGCTGAAGTAATGTTGAATCTGCGATCTTGCAGTACGTGGGTGATGATGAACAAGGTGACGAGGAGGCTGTCAAAGATGCCGGAGGAGGTACGGGGCGAGATCGCACCGTGGTTCATCGACCGCCATGCCATCCAGGAGGAAGCCGCGGAGAAGATCATCAAGCTCGACAGCAACGCCATGTACATCCATTCCGACCTTAAGGTTAGCTCACCTTTGCTTACTTCGCTAGGTATGAAACTTGTCTTTTCTCTTAATTAACAAAGTTTTTAGTGATCTATCTTAGGCCCTGTTTGGTTTGGCCTGTTAAAATTTATTGCGGGTCACATTGAATATTTAGACATATGCATGAAGTACTAAATATATAGATTATTTACAAAAAAAACATAGCTAGGGAGTAATTTGAGAGACGAATCTTTTAAGCCTAATTAGTTCACGATTGGATACTAATTACCAAATAAGATGAAACTGCTACGGTACCAGTTAAACTTTAACACCCCCAACCAAACACTCCCTTAGTTTCCTAGGTCAAATTTGGACCAATGGGTCATAGTTTAATGCAAGTGGCTTTGTTTCATTCATCATATATATAATTGTCTCCCACGTACAATCAATAGACCATGCTTCTCTTCTAAACATTCATTTACTTCCCACAATCATTATGCCCCTTAGGGGTGCAAATGAGTAATGATTAGGTGCACCTCTAAACCTCTTTAGTTCAAATATTTATACTATTTCTCTAAAAAAATTAATAAGTAGTATAATTATTTAAACTAAAGAGGTTTGGAGGCGCACCTAAAGGTTACCCCTTTGCACCCCTAATGCCCCCTCCGTGTCCCATATGTTATTTGGACTTATGACATGTGCTCACACGAGCTAGAGCAACGCATGTCCAACGACGATACAAAGTATGGAGTCAGATTCCAATATATATTAGAATAGATGATGCAGTCATTGAATAAATCATTTGAGACATAAATTATTCATGTAACACACAATGATTGTATGTTTTGTTGCAATGCATGAGCTCATTTGCTAGACACGGTATGGAGTCCGGGTTCCAAGACACATCCAACAACCGTCATTAAGTAAATATAGGAGCCAAAAATCATCGTGAGACTGCAAAATAAGTTATACGTTCCTTTACAACCAAGGGCACATTTTTGCTAGTAGAGCAGAACAATCACAACCTACAACGGTAGTGGCTGCTTAGTCCAGCTGATCAGGGCCATTAACATTTACAAGGTCGCTCAATTCCAAATAAATGTATTGTCAATGAAGACACATATATAGACACACGTGTAACTCGTGTTGTTCAACCGTGCGTTGCAAACCCAAAAACTTTATAGAGAATTTAACTAAATTAATCTTATGTTGTAAATGTTGATACATTCTTGCTATAAAGTTGGTTAAAACTAGAAAAGATTGAGTTAGAACAAAACTAAAGTGAACTACGAATTGATATGGAGGATGTACTAATGTTATTGAGCATTACTTGTAGCCCAAGCGAAGTGATCTGGATATGAACCACCACGTCAACAATGTCAAATACGTGAGATGGATGCTTGAGGTAAAGAAAATCGATTATATTAAATTTCTACTGTGCTAGAACATTGCCTTCACGTAGGTATAACAGCTGTGCTGGTCAGAAAAAGAAACATGTTATAGTTACCTCAGTATATAAACGACGGACATTCTCCTTTTAAGTAGGCTACAAGAGCAACTCTATTAGGGATTTAGAGAATATTGCAATTCCTATAAACTGTTTTAGAAGAGTATCTAAAATCAATTTAGAATATAAGAGAGTGTTGTAGCAAATTACCTAAAACTTGTCTCCTTTAATTTATTTTGGAGGAAGGAGATTGTTCTTAGGGTATCTCTTGAAAATTATAAGTACATGAGGTTTGATATGCTGCTACATCACTTTCATCTCCTAAAATGCTACTTTTTAGGCAAAAAAGTTTAGATAAGATATCTTGTGGAGATGCTTTTAGTAATTTGTTAAGAAGCGGTCATCACGTGTACATGTTACGTATGTCTGTTATTTCCGTCGTTCCAAAACACAAGGTGTTTTTGTTTTGTTCTAAGCTATTTTTTCTCTAATCTATAGAAAAATGATTAGCATCTACAATACCAAATAATACACCACCAAGACATGTATCATTATGGTGGTTTTTAATAAAACTAATTTGATGTCATAGGCATTAATATATTTTTCTATAAATATGGTCGAAGATTGACTCAGAGAGAGAGAGAGAGAGTATGGCAAAACCACAAGCGCAAGCACAATAATATCTCTAATTGCATACCTCCTTTGTGCTATGCAGACACTTCCTGATCACTTCCTGCAGCAGAACCAGCTTAGGAGCATCACCCTGGAGTACAGGAAGGAATGTGGGAGCTCAGATGTTGTGCAATCCATTTGTCAACCTGATGATGACTCAATTCCACCACAAGAAAATGTCACCATGGCCATTGGACCTTCACTTTCACCGGAAATCATCAGTGGCCACCACAGCTTGGCAGGTGCACTCCAACAGAGCCCAATGAAGTACACACATCTTCTGCAACTGAAAGCTGGTGACAAGTACGAGGAGATTGTGCGAGGGAGAACTACGTGGAAGAAAAAAACATATAATGCTCCCTGATATGTGTATGTTGGAAATGTGCTCGCTATAATACTGTGAAAAAGGAAAAGTTGGATTTCCACTACTATATCATAGTTAGTTATGCCTTGTTGGGCGTAATTCCTCTGCAGACGAGACCACTGCAGAGAAGCCTCAGGGGTCTTCTAGGCCATCTCGCCCATACTAGAAGTTTTAAAATCAACCTCGATGTGATTTCCCTTGTGTAAAGCAATCTACTAATTGTGTATGTGGGTCAATTGCTGCCTTCATTTTCATCTCTAATAGGTAGCCATTAAGGCTTTTTTTAGCTCAATTAAAGCATGGTTTGATGAGGCTCCGGCTCATCCATGAATTGTAATTGTAATAGGGAGTCATTTTTGTCTCTTTTATATATAAAAAATAATTCAGGGAACGAGAAAACCACTACTTTTGCTTTACCGACTCTAGCTCCTCCATACACTGTACCAAGACGCTAGAGCTGGATAAAGTTGATATCACAAACATTACTTACTATATAGATGGATATCCCGTGCGGTGTTATGGGAATTGCGAATTATTTGAAATGAAGTTAGACTAATAATTACTTACATAAAGGGTTATATCATAAATGAATGTATAAGTAGAGATAACGTGACATGCTAGATTTGTGACTAGAGGGAATGCTAACCTCATCGTTAGACGCAAACAACAAATGGTAGCAGAGATTTTTAGTTCAAGGCCGATAAATTTTTCATGGAGACTTGATTTGATTGGTCCTAAATTAACAGCTTGGAATGATCTATTTCCTCACATTGCTAATCTCAGGCTCACTCATGAACAAGATGTGTTTCGCTAGAATTTAGACCTAAAAGGCCAATTCTCCGTGAAGTCACATCATTTAGCTCTGATCCATCAAGATGTTCCAAACTTAAATAAATTGATTAAGAAAACAAGATTTTTATGTGGTACCTTCGAAGGAGAGTTATCTTAACAAAAGATAACTTAGCAAAATATAATTGGTAAGGCAGTGAACAATGTTGCTTTTGTCATAAGAATGAGACAATTAAGCACATTTTCTTTGAATGCCTATTTACATGGTTAATTTGGGGTTGCATATAAGTTGCGTTGAATCTCTCCTAGCCTTGTAGTATTCCTCATCTCTTTGGGAGTTGGCTTCGGGGTTTTTAGAATGATCTCAAACCTATAATTATGTTGGGAAATAAAAATTTGTTTACTCTCCCTTGCAGGTAGTTTTTTTGGTAATTCATTGGCTATGTATATGGGGTTATTCTCCAAAAGCCCTTTCGCACGGGCTTTGGTGTTGAAGGCATCACAACAATTGATGCAAATGGCTACGACGTTTTTCTCCCAGGCACATGGATTATGATTAGTCTTAGAATTGATAGTCAAGAGAGTGTGGGGCTTTCTTCGTTTTGGATTTGTGTTTAGGTAGAAGTTGGAAGTGAATTCACTCTTATTGTATCTTCTTGACGTAACGATCGTGAATTAATAAAATCATTCTTTTATTAAAAAAAATCTGCTTGAACAGTCACAAACTTTTTCCCACTGGAAGGAGTCAGTTTCCGATTTCCAAACAGTGGGATCCCCCAAATAGAGGCTTCTATGAAATTTCAGTAAAGGATCCTAGGTGCTAGATAGTCCCGGACACATGTTCATGCTACTTAACTTTTGAGATTGTGTTCTTGTCCTGCAGGACCTTTGCATTCCTACGCGTTAAGGGAGGAAAAGACCAATGAATAATGCATCCCCACACAGCTCGGCACCACACAGACCAAGGGAGGTCGCTTTTCCTTGAGAAATCCGGAAGGCAACAAAGACAAGATCAGCTAGTGACAACTCCATGGTCAGCACCCAGCGGAAGTCCAAGTGTGCTGCAATCATAGGTACTCGTCGAGCGCCTTGAAATGGTCAGTGGTCAGCATGAGGAAATGGTCACCTGCTGGACTTTTGTGGTTAGTAGCCGGTAAAACTGGTGTTCCTTTCCTTTTCGATCATTCAAATGAACATGTTAATCCAAAGGCAAAGACAGTTTAGTTGACCAGGCGTTTCACGCTTATCGATACTCTGTAAAAAAACAAAAAGGTGTTCCTCTCACTTTTCGATGCAACAACTTTGTATCTCCAATATGTTTAATATGAAAACTCACGTATACGTTCTACAATGACAGGGTCCGATGACATAAGAGCTAGCACAGGGAGAAACTAATAATAAGATGGACCAGCACTATTACACTATGCCAAAAGAGCCAGATAATATAACCAAATGAGATTAGTATGCCAGCTCATGCAGACAAGCTAGAGCTGCAGCCCTTGTATGGCAGATAACAGGGATATCACTACTACATTCAGAACATCCATGGCCAGCAAAAGATCCAAGTATCTAGCTAGTTCTCTGTGCCCTTCGTCAAAGCATGGAGCACCTGATAACGATAATGGGAGACACTGATTGATGGTAACAACAGATACAGTAAATTAGAGGAACATGGATTATTTATTTACTATTTTATAACACAACGCTCAAATGCAAATGCAAACACAACAAATTCCAAGACCAGTAACTGAGTACTCCCAAGTCCCATCGGTCCATCTATCAGTAGCCAAATTGATCTGTGTCTCATATAAAAAATACTAAATGCAACTTATAAAGCATGATGGTATCAGTTAACCGTCCTTTTCTTGAGAGGCATTTAGACGACTCTTGATCCATGACTCGAGATAAAGTAGCTCTTCTTTGGAAAGGGAATGGCCCAGATCTGGATATGCCTGTAAAAATGAATACGATAACTTGAGATCTTGGGTACTGGCAATTCAGAGCTCAAATAGACATTGAAGGTCCTTTCAAGTGAGAGAAAAGGGGGCATATAGAAATCTACCTTGAATTCACAGTTAACACCCGCACTTTGCAAAAATGGTGGACCAGCTTGACCAGCTTCAAACAATACTACTTTGTCAGCCATTCCATGTGACCAAAGAAATGGGGTCTGAAAAGTTGAAAGAATGAGAAGAATAGTAAAATAAACTAATGATCATATTAAAAAATGAAACATTTAAAAATTCAAATTTCCTTTCAAGCTTATATTCATAGAGCAAAGAGTTCATCTAACTTCTTCAAAGTTGACTGAGTGCAACGAAGTGCATCTGTCAACAGTAAAATCTGGTTGCTAGTTTTTGCAAGTCAAACAAGTGTCTGCAATCTGCCTGATTTCACCCAAAAATTCCATTATGAAAAAGTCAATGTTATCTAGTATTATCCCAATGGGTATTGACCTTTCAGCCTTTCTTGACGCAATAGTTGATGTAAGAAAACATATCATTTACAAATTTGATAGTTGTGTGAAGAAACATCACAAGATTAAAATTCCTGACGAGATTCTTAGATGTGTAATATGCATACACGAGTTACAGTATAGAATATAAACTTAGATGTGTAACTTAATTTCCATCATGCAATGTTTGATCCTTCTTTTACGGGAACAGAAGGGGAAGGCCCTACTGAATATATATAAGGATTGCAGGCTCCATAAGAATAGCAAAGACCAAATAAGCATAGATGTCTTCAGAACCACCTTTAGTAAGTGATCAATTAATTAGCTATTCTGGATCTAAATAAGCACATATTCCTCTGAAATCCTCTTGTTCGGAAAGATCCTGTTCTCCTCATCCAATGTTCGATTTATTATATTTGCCATTATGAATAACCTTTTCCCCTATCTTAATTCCTATCTCCAAAATCCTAAGATGGGGCATATATTCCTTTCCCTCAACTTGAGCCTACTTGCATATATTCCTTCCCCTATCTTTATTATATTTGCCATTATGAATAAGCTTGATATGTAAGGTTTGTCCATAGTGCACATATTGAACAAAAACTATACAGCACTATCAGTAACCAGTGCTATAAGTACATGCAATGTGCTTATGCAATAAAACTAAAACTGGAAAGAATCTTTAAATACATGGTTGTTCCTGGGGGTGGTCACACCATCATAAATAGAGGTTCCAAAGCTTCCAGCGTGTTCCATAAGTAAGTGCAATTAGTTCAAACAAAAGGTATCGGTAAGATACCATCAATCAAGCATCACCAGTCTTGTCATTCAGAAAATTTACCAACCTACATAAATCTAAGCTTCTTGCACCTGATGATTGCACGTTAAACTAAAAAAACAAGATCAAAGAGATGAAAGTACTGATTACCTTCCTCGCTTCAGGTGAAATCTTCTCGGTGACTGATGAACCGAAAGGCACCCAACCGCTGAACACTGCTCCTCCACCTAACTTTTTCGGATAAAGTAATACGCTAGCTAATGTCAGAGCACCTGCAGAGCAACATTGTATTGCTTAGTTTACAACACTTCAAAGTTTTATCCTCTAAATAAAACTACCAATTTGATATATCAATGCTCTTCGTACCTCCTTGGCTAAATCCACAAACAAATATGTTCTCAGGGTGGATGCCATCGGCTACTTCCCTGTCTATCATGGCGTGCACCTTTTCCACAGCCTTGAGAACCCCAGCCTCATCTTGCGGGGACCCCTAATCGTTCAAAATTGCAGCTAGATCAAAATTCCAATGCTACATTGGGCTATTTGATTACTTATGGTATGGAGTGAACTCACAGCGCTCATGGGAAGCTCGTGGATATCGAACCACGACGGCATGACAAAACCATCTGCCGTGGGGAAAAAAAAACTGTATCAGCTGACGTTGATTGAAGCAATTGTAAATAAAGGAGTAAAAGAAGAGGAGGGGGTGGAAGCTCACTGTTGCAGGAGACGGGGGCGCGGGGGGCGGAGGGGAACGACCACTTGGCGAGCCGGAACTCCGGGGCAGAGAAGAGGTTGCGGATGGGCTCGTTGGCTGGGCCAGAATCGCCGAGGCCGTGCAGCCACAGTACGAAGCTCCGGTTGCGTCCCGCCATGTGGGAGGAGGGGATGAGCTTTGCGGGAAGCCCGGGAGGCGGCGCGCGGCGGCGGAGGGAGGCGACGAGGAGCGAGGCTGCGGCGATGGCCGCGGCGAGGGTGAAGAGGAAGCGGACCAGGCTACTCATGGGTCATGGGCCGAGCCGGCCCGAAATGCGTCGCTGAGAACTTGAAGCAGTAGTTGGGATTTTTATTTTTTTTTTATTTTCTTTTTGAGAAACGATAATAGCAGTAGAAGTTTGTTGTACCAAATTCCAAAGAATTTTTTAGTGGTCTTAAACTTGAGGTGGTTTCATGGGATCGCGAATGGGTTGATGCTATCTGAAGCATGTTCCCCTAAATTTGTAGTACCTTTTAATACGGCATATCTTTCTCTATCTCTTCTCTTCTCTTCAATATCTCTTCTCTTCAATATCTCTACACATAAAAAATCTCTAAAATAATCATATTTCAAATTTGGTGAAAAATATTGATGAAAATAAACCGTTGTCGTTTTGATGGGCCGTGGACCGGTATGGCACGAAAACGGTCCGTAGGCCGTGCCTTGGGCCGAAGGCCAGGCATGAAGCCTGTAGAGGCACGACCCAATAGGCACGATAACCCATAGTGGCCCAACGATCTGCAGCATGGTACGGCACGACACGACATTAGGTCAGCCTGGCATGGCCTGTTGGACATATAGCCACGGTAGCGTCTTATCTAGTTTCCACACGACGACTGGTTCCACGTGTCAGATACGAAATAATTTTGTGCAACGTATGACTGTTTATCTAGTATTTTAAAAAAATGTTAAAAAACCAGTCTTCAATTTGTGATTTCTGAAAAATGATTGTTAATTCAAGCATTTTTTTATTTTCAGAAGGAGCGAATCAAATTCAAAAGACACAAATCACGATGGAAGTCAACTACTGATATTATCATAAACCTTTCTCGGATCACGTTACAACTCAGGAAGTATTATTCCTTCCTTTGGCACCCTCCTATAAAAGTCGTTTACCTGGTGATACAAACTCAAATTTGATCTGATGCCGTTTTTTTCCTCAAAAATATGCAGGAAATTAAGAGCGAGATTTACGTTCGTCACAACGAGAACTGATGTGCCACGTAACAAAAAATAGTAGCCATGAATTGTTCTAAAACTACAAACAACATAGCTATTGGAGATCCTTGTGGTTAGATGACGATGATGGCCTTGCAGTTTCAGTTGCTCCAGAGGCAGCCATCCCTAGACGATTCAGGATCCATTGCTGAAAATACTGGAGCTCTTCGTCAACCAATGAATGTCCAAGGGTAGGATAAGCCTGATTAGATGATTAGGAAAACAAACAAATAGCTAGATTCAGGTATGTTTGAAAACGAGCACAAATGTTTGCAGGACCACTTGGGAGGAGGCGAAATGTTTTAAATAAAAGTGAGCACTGACTACGGCTTCGTATATACTTTCCTCTATTACCTTGAATTCACAGGACATACCAAGCTCCTCTAAAAATGCACACCCAGCATGTCCTGCTTCAAATAGGACCAACCCATCTGCCATTCCATGAAACCATAATACCGGCGTCTGAAATAAGAGCTCATTTTAGGTTTAAGAGTCAAGAAGATGCAGTTCTGAACATAAGCATGGTGCATGGCAGCGGGTTATTACCTTTGTAGCTTCAGGTGACACCTTTTCAGCGAATGATTTATTCAGTGGAACTGAACCACTGAAGACAGCACAACCACCTAAAGTTTTTGGGTAGAGTAAAACACTCGCTATGGCTAGAGCGCCTGTGAAAACGTAAGAAATAATAATATGTGTTGATTCTATCTTATGATCTTGAATACTAATGCAGATTAAGCTCAGTGACTTACCTCCTTGGCTCATCCCACAAACGAATATGTCTGACGGACTCGTTCCTGCAGCTACTTCTTTATCTAGCAATTCATGGACATACTCAACAGCTTTAAGGACTTCTTTCTCATCTCTTACAGTTTTCTACAAGAAAAAAAGATCAGAATAGTGGAATAAATCATTCAAAGTCAAAGCCCATGTGTTAGTAGTGTGAAAAGAAACAATTAGCTGTACAGAATGTAGATGGAAATTGTTCTTCTTTTTCCTTTATATGAAAGTGTAAGTTTAACGGCAATCCACTGCATTCAGTATATCCAGGACACTGGAACTATCAGGTGAACCCTCTGATCAGCCATTCAGAGTCATGAAAGTTCTCAGAGTAAAGCCATCGGATTGAGTTTAGAAAAGCTTGATTTACAGCACGCGACAATGCCACAATGGTACAAAACTTACACATGAAAATAAGAACTTCTATGAAAAAGGGAATGCCAGATTGTGCTTATATTACTCTGTTGTTTCTGCTGTTCAATCAAAGAAGAGCAATACAAAGTTTTCATTAGTGTAGTAGAGGGTATTGTGAACTGACAAAAATACATTCAAGTGAAAGCATGATTAACAACAGTATATAAAAATAACTTTTTGTAGAATGAGTAGCATTGGTGAATACCATACCGCGGTGATAGGAACCTCCGAGATGCCGAACCAAGCCGTGATCACCGCGTCACCTGCAACAGCATCGCGAGTTGAGCAACCGAGTCAGAGAAAGGAGAGCGCGCGGATTTCCTTTTCCTCCACTTACGAGCCTTGCAAAGCAGCCACAGCGCGAAACAGCAGAGCAGATTGCATCCTTGAAGCGCGGCGTCACGAGAGAGAAAGAAACATGCGGTGCGGCGAGGCCCATGGATCATCAGTTCATCACCAGGAAAATAAGTAAACAATCATAGGGCTGGATGGGATGGGATGGTAGGTGCTGCGGCGGCGCTCACCGTAGCAGGGGATGGAACGCGTGGGCGCGGTGGGAAAGGACAGCCGGACGGAGGAGACGATCCCCGGGTCGGAGAAGTAGGGCGCGACATGCTGGCGGCTCTCGTCGCCCGACCCGCCGGAGCCGTGCAGCCACAGCACGAAGCCGCCGGCCGAGGGGCGCTCCGCTGCTGCCGCCATGGGAGGCGTTTACTTCACTGGCTCGTTGGTGCCAGCGAGTCAGGTCGGGGATTCGGGGGAAGGGAGTTGGGAGGAGTGCCGCCGGGAATCAGCCCGCTTTGTAGGAGAACAGATCAGAATCGTCCGGCGATCGCCGATCAGCGGATCGTTTCTTCCCCTTGGTGGCGTGTGGCGTTGGCGTGGAAAGTGCCGCCTGCGCGATGACGAATTGACGATTGCGCCATTGCGGCCGCGCGCGTCGCGTGTGCGCATGGTGATTGATGGTGATGGGCTGATCGTGATGGGCCGCCCGAATGGTGGCCCGCCGCAGCGCATGCATCCGACGAGTGCAGGTGCAGCCCGTCCGGACAAAACAACGGACAGTTCTGTTGATCTGAGAAGAGTGGCATACCGTGAAAGGCTCACGCTGCCCAGCGACATTGGTTTGCAGAGTTGCCAGCGATTGTGCTAATGCGGTGAGGGGTAGTGTTCAGCAGATATGAATAAATTGTTCGAGAAATAAATGTTAGAACGAGTAGTTTCACTAGAGCGGATTTCGTCTTTGAAGAATTTAGTATTCCAAGGACGGAAGTCAAATTTTCGATGCCCATTCTCACAACGGGGAACACGAGTTTCATTACCAAAAAGTAAATAAAGAAATCACAACAAGGTTTATCACAACAGTAGGAACAAGAACAAGCAGCAGCAGCTATTTGGAGATAAAAGTGCTACATCGATTTTACACTACTGTAACCCCTCGTAACAAAATATATATATAATAGCTTCGAGTTGTCTTATATTATAAACATCAATCGACTATAAAATTCACAAGATACATCTAAAAAAATAAATGTCTTAGTCTATACTACATTATACTTTTGAATGTAAAATTAGAAAGGATGCACTAGGAGCTCCACTACCTGACAGCAGTAGTGGGGCTCAAGCCCTCTGTCCCACCGCTGTCTTCGTCTCTGCTAATTATTTTAGTTATAATTATGCTACAATACCTAAAAACTTTGTTACAAATATGCTAAAATATCATTTTCACCCAGATTCTAATGACTTGCCATCAGCGAAACTGAACCCGAGATCAGGTGGCGTCCTCATCCATTGGAAGCAGGTTGAGGTCGAACGGGAACGGGAGTGGTGCACCCTTGTCGTTGGACGCACGTATTTCGCTTTGCATATTTGGTTCAACCGAAATCGGCATCGGCTTCTCCTCTTGGGCCACCGGCCCACGCTTCGCCGGCGAGCTGCAGCCCTCGCCGTCGCCGTCGATAGATCCCAGGGTGCCGGTGCCCTTTCGCTTTGCCTGCGGCCGTGCCGGCGACGGCGCGGCGTCATTCGCGCTCGACGGCATGCCAGACCCGCGGGCGCCGCAGTCCAGGTCCAGTGGGGAATTTGGGCTGGGCGTCTTCATGGGCTCCTTGGCTGGCGCGACGCTGGTCGATGGGTCGGACCTAGACCCGACCACTGCGACGTAGGAGAGCGCGGCCACCACCGTTCGCCGCTGCGCCGATGCCGCTCGCATCTCGGCGCACCTTTCCTGCTCAGTGGATCGTGGCGCGCCGGATCCCTTGGCAGCGACAGCGGCATGGCCATGCTTCGGCAGCTCATTGGACGTCTCGCCACGCGGCCTTGATCTCTTAGCCTTTGGCCACCGCTCTGGCACCCCCGCCGCTATAGTCCCGGCCAAAGAGAAATAGGCCTCACTTGAGTGCATCGAGACCCACTCTGGCAACTGCCTCTGGGGCGGCACCGCCGCCGCCACGGTCCTGACTGAAGAGCAGGCCTCACCCGATGGCGGCATCACCTTTGCCGCCACCAGCGTAGTGCCGGACGAAGAGGAGGCCTCATCCGACGGCTGCATCAGGACCCACTCCGGCCACCTCTGGAGCTTCCTGTAACGGAGGTTGATGAGAATCTGCGCAGCGCGAACCTGCTCTATATCCTCTTTCTCCACCGCCGCCATGCAGAAGCAACACCAGCGGCGGCTGCACCAGCAACAAGTGCACGCCTCCCTTACCCTACCCTACACCGCCACCGGCTTAGTGCTCGCACTCTCGTCTCTGGATATGGAGATGCGTCGCGAGATGCGAGACTCTTTTTCTTAGACAAGGAGAAAATACAGGATCGTTGAGCTCCATGGCGTGGGCGTCCCTCCCCTTTCTTATATCCCACCCCAGCCACGTGCAAACCGTCTCTAATTCGGTTCGTCTCCGATTCTGGTCCGCCCCTGTTTAACCAATAGCTATGCGATCGGACATCGGAGGAAGAGACTCCGCCGGGCCGGACTGTGTGCCGGGCGATCGGACACGAACACGTCTCCCGAGTCTGTTCCGGCCGCGATTTCCCTGTCGATCATGGTGTGCACGATCTGCACAGCTCTCAGCACATCCTCCTCACCCCTGACAGATTTCTTCACGCATGCATGCTAAATTGGTGATGGCGCGGGCACCGATGGTTGCATGTGACGGGGGCGGTGGGCGCGGTGGGGAAGGCCCAGCGGGCGTCGCTGAAGGCGGCCGCGGAGAAGTGGTCGGCGATGAACTCGTTGGCGCGGCCGCAGTCGCCCAGCCCGTGCAGCCACACCACGAAGCCACCGGACCCCGCGGCGGGCGGGCGCTCCTCCTCCATCTGTCTGAGTCTGAGCTCGGGGACGGAGACGACGACCCCCCAACCCTTGAGCTTGAGGGCAGCGATCGAGAGGAGAAGATGGTGAAACTAGTCTCGGTTCGTCCTCCACCGCAACCGCAAGGCAGCATTGTAGCCATGGTCAAGTGAAATTTCCATGGCGCGTGTTGACTTGCTACGGCGAGTTGACTTTGACCAAACGAACAGGATACCATCGCTTTTGCCTTTTGGGTTACCTGACTGAATTTGGAGGCGTATATATCCTCCTACTGCTAGTACTAGACGACATGTACGTCAGCAGGTCTTATTTACCAAGATCAAGATTACAGAGACAATAACAAGGCAGTACTTCAGAACAAAATTTATTGATAATACACGCGTCTACGTGTACTGAGATAGTCACGGAGGAATCTGGTAGTTCATTTCATTATTCAGCTCCTCGCTATCCTGGCCGGAACGACACCTTACTACTCTATTAGAGATTTAGAGTACATACACATTAAAAACTAGGAGACCACACAAATGGGGACTCTTTCATGATTTCATCATATAATCTGCTTCAAGACAGACGTTTTATTCATCCCAATATACTCTCGGGTATTCGTAGGTTAATTGACGAAAGTCTCCTTAAGCGCCAAACAGATTTTCTCAGTCGTCAGTCCTGATCAAACGATTGAATATGCACAATGACTTGCTCGATGGTCTCAAATTGGCGTCTTCCCTTGAGGATCGTCTTTGCACAATTGAGGGCAGCACGCTCGCACTCTGCTCTCCTGCTGGCATCCTTAATTGACTCGAGATCCTCGACGTGAGCGATTCCGACTATTCGCCTACAAACGGAACAACAAGATTTTGGAAACAATATATGAATAGTGTTTGCAACTGGTGTTAAAATGTGGCTTATGCCTTGTTTAGTTACTAAAATTTCGCAAAAATTTTCAAGATTCTCCGTCACATCAAATCTTTGGACGCATGCAGAGAGCATGAAATATAGATAAAAAAACACAGTTTGTCTGTCATTTGCGAGACGAATCTTTTGAGCCTAGTTAGTATATGATTGGACAATAATTGTCAAATACAAACGAAAGTGCCAGTAGGCAAGCCCAAAATTTTTCACCAACTAAACAAGGCCTTAGAGTTCGTTTCAAAAAAATTGTGGCTTAGAGTTCTTGTGAGAAGCATTTTCATTCGGAAAAGTGTCGAGCAAACATTTTGAAAATTATACACATACTTTTTACTGCACAGCATGCCTAAATAGCCCCAAACATATCCAATTTTTACTTCTCAGTCGCTTTTCACCAAAACTGACTTCAGAAACTTTGGTTATATGACATATATAGTTCCACCAAAAGAGAAAGATGCTACATCAAAACTAAAATCCAAAATCTTTTTATTATTTGACCTGAGTATGGTTTTGTCACTTCTGTCAAAAAGGCAGTTATTATATCTCATACCAGTCCACCAGTTAGTAACAGAAAGTGATTTTATTTAGAAAGTATTGTCTTTAAGAAAAAAGCATTATTCACGAACCTGATCATTTTGGCTGAACCAAACCCAAGGCTATCATGAAATAGGTTTGTCATGTACTTCTTTTGAGCAACGCTCAAAAGCTTTGAGTTGTTGTATATATCAGGCA
>Ga0182004_10002167_pt1 | contig 15097 bp, 6 predicted proteins | sample Sormic07211540_1_FD_120479 | JGI IMG/M metagenome (GOLD analysis project Ga0182004, IMG submission 120479) | Endophyte microbial communities from Sorghum bicolor roots, Mead, Nebraska, USA - 072115-40_1 MetaG | ecosystem: Host-associated > Plants > Roots > Unclassified | place: USA: Nebraska...
CAGATACAAATACTTTGTATATGACAATTGTAGCCCAGGACGATGGCGGTAGCGGAAAAAGTGGCTCAAAGATGGGTGGGATGGAACAGGAGGCCACTCATATAGGAGAGATACAGATATCAATGGTAAGAAACCCATTTCTACTTGTTCTCCATAATACCACTAGCATTCCGGCTCTATGTATGACTATATATGTGTCGTGTTCCCACTGCTCTACTGTCGCAAAATGTTGGCTTAGTGCGGTAGATCAATTTGAGCACATGTGTTCGTTCCACAAATCAGAGGTATATTCTGTTTAGGACGAACATGCCCACCGTAGATTGGCACACAATGTATATCTGCTTGGACTTGGCATTATTTGGTTGTATGCATGTCACCTGAAGCTAGACATTTTTTTTATTATTTTAAGTAGCTTTGTATGCAACATGAGAGGTATGAGGATGATTGCAGCAAAAAGAGTCCGCCTCATCATACGACCATAGATGAAGATTTTTATATAAAAAGTTTTGCCCCTCCATGAGATCTATAACTTTCTAGTTTTGAGTTTTCCATTTGAGATTGTTAAGATACTTAAAGTAAAACAAAATTTTAGGAGATTATTAACTGCGTACCAAGTTTTTTTTGCTTTAGAACAATCATCTTTCTTAAATGGTGTCATATAAAGATACTTTGTATATGACAATTATAGCCCAGGATGGTGGTAGCAGAAAGAATGGCTCGAAGACGAGTAGAACATAAGAGGCCTACTCATATAGGAGACATACAAATGTCATTGGTAAGTAGCCCATGTTCTACTTATTCTCCACAATACCAATAGCATTCCTACTCTTTGTATGATTACTGCCATGCTCCTATTGCTCTACTGCTGCAAAATGTCTATTTAGTCAGGTAGATCAATTTGAGCGCACATGTTCATTTCACAAATGAGAGGTATATTCCATTTAGCATGAACATGCCCCTATATGACTTCAAACTAAGAAAATCCGATGTGGGGCATCTCATTTTGTCATGATTTATCCATATAACTAAACACATGCATGATAAGTAATTGAAACTCACGATAAACTAAGCAAGCAAATATGCATGCCTTTGGAAATTGTGTATGCAAACAAATGTTTTATTATAAAATACTAGTTGTCCTGATAGCTTCAGGTGACGTGCATGCAAGCAAATGTTTTATTATAAAATACTAGTTGGCATTGTGATTAGGAGCAAAGTGTGTTAAAAATGAGCTAGGCAAGGATAAATTGGAGCCCTCCCTATGATTCATCTCCTATTGGTGTTTCCTACACAACACGTGCCGCTCAAGGAATTAGAGGCCATTGGGGCCCTCCCAATCCCTCCGTAGATTAGCGCACATATTATGTTTGCTGGGGCTTGGTATTGTTTTGCTGCATGCACGTCACCTGAAGCTAGATTTTTTTTATTTTAAGTAGCTTTGCATGCAACATGAGAGGTATGAGAATGATGGTAGTAGGAAGAGTGGCCTCAGATGACTATGGATGAAGATTTTTGTATAAAAAATGTTGTCTCTTCATGAGATCCACAACTTTCTATTTTTGAGTTTATTCATTTGAGATTGTTAAGGTACTCAAAGTAAAATAAAACTTTAGGAGCCTATTAAGCGCGTACCAAGCTTTTTGGTTGAGAAAAATCATCTTTCTCATATGATGTCAGATAAAGATACTTTGTATATGATAATTGTAGCCTCGGTAGTAGTAGAAAGAGTGACACGAAGACGAGTAGGATGAAAGAGGAGGCCTACTCATATAGGAGAGATACAATTGCCAATAGTAAGTAGCCCATTTTCTACTTGTTCTCTATAATACCAATAGCATTCTGACTCTATGTACGACTATATATGGCATGTTCCTATTCATCTACTGCCACAAAATGTTGGTTTAGTCTTGTAGAACGATTTGAGCTCACGTGTTCAGTCCATAAATGAGAGGTATATTCCATTTAGGATAAACATGCCCTGACTCCAATCTAAGAAAACCCAGTCTGTATCATCTCATTTGTCATGATTTATCCATCTAACTAAACACATGATAAGTAATTGAGACTCACGATAGAACTAAGCAACGAAACATGCATGCTTTTAGAAATTGTGTACATCACATTTTATTATGAAATACTAGTTGGCGTTGCGAATAAGAGTACGATGTGTTAGAAAATGAGTCTGGCAAGGATAAATTGGAGGCTTCCCAATGATTCAACTCATGTTGATGTTTCCCTACACGACACATGCCGCTCTAGGAATTGCAGGCAGTCAGGAGGCCTCTCGATCCCTTTGCAGATTGGCACACGCCACATATCTACTGGGGCTTGGCATTGTTTTGTTGTATGCACGTTACTTGAAGTTGTATATGTTTCATTATCTTAAGTAGCTTTGTATGCAACGTAAGAGATATGAGGATGACGGTAGCAGAAGAGTGGCCTCATACGAACATGGATGGAGTTTTTTATATAAAAAATGCTGCCCCTCTCCATGAGATCTCTGACTTTCTAGTTTTGAGTTTTTTTATTTGATATTGTTAAGATACTCAAAGTAAAATAAAGTTTTAGGAGCTTATTAACCACGTACCAAGCTTTTTGCTTTAGAAAAATCATCTTTCTCATATGATGTCAGATAAAGATATTTTGTATATGATAATTGTAGCCTAGAACAATGGCAGTAGCAGAAAGAGTGGCTCGAAGATGAGTAGGACAGAAGAGGAGGCCTACTCATATAGGGGAGATGCAGATGTCAATGGTAAGTAGCCCATTTTCTAGTTGTTCACCATAATACCAATTGTATTCTTACTCTATGTACAACTATATGCCATGTCGCTACTGCTCTACAATCGCAAAGTTTTAGTTTAGTATGGTAGATCAATTTAGTGCATGTGTTTAGTCCACAAATGAGAGGTAAATTCCATTTAGGATGAACATGCCCACAACAGATTGGTAGACATCGCGTGTCTCTTTAGGCTTGACATTGTTTGGCTCCATGCATGCCATCTAAGGCTAGATATTTGTTTTATTATTTTAAGTAGCTTTGCATGCAACATGAGAGGTATGAGGATGGCGGTAGCAGGAAGAGTGTCCTCATATAACCATGATTGAAGATTTATAGGATTGTTAAGGTACTTAAAGTAAAATAAAACTTTAGGAGCTTATTAACCGTGTACCAACCTTTTCGCTTTAGAAAAAACATCTTTCTCATATGGTGTCAGATAAAGATACTTTGTATATGACAATTTGTAGCCTAGGACAATGGCAGTAGCAGAAAGAGTGTCTTGAAGATGAGCTGGACGAAAGAGGAGACCTACTCATATAGGAGAGATGCAGATGTCAATGGTAAGTAGCCTATTTTCTAGTTGTTCTCTATAATACCAATAACATTCCTACTCTATGTATGACTATATGCCATTTTGTTACTGCTCTACAACCACAAATTTTGGTTTAGTATGGTAGATCGATTTAGCACACGTGTTCATTCTACAAATGAGAGGTATGAACATGCCCACCATAAATCCATACATGCCTCAAGTCTTCTTGGGCTTGGTATTGTTTGGCTGCATGCGTATCACCAGATGCTTGATATTTTTTTTATTATATTAAATACCTTTGCATGCAACATGAGAGGTATGACGATGTTGGTAGTAGGAAGAATAGCCTCGTACAACCATGGATGAAAATTGTTACATAAAAAGTATGGCCCCTCAACTTTTTAGTTTTGAGTTTTTTCATTCGAGATTGTTAAGATATTCTAAGTAAAATAAAATCTTAGGAGCTTACTAACTGCATACCATGCCTTTCACTTTAGAAAATTCATCTTTCTCATATGGTGGGAGATAAAGATATTTTTATATATGACAATTATAGCCTAGCACAATGGAGGTAGTAGAAAGAGTGGCTCAAAGACGAGTAGGATGGAAAAGGAGGCCTACTCATATAGGAGAGATATAGATGTCAATGTTAAGTAGCACATTTTCTACTTGTTCTTCACAATACCAATAACATTCCTACTCTATGTATGATTATATGCCATGTTCCTACTGCTCTACTACCGCAAAATTTTGGTTTCGTCTAGTAGATCAATGTGAGCGCATGTGTTCACTCCACAAATGAGAGGAGGATGAACATGCCCATCGCAAATTGGTAGACACCGTGTCTGCTTGGGGTTGTCATTGTTTGGCTGCATGCATGTCACCTAAAGCTAGACATTTTTTATTTTTTATGTAGCTTTGCATGTAAAATGAGAGGTATGAGGATGGTGGTAGCAGAAACAGTGGTCTCATATGCCCACAATTGAAGATTTTTTTATATAAAATTGTTGCCCGCTCAACTTTCTAGTTTTAAGTTTTTTTTCATTTGAGATTATTAAGGTACTCAAAGTAAAATAAAATTTTAGGAGCTTATTAACCATGTACCAACTTTTTTGCTTTAGAAAATTCATCTTTCTCATATGGTATCAGATAAAGATACTTTGTATATAATAATTGTAGCCTAGGACGACGGCGGTAGCAGAAAGAGTGGCTCAAAGATGAGTAGGATGGAAGAGGAGGCCTACTCATATAAGAGAGATACAAATGTTAATGGTGTAGCCTATTTTATAGTTTTTTTCCACAATACCAATAGCATTCCTACTATATGCACAACTATATGCCATGTTCCTAGTGCTCTATTGCCGCAAAATTCTAGTTCCGTTTCGTAGATCGATTGGAGCATGTGTTCAGTCCACAAATGAGAAGTATATTCCATTTAGGATGATCATGACCACCTCAGATTGGTAGACACCGCGTGTCTCCTTGGGCTTGGCATTGTTTGGTTGTATACACGTCACCTGAAACTAGATGTTTCTTATTATTTTAAGTAGCTTTGCATGTAATATGAGAGGTATGAGGATGACAGTAGCAAAAAGAGTGGTCTCATATGACCACGATTGAAGATTTTAAAATAAAAATTTGTTGCCCCTCAACTCTCTAGTTTTATTTTTTTCATTTGAGATTGTTAGGCTACTCAAAGTAAAATAATATTTTAGGTGTTTATTAATGGCGTACCAAGCTTTTCGCTTTAGAAAAATCATTTTTCTTAGATGGTGTTAGATAAAGATAGTTGTATACGACAATTGTAGCGTAGGTTGGTGATAGTACAAAGGATGGCTTGAAGATGAGTAGGACAGAAGTGGAGGCCTACTCATATAGGAGAGATACAAAATCAATCATAAGTAGCTCATTTTTTAGTTGTTCTCCACAATACCGATAGCTTTCTTACTCTATGTACGGCTATATGCTATGTTCCTACTGCTCTACTGCCACAATTTTTTTGTTATATCGATTTGAGCGCTTGTGTTCAGTCCACCAATGAGAAGTATATTCCATTTAGGATGAACATACTCGTCGTAGATTGGTAGACGTCGGATGTGTGTTTAGGCTTGGCACTGCTTGGCTGCATGCATGTCACCTAAAGCTGGACAACTTTTTATTATTATTTTAAGTCGCTTTGCTTCTAGCATGAGATGTACGAGAATGGTGGTAATAGGAAGAGTAACCACATATGACCATAATTGAAAATTGTTATATAAAAATTATTGCCCCTCAATTGTCTAGTTTTAAGTTTTTTAATTTAAGATTGTTAAGGTACTCAAAGTAAAATAAAATTTTAGGAGCTTATTAACTACGCACCAAGCTTTTCGCTTTAGAAAAATCATCTTTCTCATATGGTGTTGATAAAAATATTTTGTATATGACTCGAAGACGAGTAGGACGGAAGAGGAGACCTACTCATATAGGAGAGATACAGATGTCAATAGTAAGTAACCCCTTTACTACTTGTTCTCCACAATACCAATAATATTCTGACTCTATGTATGACTATATAGCATGTTCCTATTGCTCTTTACTGTCGCAAAATGTTGGCTTCCGGTAGATCAATTTGAGTGCATATGCTCATTCCATAAATGAGAGGTATATTTCATTTAGGATGAACATGCCCCCATGTAACTTCAACCTAAGAAAACCTAGTGTGCATCATCTCATTTTGTCATGATTTGTCCATCTAACTAAACCCATGATAAGTAATTGAAATTTACGATAGACTAAGCAAGCAAACATACATGCTTTTAGAAATTGTGTACATAACATTTTATAAAGAAATACATGCGGTAGCAGGAACAATAGCCTCATATGACCATGGATGAAGATTTTTATATAAAAATTGTTGCCTCTCCATGAGTTCTACGACTTTCTAGTTTTGAGTTTTTTCATTTAAAATTATTAATATATTGAAAGTAAAATAAAGTTTTAGGAGCTTATTAACCACGTACCAAGCCTTTTGTTTTAGAAAAATCATCATTCTCATATGGTGTCAGAAAAAATACTTTGTATATGATAATTGTAGCTCAGAATGGCTGTTGTAGCAAGAAGAGTGGATCGAAATGAGCAGGATGAAAGAGGAGGCCTACTGACATAGGAGAGATGCAGATGCCAATGGTAAGTGTAGCCCATTTTCTATTAGTTCTCCATAATACCAATAGCATTCCTACTCTATATATGACTATATGCCATCTTCCTACTACTCTATTGCCACAAAATGTTGGTTTAGTCCGGTATATCAATTTGAGCACACATGTTCATTACACAAATGAGAGGTGTATTCCATTTAGGATGAACATGCCCACCACAAATTCATACACACCGCGTGTCTACTTGGGCTTGGCTTTTGTTTTGCTGGTTGCATGTCACCAGATGCTTGATATTTTTTGCTATTTTAAGTAGCTTTGCATGCAACATGAGAGGTACGAGGATGTTGGTAGTAGGAAGAGTGGTCGTATACGACCATAGATGAAAATTTTTATATAAAAATTATTGCCCCTCAACATTTTAGTTTTGAGCTTTTTCAGTCGATATTGTTAAGATACTCAAAGTAAAATAAAATCTTAGGAGCTTATTAACCGCGTACCAACCTTTTCACTTTAGAAAATGGTGTTAGATAAAAAGATACTTTGTATATGGCAATTGTAGCCTAGGACGATGGTGGTAGCAGAAAGAGTGGCTCGAAGACGAGTAGGATGGAAGAGGAGGCCTACTCATATAGGAGAGATACAGATGTTGATGGTAAGTAGCTCATTTTTTACTTGCTCTCCACAATACCAATAGCATTTCATACTCTATGCATGACTATATGTCATGTTCCTACTACTCTACAATAGCAAAATTTTGATTTAGTCTAGTAGATCGATTTGAGCATATGTGTTTAGTCCACAAATGAGATGTATTCCATTTAGAACATGCTCACCGCAAATTGGTAGACTTCACGTGTCTATTTGGGCTTGGCATTGTTTGGCTGCATGCACGTCACCTAAAGTTTTTTTATTATTTTAAGTAGCTTTGCATGTAATATGAGAGGTATAAGGATGGTAGTAGCATGAAGAGTGGCCTCATATGACCACGATTGAAGATTTTTATCTAAAAATTGTTGACCCTCAACTTTCTAGTTTTAAGTTTTTTCATTTGTGATAATTAAGGTACTCAAAGTAAAATAAAATTTTAGATGCTTATTAACTGCATACCAACCTTTTCGCTTGAGGAAAGTCATCTTTCTCATATGGTGTCAGATAAAGATACTTTGTATATGATAATTGAAGCCTAGGACGATGGCGGTAGAAGAAAGAGTAGCTCGAAGACAAGTAGGACAGAAGAGGAGACCTACTCATATATGAGAGATACAAATGTCAATGGTAAGTAGCCCATTTTCTAGTTGCTCTCCACAATACCAATAACATTCCTACTCTATATACGACTATATGCCATGTTCCTACTGCTCTACTATCACAAAATTTTGGTTTAGTCTAGTAGATCAATTTAAAAGCATGTGTTCAGTCCACAAATGAGAGGTATATTCCATTTAGGATTAACATGCTCACTGTAGATTGGTACACGTCGCGTGTCTGCTTGGGCTTGGCATTGTTTGGCTGCATGCACATCACCTAAAGCTAGATGTTTTATTATTATTTTAAGTAGCTTTGTACGTAACATGAAAGGTATAAGTATGGCAGTAGCGGAAAGAGTGGCCTCATATGACCATGATTGAATATTTTTATATAAAAATTGGAAACCCTCAATTTTCTAGTTTTAAGTTTTTTCATTTGAGATTGTTAAGTTACTCAAAGTAAAATAATATTATAGGAGCTTATTAACAGCACTCCAAGCTTTTCGCTTTAGAAAAATCATCTTTCTCATATGATGTCAGGTAAAGATACTTGGATATAATAATTGTAGCCCAGGATGGCGGTAGCAGAAAGAGTGGCTCGAAGATGAGTGGGATGGAAGAGGAGGCCTACTCATATAGGAGAGATACAGATGTCAATGGTAAGTAGCCCATTTACTACTTGTTCTGCACAATACCAATAGCATTCTGACTCTATATATGACTCTATGGCATATTCCTATTGCTCTACTACCGCAAAATGTTGGTTTAATCCAGTAGATCGATTTGAGCCCATGTGCTCATTCCACAATGAGATGTATATTCTATTTAGCATAAAATTGTTGCCCCTAAATTGTTGCCCACGTGCTCATTCCACAAATGAGGATGACGGTAGCAGAAATAGTGCTCACCTAAAGCTGGATATTCTTTTTATTATTTTAAGTAGCTTTGTATGCAACATGAGAGGTATGAGGACGGCGGTAGCGGGAAGAGTGGCCTCATACAACAACGGTTGAAAATTTTTATATAAAAATTGTTGCCCTCAAATTTCTAGTTTTAAGATTTTTTGTTTAAGATTGTTAAGATACTCAAAGTAAAACAAAATTTAGGTGCTTATTAACCGTGTACCAGACTTTGCGCTTTAAAAATTATCTTTCTCCTAATAGTGTCAGATAAAGATACTTTGTATATAACATTTATAGTCCAAAATGGCAGTAGCCGAAATAGTGACTCGAAAACGAGTAGGACAGAAGAGGAGGACTACTCATATAGAAGAGATATAAATGTCAATGGTAAGTAGCCCATTTTCTACTTGTTCTCCACAACACCAATTGCATTCCTACTGTATGTATGACTATATGCCATGTTCCAACTGCTATACTACTGCAAAAATGTTGGTTTAGTCCGGTAAATCGATTTGTGTATGTGTGTTCATTCCACAAACCTGAGATATATTCTATTTAGGATGCCTACCACAGATTGGCACACCGCTTGTCTGCTTGGCCAGGGCATTGTTTTGCTTCATGCAAGTCACATGAAGCTAGACATTTTTTATTATTTTAAGTAGCTTTGCATGGAACATAAGAGATATGAGAATGGAGGTAGCAGAAAGAGTGGCCTCATACAACCATGGATGCAGATTTTTTAAAAAAATTGTTGCCCCATTCGTGAGATCTACAACTTTTTAGTTTTGAGTTTTTCATTTAAGATTGTTACGATAATCAAAGTAAAATAAAATTTTATGATCTTATTAATAACGTACCAAGCTTTTCGCTTTAGAAAAATCATATTTCTCATATGGTGTCAAATAAAGATAATTTAAATATGATAATTGTAGCCCAGGATGGCGGTAGCAGAAAGAGTGGCTCGAAGACGAGTCAAATGGAAGAGGAGGCCTACTCATATAGGAGAGATACAGATGGCATTGGTAAGTACCCTATTTTTTTACTTGTTCTCCATAAATCCAATAGCATCCCGGCTCTACCATGTTCCTATTGCTCTACTGCCGCAGAATGTTAGTTTAGTCTGGTAGATTGATTGGAGCGTACAAATTCATTTCACAAATCAGAGGTATATTCCATTTAGGATGAACATGCCCCCACGTGACTTCAGCCCAAGTGAGCCCAGTGTGGATCATCTCATTTTTGTCATGATTTGTCCATCCAACTAAACACATGAGAAGTCATTGAAACTCATGATGGAACTAAGCAAGCAAACATGCATGGCTTTAGAAATTGTGTACGAAATATTTTATTATGAAATACTAGTTGGTGTTGTGATTAGGAATAGAGTGTGTTAACAATGAATGAGGCAAGGATAAAGTAGAGGTCTCCCAACGATTCAGCTCTTGTTAGTCTCTACACCTAAAAAGATGGAAGTGGGGACGTCAACTGTCTTCAACGTGCCTCTGACTCTCCACCTCTCCCACCTCCCCCACCCAACTCCCTCAGTGATGCTTTGTTTAGTTCCAAATTTTTTGACAAAATGATCACCGTAGTACTTTTGTTTGTATTTGACAAATATTGTCTAATCATAAACTAACTAGACTTAAAAGATTCATCTCGTAAATTACAGGTAAACTATATAATTAGTTATTATTTTTATTTATATGTAATATTTTATGCATGTGCCGCAAGATTCGATGTGATGAGACACGATGGCTATTGCCTGGACACGATGGCTTTGAGTAGAGCCGGCGATGCTGCCTTCTCTCCTCGCGCCGTTGTGGGATACACATTGATGGTCTCAAGTTGTCAACCACGGTTCTGCTCTTGTTGCATCGAGAAAAGACAATGAGCAACATGGTGTGCTGTGAACAGAAGACGGTGCAATTTCTAGGGGAAAAATTTTGGTTTTAGCTACAGTAACATTTTCGTTTGTATTTGGTAATTATTGTCTAAACATGGACTAAGTAGGCTCAAAAGATTCATCGACAAACTATGTAATTATTTATTTTTTATCTATATTTAATGCTCCATGCATGCGTCTAAAGATTCGATGTGATGGAGAATCTTGAAATTTTTTGGGAATTAGATAAGGCCTTAGGTTGGTGAAACGACATGATGGCGTAGCAGTGTACTCCCTCCGTTCAAAGAGAGTGTCGTTTTAGGTTTGTGTACCACAAGTTTGACTCGATTTATAAAAAATACATACAATATTTGTGTCTCAAAATAAATTTGTTAAAAAAACTAGACTTAAAGATCTTTCCAATGATACTAATTATGTACTATAAATATTAATATTTTACTATATACTTAGTTAAAGTTATTTCTCGGAAAGCAGAAACAACACTTATTTTGAGACGAAGGGAGTATTCCACAATTACCCTGGTCCCACTCCCCTCGAGCATAGAATAGAATTGATATCAAGCTATATACTCCCTCTGCATCCTAAATAGAAGATGTTCTAGAGCAAACACCGTTTAGGTTTGTGAGACCTGTTTTGGACGCAAGTACCCTTGGGTTGCCGCCACGTTCCGGAGCGAACACCGTTTATGTTTGCTATGCCTGTTTTGGACGCAAGTACCCTTGGGCTGCTGCTGCTAGGATTTGAACCGTCGCCCTCTGGGCTCAGGCTGCAGAGTCTTGGTCAGCTAAGCTACAATTGATTGTTGTAATTGTATTCATGTTCTAAACGACATCTAATTAGGATAAGAAGGAGTATGGTTCAAGATGCAGATCGGCAACACTCTCCCAGTGAAAACCAACGGATTCACAATGGGATCTTTAATTCAGCGCGCGGACATTGCGCCCAACGATGTGTTTGATGGCGCTGTGTCCATCCATGAATAGTAAGATTTAGAATGTAGTTCTTAAGCCTTGTTTAGTTTTGAAAAGTTTTTAGATTTCGACACTGCAGCACTTTTGTTTTTATTTGACAAACATTGTTTAATCATAAAGTAACTAGGCTTAAAAGATTCGTCTCGTGTTTTCATTTATATTTAATGCTTCATGCATGTGCCGCAAGATTTGATGTGGCAGAGAATCTTGAAAAAAGTTTTTGGTTTCTGGGATCAACTAAACAAGGCCTTAGCTGACATTCACGCATCGGTGTATTTTCTATTTTTTTGTAGTAGCTAAAAAAACTAACAATTACCACAAGCGAGTTTAGTCCTTGATACTAATAGTTATAGTATGAGCTTGAATTTTTCTACTCATTTAGAGATATTTTTCTTCACAATTACATTAAACATATATTTTTAGTATGCCTGAGATATTTTTCCTCATGATTTTGCCGCCTTTTTGCAGGTTAAGGTGGAGAAACCTACTTCCAAAGGGCATGATTTCTTTGCGTCTTCGATTGGAAAAAAGTCTAATAAGAGGCGCCTATTCATCGCGAGCACCAGCAGTTCTCTAAATTTAGGTAAGAAAATTTGCAATAGGAGTTGAGTGGTTATTGTGCACAGGGTGTATTTTTATCAGGGGTCCAAATATGAGCTTGTTATAGCACACAACAAAAAATAAAGCTAGGGCAGCATACTATGGTTAAGATGGATAAGCTGGTCTGAAAATGGCTAAGATCGAGAGGACGCGCTGACACTATATAGAGAAAGTGTGCTTTCAACTGGATGTATGTACTATGTTATAACTATTATTCAGGCACAAAGACACTAATCTTTGTTTTAGCCAATGAAATTCTGTTGTGTGGAGACAGTGATTTTGTCGTTTTGGGACATGAAAGTATGCAGTAATGGTAGCTCAATTCTTGGTTGTTTTGATTGTATTCTCTGTTATTCAGACGCGTGAAGAAAATGCTCACGGCAGTCATAACCTCACTGTGCACCCATAGCAATCCAGCCAAGAAGTTAGCCAACCAATTAGTAGCACAGTGTAGCCTGGCTGCAAACCAAACACATGTGGACAAGTTGGTCATGCTCGGTCTGGTTCTTCTCCGCAGCTAGACCCATACTGATCCACCTAACCAATCACATCCTGAAACTGGAAGTTTTAGATCACTTCGCCTACAGGGACTACCGTAGCCAGGGTTTAGGAGCTTGAGAAGGCCACATTTCTTGGAATGTTGATTGGTGTTATTGTTGGCTTGTTGTTGCAGCAAAGCGGTGCAGCGAACCGTAATAGAGTTTGACAGATATTCATTTTGATGGATTTCGACAAGGTGCATTTGACATTTCATTTCCACTTATACCAATGATGCAAATCAATACATCATGTGTTTCATTAACTTCATTATTGGCGCCAATATTGTTTCAAAAACTTTTCTTATGGAAGCAACAAATTAGATTAACATACTTGTGTCATCCGTAGCAACGCACGGGCATTGGCTAGTGTATCCCTAAGCGGCAGGTGTCACTCTAGGAATTGGAGGCCGTTTGGGCCTTCCTGATCCTTCTACACATTGGTGCACGCCACGTGTCTGCTAGGGCTTAGCATTTTTTTGGCTTCATACATGTCCCATGAAGCTGGACATTTTTATTATTTTACTTAGCTTTGCATGCAAAAGGTTACCAAATTGGCAAAGATTTTCAGAAAAGACGGCAAAAGTTTGCCGCAAGTTTTATTAGATGACTACTGGAAACAAGCGCCCAAAAAACCTCAGACCTGCGAAAAAACAGGAGCCCTATAGTTCTAGGGAGGCGACCTGTGTCCACAATCACAACTGAAGGAAAGCTGTCTAAAGAACCTATACCACTATTCTGATTGAGGCGCTTCTGCCATGGAGCCAAAGAAGTCAAAGAACCAAAGAAGTAGTTCAAGATAAAGCAGAAGCTGATCTTCCTGCGGTTGTTTCAGGAGCTAGCTACCAGCTTTAGGCTCTGTTTAGATTGGAGATGAAAAAATTTTGGGTGTCACATCGGATATGTCGGAAGAATGTCGGAAGGGGTTTTTAGAAACTAATATAAAAATAAATTATATAGCTCGTTTGGAAACTGCAAGACGAATCTATTAAGGATAATTAATCTGTCATTAGCACATGCGGGTTACTGTAGCACTTAAGGCTAATCATTCGTCTCGCGATTTTCAACCAAACTGTGTAATTAGTTTATTTTTTATCTACATTTAATGTTCCATACATGTGTCCAAAGATTTGATGGGATGGATGAAAAATTTTTGGATGGAAAACTAAACAGGGCCTTACATTGCGGAAGGTTTATGTGCGTTAGAAGCTTTAGCTGTTAATTGTAGCAAGACAAGCTGATGATGGACTGCTGGAGATATGGTCTTCTGTCACTGCGTCAAGAGTGGACCAAACGATCCACATAGAATACCTTTGGTGAACTGGGTGATTTGAGAAAAAAAAACACAGGAGCAGCTATGATAGGAAAACACGTGTGGCATGCATGGTGTCCTGGTGCCGCAAAATGTTGGCTTAGGCCTTGTTTAGTTTCAAAATATTTTGCAAAATGTGAATAATACTAATTTTGTTTGTATTTGACAAATATTGTCTAATCATAGACTAACTAGGTTTAAAAGATTCGTCTCGTCAATTCCGACCAAACTGTGTAATTAGTTTTTATTTTCGTATATATTTAATACTTCATGCATACCTCTAAAGATTCGATGTGACGAGGAATCTGAAAAATTTTGCAAAATTTTTTTGGAACTAAACAAGGCCTAGTCCGGGTGGTCGATTTGAGCGCATGTGTATGTCCCACAAAGGAGGGGTATAATCCTAACTAAACACATGATAAGTAATTGAAACTCATGATAGAACTAAGCAAGCAAATATTCCTTTAGAATTTGTGTATAGTACATTTTATTATGAAATACTAGTTGACATTGTGATTAGGAGCAGAATGTGTTGGCAAATGAGTCGGGCACACGTGTGGAGATTCTAGAGCACCTGAGTTTCTCCTCAACTTGTAGGCTAAGCAAAAGGGGGCTCGGTTTGGGAATGCCATAAGCGTGGTTCCTTCTTACCCTTGCATGCATGTTCATAAGTACAAATTTGCTTAAGGTCGTGTTTAGTTCGCGAAGGAAAAAATTTTACGATACTGTAGCACTTTCGTTTGTTTGTGGTATTCTCCAATTATGGACTAACTGTGCTCAAAAGATTCGTCTCGTAAATTTCGATCAAACTGTGCAATTAGTTTTTATTTTTATCTATATTTAATACTTAATGTATGTATCTAAAGATTCAATGTGATGGAAATCTTAAAAATAATTTGGATTTTTGAGTGAAAGTAAACAAGGCCTAAAACTGTGCTATATCTGTACGTAGAAAATGTGTTTATCACCCATTTCATTCGCGAAACGGCTCTTCTGGACGCTGCGTGCAAATGCAAAGAGAGGAAACCAAAGCTGGAGGTGGAGGGGAGCAACCCAGAACGCATGCGGACGCCCAACGAACCAAACCACGTCACGCGTCCCACCTGGTCTCCTCCCATTGGCCCGTGCGTCCCAAACGCACCGTGCGCCCCTCCGATCACATGACGTGGACGAAC
>Ga0182004_10002168_pt1 | contig 15097 bp, 13 predicted proteins | sample Sormic07211540_1_FD_120479 | JGI IMG/M metagenome (GOLD analysis project Ga0182004, IMG submission 120479) | Endophyte microbial communities from Sorghum bicolor roots, Mead, Nebraska, USA - 072115-40_1 MetaG | ecosystem: Host-associated > Plants > Roots > Unclassified | place: USA: Nebraska...
AATCTTTGAAGGGTCAGTGGCTAAGCCTGCTGCTGAAATGACATGCCCCAGGTAAGAAATAGACTCTTGAGCAAAACTGCATTTGGACAATTTTAGCTTCCACTTATCAGCGCGTAACCACTGGAATACCATCCTGAGATGCTGAACGTGTTCCTCAAAGGACCGGTTGTACACCAAGATGTCATCAAAGAAGACGATCACAAACTGTCGCAATCCGGGTGCAAGGGTGACATTCATAGCGCCCTGAAATGTGCCCGTCACGCCGATCAGTCCAAATGCCATCACACGAAATTCATACTAGCCAAAATGAGTCTGAAACGCTGTCTTGTGCTCTTCACTAGCCTTAAGCAAAATCTAGTGGAAACCAGCGCGCAAATCCAAGGTGGAAAACCAGCGAGCACCATGGAGGTCATCCATAAGTTGATCAAAGATAGGCACATGAAACTTGGACTTTTGTGTAATGGCATTGAGGTGCCTGAAGTCCACACAAAAGCGGTATTTCCATCCTTTTTCTTCACCAGTAACACTGGGGAGGAAAACGCATTGGCACTACGCTAAATAATACCATGAGTCAACATATCCTGCACTTGACGTTCGATCTCATCTTTTAACTTGGGCGAATAGCGGTACTGCCGGAGAAACACAAGTTGAGCACCTGGAATCAACGAAATCTCATGATCAGAGGCGCGAGAAGGCGACAGAGATACTGGTTCTTGAAACAAGTCCTCAAATTCAGACAACAAGGAAGTGATGGCCGGAGGAACTGAGGAACACTGAGTTGAAGGACTGGGCAGAACAGCCATCTGCTCTAGTTGAAGCAAATGTACTGAGGAGCAACTGGGTCATGCCCCTGAAGGACCCGAACCAAACCTTCATACGGAACTGCCAACCATTTATGCTTCCAATCCACTTGCATTGGGCTGAAGGCCTCCAGCCAATCCATTCCAATAACCACATCAATATTGGCCAGAGGTAATATCCTGAAATCAGAGGAGAACAAACAGCCATCGACAATCCAAGGAACAGCTCGAACCAGACCCTTACTGAGAAGCATGCCTCCACCGGCAATCTGAACAGAACTGGACACCCCTTAGATCGGCGCATTGACCAACAGATGTACTAGGGACTCATTCACAAATGAAGAGGAACTGCCCGAATCAATAAGAATGTGGACTGGGATATCCTGTAACTTTCCTGTCAGCCTGATGGTGCGAGCGGCAGGCACGCCCGAGAGTGCAGACTTGGACAATGCCAGCAATATCTGCTCGGGAGATGAAGATCCTGGGCAAGAATCCGCCAACGAGTCATCAGAAGAGAAGGACTCCCACAAGGCATCAACGGCCTGTAGGACCTCCGGAGAGCAACGGTGGTCCTTGCTCCATTTGGCGCCGCACTTGTAGCATAATCCTAGTGCACGCCGATAGGTCTTGAGGGCGGACAGCTTGGCATCCGTCGGGGGAGCACCCGTCGCCAGTTGTGATGGCGCCGGAGTCACGAGCGGCGGAGCCGATGGCCGCGGCGGAGGCGGAGGCAGGGGCAGTGCCGGCCGTGACACCGCGGGTGGTGCCGGTAACCGAAGTTGGGCAGACCAATCACCACGCCTGGCCTGAGTGGCGCCGAATTCCCAGTCGCCTCTTCCTGCAACAAGGCAATAGTGCTAGCAGCATCGAGAGTTTGGGGTCGCATAACTAGTACAATAGACTTGATATCAGGACGCAAGCCATCAATAAAACGCATGGTGAAATACATGGGGTCTGTGTTACTAGAATAGGCAGATAGCTGATCAATCAGTTCAGAGAACTGCTTGACATAATCAGCTATAGATGAAGTTTGACGAATATGGAAGAGTTGGCGAATGAGGAGTTCTTTCTGGTCACGATCAAAGCGCAGCCAGGAACAATTTGGAATCTGTGACTCAATGGATTGAAACCAAAGGGCGGCAGGACCATCGAGATGCATTTCAGCCACGGAAATCCACATGGATTCGGGCACTGCGTACATGGCGAAGTACTTCTCAGCACGGGAACGCCACAAATGAGGATTGTCACCATCAAAACGAGCGAAGTGGAGCTTGGGGAGGCGCTCGGTGTTAGGACTGTATGAATGGGGTGAACTGGGTTGGGACGAAATAAGCGACGGAGGGGAAGCAAAAGCAGTATTAGGTATGTAAGGGTGCGGTGGTTGGGGATTTGGTGGTGGGAATGTAGGTGGAGGGCGATGGTAGGGAAACAATTGAGGGCGGAATGGCGACGGCCAGGAGGACGAAGGTGGAGGATGAGTGGACAGTGGTGGTGGCGGAGGAAAGACGAACTGAGAGCTGGAGGAAGCAGGGTCTGGAGGCTTACCATTGGCCGGGATATGACGCAGGGTCATGACTGAGCCATGGCCACTATCCCGTGTAATCGATGTAGAGCCGTGCCCCTTGGGCCCGTCGACTTTGAGCCCGGCAAACACATGCGCGGACGCCGACGAAGGTGAAGCAGCGACGCTGAGGCGGGGAGACATTGTGTCGAACACCCCGTGGTCGGTCGTCGAAGACAGCTTGGCGAGCTGGATCCAGAGGTCTTCCACCAGAGTCTCGGTCGCCGAGACCGCAGACTGGAGCGCCTGGACGCGCACGTCTTGTTCGGCGCGGATCTGGTCGAGGCGCAGCGACTCAAGGGCGGCGACGCGAAGCTCAACACCTGGATCGACGGACGCCAGTGGAACGCGCTCGATGGCGGCGAGGCGTGATGGCGGCGTCGCGGCTGGAGCGGCCGGACTCCCAATCCGCGAATCGGCGCTCCCACTTCGTATCCTGGTCATCGAATCGTCGGTTGAGCTCTTCCTTCGTCTTCTGGATCTCGTCCACGAGGAGTTTGGTGTTCGGATCCATGGCGCCGAGGGCTCGTTGACGGCAAGTGTAATGGCGATGCGGAGGATCGGAGGCCAGGACTCGAACTAGAATCTGATACCAATTGTAAGGGTGTGCTGCTAGGGTATGAAGAGGAAGAACACGAAAAATATGATATGTAGAGTGCTTAGGAATTTAACATGGTATTTGTTACAATTGTTTAGCGTGCCCTAGAAATGCCCTCTTCCTCCCTTCTTATACTATTCCTCTAGTTGTTCCACACTGGGCCGAAGACACGGGTGCTGGGCCGAAGCTTCCTTCTGGGCTGAGAGGCAGGCGAGGCCGTAGAGCGTGATGCAGAGTCTTGAGCTGGTATGGTAGTAGCTGGGTCGCTAACAGGCTTTCGAATCACTTGTGGAAGAGGCAAAAAAAGGAACTTTTGGCAGCTGCACTGGACGTACTAGCTAATTCCTGAAGTGAAACAGAAACCTGTAATCGAAAACCTGAAGCCTCAAACACCCGAATGCACTTTGCTCCATGAGAGTTCTCAGTATAAATGTCGTAAGGTTGAAATAATCAAACACAAGTGATATTTATTTACCTTGTATGTACTTTGTTAAGTTTCATTTGCCTAGAGACCATATTATTATGCTACTTATCCTCTATTTTTCATGACTATTTTTTTTTAATAAAAACGGGATATATAGGGTTGGCTCCTCAGTTCTGGTGGTGCACGAATATTTATGATGTTTGTGTTCTTTTCTTCTCTTTTCTTACTACACAAGATTGTAAGAATCCACAGTCATTGTCTGTGTTTATCATTTATGATATTTGTATTTCTTTTCTTCTATTTTCTTATTATTACTACGAATGACAAGGTTCCATTGACACTGTGTGAATTTCTAGGGCGACATGAATCCATTGTCCTTGTGTGAATTTATAGGACTGACACGTATATATTAGCTAGCTAATTTCAAAGTTGCTGGGTACTATTACTATTGACCATGACAACCTTGTCAGGACTCAGGACACATATACCTGTGAAGAACTGCATCAGATGCAGTGCAAAACAAACAGCTATACAGTACTTTCACCATCAATTCCGAAACTATTTTACTTTCAACCACATCTTCTCTTTCTCATGCAAGAAGGGTATTTCAGTTTTGCTGTATGATAATATATATGATCCACATATGTCATTGTATATCTGAAATGGAACAAAATGTTTAGCGTTTGCAATTTTCTTGCCTTTATTTCATTCATAGATCTTACATGTAGATGTGAGAAGAAATTAGCTTCTCAACATGAACAGCTGATCAAAGGTTTCAGTTGCACAAATCTTCAACGTTGCCAGAGCAGCTAGATAAAAGGTACTGATAATTCCAGCCCTCGTGAGCTAATTTACTTAGCAGAACTAAACTCATACAGTCATACATGGCTCCTTCAATCAAGTTAAACAAAAAAAACATTGAATACAACTCTCAGCGTGATTAGCAAGGGTTACTCTATTAGCCAAGGTGTTTGAACTGACTCCCATTGGCAGAGCTTGCGTTCTTTTAACCACAGAGCTGCAAGTAGGAAAGCAGTTTGAGCTCGTCGCCTCATATTGTTAAGAATAATAGCTGGCAGGCCAAAACAAATTTAGTTCCAAGCTAATATGCATTCCATATCACTACACTAATCCTGCTCCGGATCATACAGCAGATGCCGGAGGCCTTGCCCGTGATAGGATGGATTGACAAAGACCAAGGTTTGAGTCGTTACTTCAACCAGATGGCATTCCGAGATATGTTCAGAACAAGGCATGCCTGAAAAGACTTTAAAAAAAATTGCATTGCCAAAATTTGGCCTAAAATGCTGTACGTGTTTGGTTTATGCCCAAGCCAAATTCAGAATAACATATAAATTGAAACATATGCATGCTACTCATTCAATCGTACAAATAAACACATGTTAGTTTTTTTTCTTTATTTTGAAAGGAGATTAACTTGGCTTTTAAGAAAGCCAATAAGTTGGACGTGAAGAATGGATACCTTGACCCACATCTCATATGCGAGGCAGCCCATGCCGGCCCTGAATCTTGGAAACATGATCATCCCGCTTTCACAGGTGTCAAGGGCAAGCAGGCTAGGAACAAAGTTAGGAAGGCTGCACTCCAAACAGCAAAGGAGAATGTTGTACTATATATATATATATATATATTGGGAATGCGTTCCTAGCTTATCAGAATTGCCAATATGTATATGACCCGTACCGTTCCTGGTAAGATCCATTACTATCTTAACTGTTTCCATGCCATTTAGTTTATGTTTGCTCATCAAGACACAAAAATATTGTTTTACATTGTTTCTATCATAATGCAGTGATCACTTCATCTTAGCATCCATCAATTTGAAATTGGGTAATGTTGTCATCTTTTATTCTTTGAGAGCTGAAGACCAAAAGTATAAAAAATTCACCAGCCTTCTACAGACATAAGTTTTCTTTGTATTTGTGCATATATGATTGTTTTTAGTGTTACTAGTTGTTTCTTCCTTTAAATACTGCATATAGATATTACGTTAGAAAAGGTGGAGACTATGCACCAGACAAGAAGGAGAGGATGACTATTTCTTTTCATCAATTGGTATGATCATTTTCTAACCAAATCAAACTATTATACTAATTTGGCATGTGGATGACTGTGTCATCGACTAATTTGACTGTCTCATCGACTTGCAATGTTCGAGGCAGCCTGGTGGCACTGTTCTTTGTGGGTACTATGTGTGCCAATGGATGCGAATGAACTACAATCACCCTGAAGAAGTAAGTCGCACTATATCATAAGCATATGTCCATTAATTTAATTAAATCTAGCTAATTTTGACCCTTCTCATTATTTTGGTGCAGCAGCATAAGGCCCTTAATCCAACGGCAAGAATTGAGCAAAAGGATATTCAAGACATTCAAGATAGTTTCTGCAAGTTCTTGTTGAGTGAGGTTCTTGTGCCTTCGGGGCGATTCTTTGATCTAGGATCGGAGTATGCCACGAATCATGTGTTTGAAACTCTTCGACGTAAATGTCGGCGATCCTTCTTTTTCTTTTTTGGGCCGTAAAACTTGTAAACAATCCGTGTATATATTTGGTGTGTCATCATGTGTATGTATTGTATGATACAAAGTTAATTTCAAATCTGCAATGAAATTTGGTGAGAAAGCACGATTTAATTATGGCGGGAAAGCACTGACATATAATTTGGTGGGAAAGCACGATATAATTATGGTAGGAATATTTGAATTCAAAAGGTACAAAATCAACCTTTAGAGGCGGTTCTTTTTGTTGCTGTTGTATATCATAGTTTAGGGGCGGTTGTGTTGCAAGAGCCGCCTCTGATCAATGCACTTACAGGAACGGTTGCATTGCAGCAACCGATTCTGTAATATCTTTACAGAGGTGGTTGGTTGCAGCAACCGCCACTGTAAACGGGTCTTTAGAGGCGGTTTACATAATGCAACCGCCACAGATGATTCTTTTTCAGGGGCGGGTTTCTCAAGTCAACCGCCTCTGAAGTCCCGTTTCCAGTGCCAATTGAATAACCGTTGCTATAAAGACTTGAATTTCAGCAACGGTGGCACAGTGGCGGTTATAAAAACCGGCCCTGAAAGTCTCATTTGACCGACTCTAAAATCGTTTTTGTACTAGTGGTTACCAGTGATCTATCAAAGTAAGTTCGGTTCTTGTACGGTCTAAAACATAAAAAGGATTAAATGGGTCTGTATCAAGGATGGTTTTGTGCTTATCCACCTCACTGGCTAACTCTATCTAGCACTCTACCTCACTTCTTCTCGCTGGCTTCCTCATTCACCGTTGCCAAGCTCGATCTCCACCACCACAGCGTGCTCCAATTGAGACGGGATGTCTCATTTCATGAAATCATCTTGATGTGGACGGGCGAGGTGTAGGCTTCAAGGTGCCTACAGCACCGACATTGTTGGATCTGAGTACGCCGTTGCACTAGATCCAGTTGGTGAGCTCGATCAGTGGGTTCTAGCTAATCCCATGCCCGAATTATGGTCTGGATTGGGTGTTGGACGGGCAGACCTAGAAGGAGAGTGCCAACCATGGCTGACTCTACTACAAGTGTTCTAGGGATGGGGTTACCCCTCCCAATTTGCACAGTTAGGCTTCTAATTTGTGGCTCATTTTCAATTCATTAAGAAGTGTGGTCACCTTGTCTTTAACTTTCAAGGGCGTATCCATAGGTGTTATGTCCTCATCAAAGAGTGTCTAAGAGAGCATACTAGATGATCAACCACTTTTGAGGGTGAAGTCTTTTGCCCGACGCACATGAGAGAAGTTTTGGAGGCTTCATGACAACCTTTGGCTACGACTACATCAAACTACAAAGAGACTGATCTGGTGGTTAAATATGCCAGCCTGTGCTAACATATGGGTCCATAAAGGAGAGAGAAGAGGATAACTCAACTAGTTGCATGTTTGTTGATTCGGTGTTCTAGCGGATAGTCCAACAAGAAGGGTTGGATGGTCCGTTAGAACCTTGTTGACTTTGTTGTGTTAAGAGGTCAACTAGGGTCTTACATGTTCTAATTTGGAACAGTCGGGGAGGCAACTCCAAGTAGTTCAAGGGAACACCAAAATATTGAATTTCTTTGATTAAGGTGAGGCATTCAGAACTGATGTTGGCCATTGCTTGTAGTCCGTAGGTTAGCACCTATTGAGTTTGGATATTTTCTTCTAGTTGATTTATTGAGATCTCAATTCGGATAAGTTGGTTAGATTGACATGAGTTGAACGAGACCTTCAAAGGGTCCACTATCTTGCTTTAGGGAAATTTGTCATCGAGATTAGTGTTACATTGGGAGATGCTCACTTCATTAAAAAGGCGTAACCATTGTTGGAAGAGACTGGAGACAAAGATACTTAGAGTATAAACGAGTCAAATTTTGTAGTTCAAAGAAGTTTTGGTGATTAGCTAGGTTCACATGCATTAAGTATCAAGGCGGTGATGGTTAGAAGTTAGGGCTTCCAAGAGTTTTCTTTTTGCAAAGTTTAAATTAGGAACAAACGTTGGGTCATGACGAGTGTCATCTCCATGTTTGTTCATAGGAGCTGCACAACCATATATATGAGGCTGCCAGGTGCAGGGGCGCTGGCCGCAACGAAGGGAGAGAGAGGGATCATGTTCATGTTTGTTGTTTGAGGGTGGGAGAGATGAGAGAAGGAACTTGGTTGTTGCTTGAGGAAGGGAAAGAGAGGGAGAATAGGGCCATGGGTGGATTCATGCCCTCTCATGGCAACCATTCCGGAGGTGCCACGTGGATGCACGGGTCCTGCCTATCCATCACAAGGAAACACAACTACAAATAGGCCACAGAGAGTGAAAAGGCGCACACGATTAGGCCATCCGCAATGTGAGTGGTGCCAGTTTACTGTTTATGCATACAAAGGTGTCAGTGATGCCCAGTTAAGTTTTAGGCTGCAGTGTGAGGAATCACTATAGGACCCACCACAAAGTACCGTGTCAGGGTGTAAAAGCTGGACCGCTACCCTTACCCGGGTGAACGCTCTCTGGCCGCCAACGAGTGAGCTTTGCCCCCCCCCCCCACCAGCTCTAGTGCTTATGGAGGCTACAAGATTGGTTAACACACAGGTCGATCTATTGCATGATGTTGGACTAGTGCCCTGTACAGGCTGCTGACGCTGGGCCAATACCCGTTCAATATGTGATTGAGGCAGCTGCCTGCATTCCCCTGGAGTCACCACTCATCAAAGGTGGACAGAGGTTTCGACGAGCTCGCACACCAGCCTCGGTACAGACCCTGCGTAGGAGTGGCAGGCTTGTTGCACGGCCACAGGCGGTCAACGCCACCGTGCAGGCTCAACATCTGCTGCTGAAGAAGCTAGGAACACCGATGCTAGAGGACACGACTGATGCTGACATTGACAAGAAATTCTGACAGGTCTTCAGTAGAAACATGTCTAGTGCCAAACAAGAACGGTTGGAGCTGCTGCTGGCCGGGGGTTTCGATGTTACAACCCTTGATGTAGATCTCTTACGGCTCACGGCCGACTAGCCAGCGGCCAACAGGATCTTATCCACGTGGGTGGAAGTGTTGTGGCAAACTGGTTATTCAATGACAAGAAGCTTCTGCTGTCTGGTTTGGAATGCTCGGGGCCTTAATGACTGAGCTCATAGAACTATGCTCAGGTGGCTAATCTTGCTGCATAAACTCGAAATTGTCTATATCCAGGAGACTAAACTCTCTGCAATCTGTAACTCCCTAGCAATTGAATGCCTAGGTTCTGATTATGAGTATGACTTCATTCCAGCGGCCAGGGTGGTGGGTGGTGTCCTACTCACTTGGAGCAAGAACGCGTGGTCGGCGCTAGAGTTACATAAAGGGGCATTTTTTATTTCAGCCCGCTTCACCCCCATCGGCACCACTAGGGGACCATGGTTGTTCATCGGAGTCTACGGACCGCAACAGGACGTAGATAAGGTTCATTTCCTCAGTGAACTCACCCAGTTTAGAGATGTCGCTCCTAGCGAATTGTTTCTTTGCGGGGATTTCAATATGATATACAGGGCACAAGATAAGAACAACGACCGACGAGATCGGCGTTGCATGCACCGCTTTAGGACCTTCCTGGATAGGGTACAATTGTGGGAGATTCACATGATTGGGCGCAAATTCACATGGTCCAACGAGAGGGATAACCAGACGTTGGTGCTGTTGGATCAGATGTTTGCATCTGTGGAATGGTTTGGAAGCTTTGCCGACCATGTTCTGAAGCCACTCTCAACCGATTGTTCCGATCACTGCCCGCTACTGCTGCAGCTTCAAGTGTTTGATGGGGTGCACAGCAGATTTCCGTTTGAAGCTTTCTGGCCCAAGATCCTAGGTTTCATGCAGGTCGTCTAGGAGGCCTAGGTCTCGATACTACTGCCAGATTCAGACCCATTCAGAGTGTTGGACCAGAAGCTATGGGCTACTGCTCTTGCATTGCGTCGTTGGAGCGTAGTAAAGATTGGCAGCATTGCAATGCAGCTCGCGATGTCCAGGGAGGTGTTATGGAAACCATGCAGGAATCATGGTCTCTGGCGGATTGCAAACTCAATCTGCATAAAACTCTAAAGATCAGAGTGCTTGGCCTATCATCACTCTCGTGAACGATCGTACATCAGCGAGCCAAGATCCGCTTCCTAGCTAAGGGGGATGCAAATACTAAGTTCTACCACCTCCAGGCTTGCCACAAGAGAAGACAAAATAGAATTGAAAATTTGCATGTACATGGCGCACAGGTTGTAACCGAGGTGGGCATGAGCGAAGCATTGTTTGAATTTTATAATGGGGTCCTAGGCACTAGCTTCGCATGTTCAAGGCGTGTTAATCTCTAGGCCATGGGAGTCCCCTCCCTAGAGTTGGGGCATCTAGAACACCTTTTCACCGAGGAAGAAGTCTGGGCAGTGATCCAAATGATACCGTGTGATAAGGCACTAGGTCCCGACGGCTTCACAGGTCTATTCTACAAGCTGGCTTGGGAGTGCATCAAAACAGATATCGTGCATGCCTTCAATGCTTTCTGGTCACGGGACTCTAGAAGCCTTTACCACCTTAATAATGCCCTAATGATACTGTTAAGGAAGAAGGACCACCCATAGGAGATCAGGGACTTCAGACTAATTAGCTTGGTCCATAGCTTTGCTAAGCTAATCACCAAATGTCTAGCTAATAGGTTGGCATTGGAACTTGACAAGTTAGTAATGCATAATCAAAGTGCTTTCATTAAAGAGAGAAGCCTACATGACAACTTCAGAGAAGTACAACTCACTTGCAAAACAATCCATCGCCTTAAGCATAGTTGTGTGCTACTAAAGATTGATATTGCAAAAGCATTTGGCTCGATCTCCCTTGAGTTACTTCAGCACATGGGTTTTGGAAGCAGATGGAGAGATTGGATTGTAGCGGTCCTGTCCACAGCAAGCACCAAAATCATGTTGAATTGAAAGCCGGGAAGGAGAATTTGCCATGCTCGTGGACTAAGGCAAGGAGATCCTTTATCGCCACTGCTATTTGTTCTGGTAATGGAAGTTCTAAACCACCTCCTTGCTTTCATTGAGAGGGATGGCTTCCTTTCACCTGTACGTGGGATCGGCTCGGCACGGGTGTCCTTGTATGCGGACGACTTGGTCCTCTTCGTAGCACCGCTGGAACGTGACCTGCAGGCAGTGAAGGCTGCCCTCTCTATCTTTGGCCAAGCATCGAGGCTCTTCTTCAACCTTTAAAAAAGCGTGGCCACACCCAGCAACTGCTCTGCCGACCAGCTCCTACTTGTCCAACAGCTATGGTCCTGCAAGATCGAGGAATTCCCCTGCCGCTACTTAGGGATCCCATTTTCGGTGTGCAATTTCAAGAGATCAGACGAGCAGCCAATCATTGATAAAGTTGCTTCAAGAATTCTATGTTGGAAAGGCTGATTACTCAATGATGTAGGCAGAACGGCTCTGATGAAATTGACTCTATCAGCTGTACCCATTCACACGTCCATTGCCCTAGGACTGTCGCCATGGGCATTGCACTCCATTGATCGACTGCGCCGTGCTTTTATTTGGGTAGGTGCAGACACTGTTGCCGCTGGAAAATGCAAGGTGGCCTAGACAAAAGTCAGTAGACCTAAGGAACTGGGTGGTCTAGGCATCTCTGACCTCTGACGTTCAGGGATAGCTCTCAGGGTGAGATGGGTCTAGAAGGATAGGTAGCGTGGACAACAAACATCATGCAGGGAGCAATGAGTGTTTGCCCTTTTTCGTGCGGCCACAGTTCTACAGATTGGCAATGGCGAATCCACGTTCTTCTGGACCGATTAATGGCTAGATGGAAAGTGCGTCGAGGAGGTCACCCCGTTGGTCTTTGCTGCGGTGTCTGCTAGAAGACAGGCTACGACGATCGTGGCAGCATGTCTTCTCAACAATACTTGGGTCAACCATATCCGAATAGCGCCCACTCTCCAGCTTATGGTACAATTTGCACACTTATGCGACATGATCGAACAAGTGCAGCTTAAGTGCAGCTTACAGATCATGCAGACACTTTTCTGTGGAACCTCATGACAAATCAAACCTACTCTGTTGCATCTACTTATGGAGCTATGTTCTTCGGCTCCTCGCCAGTGCTTGGTGCCAAATAGCTGTGGAAAACGGCTACCCCGCCACGGGTCCGTTTCTTCTTCTAGCTGGTTCTCCATCGACGTTGTTGGACTGGAGATCGTCGCTTCCGTCATGGCCTCCAGACGGCAAACGACTGTGTCATGTGCCTACAAGAACCGGAGACAATGAATCACATCTTACTTGGCTGCAGCTTTAGTCGCCAAGTATGGCAAATCTGTTTGGACAGGGTCCATGTTTCGTTGCAGGTACGCCAGGAGATGGTTTTTGAGTGGTGGCTGCGGTCAAGGAAGTTGATCCCCAAGCTCCTTTGACGGGGGTTCGACTCCTTGTCAATGCTGCTCGGTTGGATGCTGTGGAAAGAAAGGAATGCACGGACTTTTGACAGGACGACCAGAACGCCCCTCCAACTAGCTGATGCCACCTTCGATGAAGCTCAGACATGGTGCATGCCCAGGAATAAGCACCTCTCGGTGCTCCTGGCGAGACGTTAGCCCGCTATTCCTAGTTTTCTGTACTAGGCTGCTTGTGGTCAATTAGGCCTTGTTCAGTTCATGAAAATTTTTGGTTTTTGCTATTGTAGCACTTTCGTTTGTATGTGACAAATATTATCCAATCACAGAGTAACTAGGCTTAAAAGATTCGTCTCGCAAATTACAGACAAACTGTGCAATTAATTTTTATTTTTGTCTATATTTAATGCTCTATACATGTGTACAAAGATTTGATGTGATTGGGAATCTTGAAAATTTGTGGGAACTTAAACATGGCCTTAGTTTCAATGTAAGTCTGGGCTGCGAGATCCAGTAGTGATAGGCTGTCTTCAAGGCTGGCAACGGTTGTTGCCGTAATCCCTGTAAAACTATTGCTTCCTGCTTAATAAAATACGTGCCTCGGCGTGGTCTAAAAAAAAAGCTAATTTAATTAGTTAGCCGAACTAAACTCATACTCTCATACATGGCTCCTTGAATCAAGTTGAATAGAAAAAAAGTCACTGAATACAACTCTCGAAGTGATTAGCAAGGCATCCTAGTATTAGTTTAGAGCAAGTATTATAGTGGGTTGTAAGCTGGTTAAATGCTGAGGTGGAGAAGAGAGGAGAGAAGAAGCAGGTTGTAAGCTTACAACCAGCTTAGGCACAGGAACCAAGAAACTTTGTGAGAGATAAGTAGGTCATGCATTAATAATGAATAGCTAATATGGGTGGGCTGGAAGAAGGCTGTAAGAAACCTTACAGCCAGCAAGTGGTCTGTATTATTAAACTTGCTCTAACTACCACAAGCTTAGACCAGTCTCAATAGAGTTTTATTAAAGTTTCATACACATTAAATATGTTGATGTGGCAATGTATTAATAAAGAGAGATGATAAAAGTTTTATAAGAATAGAGAGAGTTTCATCTCCATAAAACTTTTCTACACGTGTTGGATGCGTTACAAACTGAATCATGATACTTCTACCGAGGTGGTCTTAGTTTTAGGCAGACCACGGCGCCATGACGGTGAAACCGAGAAGCAGACAATTAATTTCTCACTAGACAATCGATATCCGTGACCACTGCCTTTTTTTTTCCCTTGCCAATGGCCGCTTCCTCCCCCTCCCCGCACATGACATCCTCGCTAGCTCGATCCTGTTACCTCCTCGTACATCTACGGCGCATGCATGTGCATACTCCTACATGGCTTGTTCCCTGCAGGAGCACTATCTTTATATCTATAAATAAAGTCGTTTTAAACAAAATTTAAATTAAACATTAGAAATATATATTATAAATAACTTTTAAGTTATTGAGTTTGAAAATGTGAAAACCATATAAATAAATTTGTCTTAAAAAATACTTTTATAAAAATATACATATACCATTTTTTATTAATATTTTTATATAAAAATAAGAAGCCAAAGTTACTCTACGACTTGGGAGTAGTAATTTGAACGGGGCATGGGGCCTCGAGTAAAGAAATTGAAGGAGATTGACGGAACCAAGACAGAAAACTAGGACTAGTACTCCTACATAAGATATGTCCTGCAAGTCTAAAGTTATTTATTTCCTCGACAACTAATTACATATTGTTTATAGTATTTTACTGATGTGGCAGCATATTTATTGAAGAAAGAGGTAGAAAGAATAAGACTCTAAGTCTTATTTAGACTCTAAATCCACATTATTTGAGGTAATAAATAATTTTAGACTCTATAATAAAATCTGCATTGTGATTGCCCTAAACCGGCTAGCTTTGACCCGTTCAAACTCTCCGTACAACCATGACTGGTTGCGCGATTTACAAAGCGCGACATGAGTCTGAGTGGTTGCGGATAACATGTGCGAGCCACGTGGTCGCGGAAAAAAATAACAGCGCCATGCCAACTTTGGTTCGTCTATCAACAGAACCATGGTTAATTGGACGAGATTTAATTTGATGTAGAATATATAGGCAGTATCACCCTCCCCCCCTGGCTTCCTGCATGCTTCGTTTCTCATCATCACCTTTAATTTGGTTTCTGCCGCGGAAGCGGAGGAAGAGGAACAACCAGAGCCGTGTGCCACCCGCCGCCTTCTTCCTTGCTCATCGCCTGCTCGACTTCTAACTAGGCTCGGTGAGTCTCGCGACGTCGTGTACATACTCTCTGAAGTCTGAACTTCGCTCATATTATTTCGCACAATGCATCTCCCTCAGCTTTGCAGTGTAGAAAAGGCCACCACCGGATCGGAATATATCAAATCGAGCTCACACATATTCTTGCCGCCCGTCTACCTCGCAGTCCCACGACAGACCAGCTAGCAAAAACTAAACTAGCCCTGCCTGGGTTATCTGGTCCGGTACTTATTCCAAGCTCCATCAGCTGAAAGTATCTATCTGACTTCCCATCTTGCTGATCGAATTTGAACAGAGGCCCCCATCGTTATCTCTCTACGCAATTAATTCCTGCAGGTTAGCGAAATCTGCGCTTTTAATTTAGTTTCACTCAAGGTTTTTCTTTTGTTTCTTTTCCTTTGCAAAATTGGTATAAATTTAATTGCCATGCATCATAACCGTCTGCTATATATATATATATATATATATATATATATATATATATATATATATATATATATATAT
>Ga0182004_10002169_pt1 | contig 15093 bp, 14 predicted proteins | sample Sormic07211540_1_FD_120479 | JGI IMG/M metagenome (GOLD analysis project Ga0182004, IMG submission 120479) | Endophyte microbial communities from Sorghum bicolor roots, Mead, Nebraska, USA - 072115-40_1 MetaG | ecosystem: Host-associated > Plants > Roots > Unclassified | place: USA: Nebraska...
AAAAAATTGGGGCAAAAAACAAATTGCTGAGAGCCGGCCAAGACCCTTGGCAAAGAGGGTGTTTACCGAGAGCCGGCCCTAGGCTCTCGGTAAAGAATTTTTTAAAAAATAAAAAATCCTTTGCCGAGAGCCGCCCCTAGGCTCTCGGTAAAGATCTAGGCTCTCAGCAAAGGCCAAGTCAACATAGACTAGGCCGGCTAACCCTAACCGACCCACTCACTCACTCACCATGTGCGCGCCCACACGTCCCCATCCACCTTGCAACCCGCGCCGTTGTCGCCGAATCCCGCTGCCTACGACGCGCCGCCGCCGCCACAACCCCTTCCTGGCCCCGCCCTAGGCCGTGCCCCGGCAAGGCGCTCCGCTCCGCCTGGCCCCGTGCTGCCCAAGGCCACCCCGTCCCGGCAAGCACCACCATTGTCCTGGGAGCCGGTCGGGCAGTGATGCCGCCCCCGACATTCGCCTCCAACACACCGCTTCTCCCGGTCAGGCCCTAGGCCGTCAGACGTGCCGCCTCACCCCGCTCGCCGGTAGGTGACCGACACTGCCCCCGGCCGTGCCCAACGGTGGCCTACCACTGTGCTCTACCCTATGCCACGGCTAGCGCGTCCTTGGTCGACCCCTAGCGCTCCTGGCCAGCCCCTATAGAGAGGAGGAGGAAGGCAGAAGAGAAGTGGAGGAGAAGGGGAGAAGAAGAGAAGCAGGGGAGAATGGAGGAGGAGGGGAGAAGAGGGAGAGGAGAAGAAGGGAGGAGAAGAGAGGAGGGGAGAATAAAGAAGGGGAGAAGAGGAGGAGAGAAGGAGAGGCCGACGACCGTCATGCCCCCACGGCTGCACGTCATGCCCCATGGTCGTCCATGCCATTTTCCCCGTGTCCAGCCAGAGATGAAGGTGATCCCAACTCCGCGTCGCTCGACTACACCGCCTCCCAAGGTAAAGCCCCCTACCTCCTTGGTTGTCAGCCATAATGTTGTGTATGTTGTTGCTAGCCTTCGTGCCGTTTGTGGATTAGTAGGCCTTCGTGCCATATGTCGATGTGTCGGCCATCATGCAGAAATTGTGGATGTCAGCCATCGTGCCACCTTTTTCCTTGTAGGTTTTGGAAGTCTCCCCATATAGGGGAGGTTCTGTCATAATTTTCAACTTATATATATCTTGTTTCTTCATTTGGCTTTTGCAGAGAAGAGCCCGTCAGAGGGGACCTGGAGTACCCCGAGCGTTTGCCAGGAGGTCTGCATGCACCGCATCGCCTCTCCATAGCACCGACCTATCACGGCCCCACTAGCCTGACTCCACCGCCACACTAGGTATAACCCCTTTGTCTGTAACCCTAGCTAGATCGTGTACACCATTTTGGCGTCTCCCGTCCAGAAGGGATACAATCGTAGGTATGTGGATCTCTATATATCTATGATTGTATCTATTTTGGATTGTCCACATTATTTGGACATCCCATGGATGCGTAGGTGGGTTAGTTTCTACGGTCCTCTTTGGTTTGAGACTGAGTTTTGGCAGCACCTCTCAAGTGTTCTCCAGATACATACTGTCCCCGCCAGGTCATCTATCGAGAGAATAGCGGGAGGTGCTGCCGAAATTCTATCTCAGATAGGAGTGGAGCATGAAAACTAACCTCATCTATGCATCCATTGATGAGATTAGGACCTATCCCTACATATTAGATAGTAGGCAAGCTGTTCCTGCTCCATCAGTAGCCGCCTACACCTCCACCTCAACATGATTCTACTCTGGTGAGTATGACGAATGTTTTAGTTTCTCTAAATATGAAACCCAGTAAAACCTAGTGAAACCTAGTGGCGGTGGTGATGGTGGTGGGTAGTGGTGGCGTGGTTGTGGTAGTTTCATGGGCGGATACAGAGGGTATTCCTGGTATTCCTAGGAATACCCAATTTTTTATGCACTAAGTATAGGTATATTTGTATATATATGTATATCTAATATATTAGCATTTCTATATCAAATAAAAATTCTCTTTCATTCTTTTTAGTCTATCCTTGTATTCCTTTTTCCACACAAGTTCTATGTTAGCTCTATTGCCAGAATTATTCTAGTTTATTGTTTTTGCAAATGACAACCTAATTATTTATCTCCAGACCACATATATATTGACTCATGCTACCAAATATTAGTATAAATCACATCGTGTTTCCAAACTCTTTTCTAAGACAAATCGGAATATGCATATGGCAACATGTATAATAGAGTATTCTTTTCGTGTGAGTGAACGAGGTATGAGTGGGAGACAATTCTATAATCCTCATTCGTAAATCTATAATCCTAGCTGACCATGCATGACGTGGTGGCGGCACTGCTCGTTTCCAGTATCCTGAGCTCCTAGCGACGCGGGCGCGGCCTCTGTCTCTATGTATGCTGCGCCTATATGGCGACCGACGAGGGCACACGTCGGTCATGAGGTTAGAGGAAACAGCTGAGTGGTGGCCCACTAGACACTAGCAAGGGAATACCCAAGATTCAAATATTGGCTCCACCACTGGGTGGTGTGGTGGATTGGTGGCGTGGTTGTTAGTGGTGGTAGTCGTGGTGTGGTCATGGTGGTACTAAGTACATGTAGTGCTATTACTTGTTGGTTATCTATTTATGTTGTCTAACACATTCCACATCTTCTTGTTTGTGCAGTGCTAGTCGGCGGTGTCGAACTCCTCTCACCTTCTCCTCGGCAACTCCCCAGGATTGCACGTGGGGCCTTCTTAGCCTGGACCATCGTTGTGAGCAATTTGGTGCCTCCTGTCTCTTGTTTTATGTTGGTTGTCATACTTTACACTTGTGGCACCTTAATTATGCATGGAGATTTGTTTGTGAGTTCGAACTTGGAGACTATACACTTCTTTGTGATGTGGATGTGAATTATGTGACGGGGATGTGGTTCATGCGAATGTAGATGTGCTTAATGTGATGTGGTTGTGATGTATATGTTATGCATTGTGATATATGTGTTTATCTTGTGAATGAAGATGCAAAAAACAAAAAAAAATCCCAATGGCTTTGCCGAGAGCTATGGTCATACCCTTGGCAAAGCTGGGAATTCTTGAACACACAGATTTCCAGCTTTGCTGAGAGCATGACCATAGCTCTCGGTGAAGAGAGAGGCTTTGCCGAGGGCATGGTCATAGCTCTCGGTAAAGATTTTTTTTAAAAAAAATTGACAATTCTTTGCTAAGAGCTGGGAGTGTCATGCTGTCGGCAAAGATTTTTTAAAAAAATAAAAAATTCTTTGCCGAGGGCCGGCTGACGCTCGACAAAGGCTTTGCCGAGAGCCCGACATGTGGCTCTCGGTAAAGAAGCCTTTGCCGATTAGGGCACTGTCGAGCATATAAGCCTTTGCCGATTAGGCGCCATTGCCGAGAGCAACGCTCGGCAAAGCCTTTGCCGAGCGTTTCGGTCCCTCGGCAAAGGACCTGGATCCAGTAGTGATCGGGTTCAGCCATTCAATTGTCAAGTGTGAGCAAGTAAATTTATTAATGTAAGCTATCATGATTCATAAGCTGCATAACAATTCTCTTTCTGCTTGCATTTTGGCATAAAGAACACATGCCTTTAACTTATAAATTGTGATATTCAATATGTACATGCTTTTGAGGAATCAGAAATTCAGAATGCCAAGATCAGTAATCAGTATATACATGTTTCTTAACTAAAGCTGACCGGTTTAGGCTTTGGTTCGGTCTTTTACGGGTCCGGCTAGCGGTCTGGTCCGATCCTAATAACTATGGCTCCAAGGAGTGCATGTTCTTCATAACATGAGCAACATTCCTTGTCGCTCCTCCTGTCGGGAAAGAGTGGCAACGTCGGCATCTAATTTGCATCGATGAGTACCACTCAATTGGAGACCATGCGTGCCTCGTTCCACAAGCTCTGGTGCTAGGGGCCTGGCATCTTCATCAGCTTCCTTCGACACAGGCAACACCTCACCCATCATTGTCCTATTCACCCGGACAACTGGGGGTGCTCCATGGTATCTCAACCCTCAGGACCACAAATGTACCTGAGGGGATGCCATCCATGGCCTACTACTGCACTATGGGACATGGATCATCATGATGATTACAACTTCCTTAGGAGATGCTAACTCCTCTAGGGCCAGCAAACTCTTACATGACTGCTCCTCAGTGCACGCTGCCACACGGGTGCACATGATGTCTCCACCAACCAACCTCCATGACATCACTAGCATTGACAAAGGAGCCTATCTAAACGGCAAAAGCATCAGTCACTCCTCTCTTGGTTCCCCAAAATTTGAGAATGCCCTGCCTCATGTCAACAAGGAATGGGAGCACCAAAGGTCATGCTCTCCCACTAGTCATGGACCGACGATGGCATGGTCGATGCATACTCTTGGGAGTAGAATCCCTCAATGATTTCTTCAGGACCGATTGCAGTGAAGAATCGTCTGAGGTTACTGTGTTTCGATACAGTGGCGGAGGACAGGGAAGAATTAAGGTAGGGATTGGAAGAATTAAGGTATGGCTTATACGGTCTAACGAAACAATCCACTATAGTTTATAGCATCTTTAGCAAATAAAAAAACATGCTACAGTAGGTATCAGGCAAGCTCAAGGTTTGGCAGTGGCCCCACCTTGCCATACCGAGAGCTCCGCCACTGTTTCCATATCATGTCTTTGATCCCCATGCTTCACAAGTTCTATTTGGCATCGGCATGTCCCACCATACCACCTCGCTTCTCTAGTCCCCAGCAGGTTCCAATGGACAGATGGAGCGGGACAAGTCCCCTAGCTTCATTTTATCCTCCATGCTCCAGGACAATCCAACTTGATCCTCTAGGACCTACTAATTCTTGCTCTATACAAGAATCTAGTGCAATAGAAATGTCTAGCCTAATCCTCTTGAGCGCTTATAATTTTTCTTCACAAGCTTTGGATGAGACCCTCAGTGTTGCCTTGGTAGATGCCTATGGCCTCTACCCCTTGTTTATATAGTCACCTTCCCCTTACATGCAAGTAGGAGTCCTACTCCTAGTAGGATCTCCTACACTCAAGTCCTAATACAACTACAAATCCTAATAGCACACCTGTCTTGAGTCCTATTATAAATAGGATTCGAGTCACCATATAACAAGGCCCCTATTATAAGACTTGAGGAAATTATGAAAATTTGCACATAGTTCTACATCATTGTGGAGATCACTTTTAAGAAGTGCATGGTTGTGTGCATAACATCGTTGTCGAAGAGAGATATTACACATTTTGTGACAATGTTCAGAACTGCAAGACATCATGTTTTCAACAAAGGTTGTGAAAATCTGCACAAAGTTACACATAGCCCTGAGACAGGTCTGGGCCTAAACATACCAGTTCATTATTTGAGTACAAATTCTTCTATTCCTCCATCGATCAGTCCATTGATTAGTTTCCTTTCATTTATCCATTTCAAGCAGAACATGATTAACAAACTCTGAACATGATAACTCAAATCAGGTTGATCTTGCTGCTGCTGATGCATGCCATGCTTGGAGAGTCTGATAGCAATCATGATGACCTCGGTATTTGTTGCTTGCTTGAGTAGTGTCCATTTCATATCCATAAGCCAGAGGACACGTTATTGTTGCCTATTATAGCTGAAGCAGACTTGGCCAACATAGATGTATCTGGATAAAACCATCTGGTCATATAGAACTCCTACTCCAAAGAATATACCAAAGGCAATCACAAACATGTCCTTGTCAATGTACTGTTCTGTGGAGGCAATGGAAAGTGCAGCTGCATCTGTTGAACTACAATGGCGCACACAATGGTGCACCGGGGTTGGGGTGCACAGCTTTGGGTTGCCAACAAAGCTACTGTCTGGAAAAGTGCTAAACTGGCCTCCAGTTGGAATAGGCCCTACCATATCATTGTTAGAAACGTTGAATTTGGAAAGGAAATGAAGCATCTCCAACGTGGAAGGGATTGCACCGGTCAGATTGTTATATGACAAGTCTAGCATCTGTAGATTCGCGAGGTTGCCAATTGATTCAGGAATCTTCCCATATAAGTTGTTGAAGCTCAGGTTGAGTATAAGCAGTTCTTTTAACTGACCAAGCTCTGGTGGGATTACACCGGTAAATTTATTGTAGCCTAGATTGATCGTTCTTGGGAGACCGCTGGTCGTACGATATTGGAGACACGGAGTAAGATAAATAGGCAACCGAAATATAATGGTGGCTGGGAAAAATTTGTCTGATTTGGCTTGCTCAAGCATTGGCATCTCCATCAGTGCTACTGGTATATCTCCGGTAAGACTATTATTCGACATGTCTATGTAGAAAAGGAAGTTTAAGGTGCTAATCCATGCTGGGATTGGTCCAGTGAGCTGATTGTTGTTTAAAAGCAGTGCTTGCAACAGTTTCAGCTGGGACAGCCAGTTTGGTAGATTTCCATACAGTGAACAGTCATTTATGACAAGTCCCTTGAGATTCTTAAATCCATTAAAGGTATCATAGTCTGGCATGGTCTCATGCTTGAAGTTTCCACCCAATATTAAGAGAGACAGAGTCGTAGAGGAACTGAGGATCTGAAGTGTATTTGTGATGTTTGTAAAGTTGTTATGGGAAACAGCTAGGAATCTTAGGGACTTGAGATTCTTTATTCTTGACGAAAACTGACCATGGAGTCTGTTGTAAGATAACCGCAGTGCAATAAGGTTGCTGCAAGAGTATAGGCTTTCTGGAATTGTGCCAGTGAACTTGTTTAATCTAAAATCTAAGATTCTTAGATTAGACAGGGTGGAGAAGTTGACATTTGTGAGTTTTCCATGGAAGTTATTCCCTCTGAGGATGAAGGTTTTGAGATTTGAGCAACTGCTCAAAGATGGTGGCAGCTCACCAGACATGTTGTTATATTCTAAGTGAAGCTCTTCCAGCATCTTGAGCTGCCCAATCGAATCTGGGATCTTGCCATTTAGCGAATTCCCCCCAAGATCAAGGACAATTAGTTTGCTGAGTTTGACTACATGCTCAGGATCAATTTTTCCTTGCAAGTGGTTGTTAGGGAACGAGAGGTGCTCTAATGATGTGATATTGAAGAGCTCAGCCGGGAGTGTCCCACTGAGTTGGTTATGTCCAGCCTTAAGCACTCTCAGCATAGAGCAGTTGCCAAGTTCTTGGGGTATGCCACCATGAAACTGGTTGTAACTCAGATCAAGCACCACAAAGAACGGCTTGTCAACACAAACCGTGCTTGGAAATTTCCCGGTAAAGCTATTGTTACTCATGTTGAGAGTGGCCAGATTCTTCATGCCTTCTAGTGTGGCAGATGGAAAATATCCTGTGAAAAAGTTGCTTGAGATGTTGATTACCTTCATTGCCAGTTCATGGGTGGATGGAAGCTTCTGGAACTCTCCATTGAGCTTGTTGAAGCTAACATCAAGGATGACGATGCTGCTGGACCACAGCAGCTCCAGTGGTAGTTCACCAGAGAGTAAGTTGCCGGATAGGTTGAGCCTCAACAAGCCGGTAAGATTGCCAAGTGAGGGTGATATGTGCCCCTCAAGGCCCCTTGAAGCCAGAGAAATATCCAGGACAGCCCCATCCAAGTTGCAAGTGACGCCCTCCCACAAACAGCAGTTTGTGTCATTTCGCCATGAATCTTTGATGGAAGAGGCTTCAGAGAGACCATAAAGGAACCCAAGGAGGGAGGTCTTCTCCTCTTCTTTGCAAGAGCTGATGGGAGAGGCCAAGAAGAGCAACAGTACAAGAGCAGCACTAAGTAAAGATACTTTGGAGGAATGGGGTTGGTGTGTGGTCTTTTCCATTGTACAACGTTGGACAACTTCGTTCCTGTGGTGGGCCTGATAAATAGAGCACCAGCAACTGAATATTTAAAAGCAGGCGAGGATGTTGATCCAATTTTGCTTTTACTTTTTTTTCCTTTTATTTTGGATGCATTGTAGCTTTTCTGGAAGCGCAAATTGTGATATATATATAGATGCAGACGAGCTTTGTTAAGTTGTGACTCTCGTATTCATAATTTTGTGGTTTTTGTGATGTTTACTGAACAAAATAGCATGTTTTGTGGTGATGCTTAGAGATGCTCTAACATGCAGGATTCCTTCTTAAAATGGGCCCTTCAAATGATGATTTACAGGATAAGTTGAAAAAAAAAGACGCTTAGAGATGCTCTAACAGGGTTCCTTCTTTTTCTTTCCCTTATCTTTCTCCGTCTTCTACTTCCTAAAAATTAAGTAGTGTCTTAGGAGGAAGGCTCCATTTTGGGAGACATGATAGAGGGAGGGAAGTGGGGAGCCGAGGAGTTTGCCGGCCTTGCTGCTCGATCCACACCTGGATTTTCATGGTTGTAAGTATTTCATTTGTAAAAGCCACACAAAGTATATGTCATGCACATACACATATCTGCACACAAGATTGTGTTGGTAAATTGGTTTCGTGGTTCACTATATTTTTTTTATCTGGACAATGAAATAATTTTTATTTTCCTTAATTGTGCATCGACAGTGGGTACAATTGTAGCGGTGTGAAGTTCTACGAGCTAGTTTCAGCGGAAAAGTATATTGAGACGTTAGCTTTGAAGTTCTTCGGTTTCAATGGATGGCTGTCAACTAGATTTTTGTCTCTTCTTAGTTAGCTTTATTCTGGCTGTTTTATTTTAAGTTGGAGCTTTATTTAGTTGCGTGTTGGCCTGCGGGTGAAACTTTGTAATAATTGGCCTAATTCTATTTGTTGATAGATGAAGTCGGATATAAACTATTCTTTATTAAAAAACATCGTGCATTGACTATCTATTGAGTCACCAAAATAAATTAGTTAATGCAATGAAGCTCCAGAGACTGAAAAAAGAATTGGATTTTGTATGCATCTCACTTAGATAGGGGACTTGGATATATAAGTGATATTGATGGTAAGTGGAGCAAGGATAAGTGATTCATGGTTCAAGATTGAGTACATGGCTAATATGGAAGTTCTGAACTTAAATTCTTACTCAATGTATGCTCACAATTTAAGTTAGAATCTACTTCCTCCATTCCAAATTGTAATTGTAAATCATCGTTTTACAGATACAATAGCTTTTACTATGCACCTAGATTTACTTTATGTCAAAGCTAAAATGACTCATAGTTTGGAAGGGGGTACAATCGAAGTGAACATATATATACTTGGCAAATTTTAGCTTTCTCTGTTTCAACGCTATTAAATTAAATTTGTGGGCAATATTTTAGAATCATAGGGTTACACGCACCTGTCGTTGGCAAGTGCACTCTTGGTGGTTGATAGTAGCTCTAACAGTGGTGTCACCGCGCACCAAGAGGAAGCTGTGCTAAGCCACACACCTATTCTGATCCGATCCCATCCAGCTTTTGGAAAAGAGAAGATGCCATAGCGATCTATTGAAGGCAACAGTGTGGATACACGTCAACAACGTGGAGCCTTTGATCAAGTGATGATGTTCCGTAGTTGGCTACTCAGGAATTTTGAGCCACAGAAAGATAGAACGTGGTCAGTCCGTACAGGTTCTCGTTTTTATCCTTCTATACAATATTCTGGTTCTTTAATTGAAATTCCTTAATTAATTTTCCCATTTATCAGCTTCTTACTTTTTCGTGAATCTTTGTCAGATTTTTTGGTTCAAACTGTGGACAGGAAGACACCGTTAAAAAGGGGGGAAAAGGAACTACAGACAGAAGGGGGGGGGGCAGAAAGTATTATTGAGCTGAATGACAATAGGTGACATTATTGAACTCGTTTGAGACATGCATGCACAGGTTGATAGATGAGTATTCATGTTGGGGCCAAGCCGCATCCTTCCCCTGGTCGCTTCGAAGGATGTCCTCCACCCGAAGAACCTTCGTACGAAACTATGCGGAGGTCCTGAGAAAGACTAATGCTAACGCGTCTCTTGTGATACTGAGCAAACGCAGGGACTAAGACAACGACGGAGGTCGTTAGCGGAGAAGGAAGGAACCTTCGAACCTCCCCGTGACGGAGGATGGCCGAAGGAAGGGCGTAGGACGCGGCGGAGGAGGCGAGCCTCCGGCGCGTCTACGCCGGGAAACCTCCGGCGTGGCCAAGTCGAGGAACCTTCGGCGTAGAAACGTCGAAGGTTCGGCAGTCGAGCAGAGGATTCAAGCATTTGACAAGCTGAAGCCCTAGGCGAGGAGCATGTGAGAAGCCCGTGGTGTGAAATTACACAAATGACTTAGGGTCAGTAGACTGTAATATAGGGATATGCCAGGATATTCTCCCACCGTCACGGGTATTTCTGTAATTACCTTAGGTCGGTTTCTGAGCCCTATATAAGGGGAGTGATGCCACCATTAAGAAGAGAGAGCATTTATTGTTTTCACCTACTGTTGTGCTCACTGTTCACTGTTGTTTAGCCTCTCACTGCAACGTGTGAGAAGGTTCTCGGTACTCTGCGTTGCTCAGGAGTGCAGTGCGTATTTTCCCAACATTAGCGCCCACCGTGGGGCCCGAAGGATCACCTGCGATGGCTGGAAAGAGATCGAGCACCACAAGACCGCAAGCTGAGTCCTCCAGGAGAGGAAGGCCGAGGAGGGCCGTGCGGAGTGCGTACGCGACCGCGGAACAGGAGGGCCCTGAGGATGTGCAGCCGGAGGCTGGTCAGGCCCCTCCCGTCGCAGAGCTAGCAGAACCAACGGCCGCCCAGGAGCTCCAACTGCTGCAAGCACAACTGCAGAACCTTCAGCAAGAACGAGACCGGATTGCGGTTGCCTACGCGGCAAGTCAGGAGGCAGCGCTGGCAGCAGCGCAAGCAAGCGAGATCAGGCAGCAGCTTTCAGTCTTGCAAGCAGAGATCCTAAGCATGCAATCTCTACCGCAACCGACGGTCCAGCCCGCGGTTTTATCGAGTGCTGGTCCGATGGTGATTGTGCAACCGGTAAACTATAGTGGCACACTGCGGACTACTCTGGACCTTCGTTCTCCTCTGTCTGAAGGATTGCAGGCGTCAACACCTGGCCGGCTACCTACAAGCTGATCACTCTCCCCAAGTTCAATGGAAAGACGGACCCTCGTGAGTTCCTAATGAGTTTTGAGGCAGCAGCAGCCTCAGCAGGAGGAAATGAAACTGTAATGGCAAAATCTTTTGTGATCACAACCGAAGGGGATGCCTTGGCATGGTACTCAATGCTCAGGCCTGGGTCGATCTATTCATGGGAGAACCTCCAGGACAAGATTCTGGCAAACTTCCAAGGATTTGCAGCTGAATCACTGACCTCCACGGATCTGTTCTAGTGCCGGTAGAGTCAAGGAGAAGCATTGTGGGACTACTTTCAAAGGTTCGTGCAGACCAAGGCAAGAGCACCTGGCGTGCCGGAGGAGATTGCCATAGAGGCGGCCATCAAAGGCCTTCGCATAGGGCCCTTTGCAGCTCATTTGGCCAGGGAAAAGTCGGCATCCATGCACGAGCTGTACCACGAGTTTGAGAAGTATTGCAAGTCAAACAACGACTTCCGCAAAAAGCTGGAGGAGCAAAACTCCCAGAAAAAGTAAGTTAATGACAGAAACTCGCAGAAGAAGAACCTTAGCCAAGATGCGCGTCGTCCTTAGCAGGAAGCTGGTGGGCAGATGATGAATATTGAGCAACCGAGGAACGACAAGTCGGGGCAGAACCGTCCACCAACGGAACCGTGAAACTCAGAACGCGGATTTAACCAAGCTGGAGGAGGAGGTAAGAACAGAGGGTGGCAAAAGAATCAGAAGCAGCGGCAGCGGAAGCAATATTGTTTCTTCCACGGGGAAGAGAAGGGTCACTCGACCAGGGATTGCTGAGACGCCAAAGAGACCCAGGAGAGAATCAAGAATAGGTCGGCGCCGCAGCCTCAGCCTTCGGTCATTCAACCAAGGGAAGTCAACCATACATTCCCACAATCCTTCTACCATTCCTATGTCGGAGGATCAAGCCAACACCTAGCTCCAATCCAGCCCGCCGCATTAGCTTCCGCTTACTATCCTAGTTTCCTACCAGCTTGGCGCCCGGCACAGCAACCTGCAGAGCAAGGCTAACAACCTACCTATGTGCCCCCCCCCGACCCCCACAGATTACATACATCAAAACCGTGCAGCCCCACCAGCAATCACTACCTCCTCCACCAAACCAACTTCAGTTAATCCAAGCTCCACCTCCACCAAAACCAGAACCTCACCCTGACAATCAGATTGGCCCCCACACACCGCTGCCCATGATTGGAATGATTTTGCCAATAGCTGGAGGGTCCACAATGGAGTTCCAGACTAAGAAGCAGAAGAAGGATCACCTTCGTCTAGTCAAAAATATTGCAGTGCAAGGCCCAGTCCGCTGCACCGATTGGTCCAGAACCCCAATAACCTTCTCCGAAGAAGATCTAAGGTTGGAAAGCTACCCACATGCGGATGCAATGGTCATAATGGCAAACGTTGTGGGTTGGGGAATCAGCAAGATCTTGATAGACTCAGGAAGTTCTGCAGACATAATATTTGCCGGAACCTTCGACCAAATGAAGCTCAGCAGAAGCCAGCTCCAACCTTCAGAGTCACCTTTGATTGGGTTAGGAGGAAAATACATACATGCTCTAGGCAAGGTCGCCCTACCGGTATCCTTCGGCACAGCGGAAAACGCAAGGACAAAGTACATTACCTTCGACGTGGTAGACCTGCACTACCCGTATAACGCCATATTCGGGCAGGGGTTCTTGAACAGATTCAATGCGGCTGCTCACATGGGGTACCTGTGCATGAAAATCCCAGCTTTGCACGAGGTGATCACTGTTCACGGAAGTCAAAAAGAAGCGAGAAACATAGAGAAAGCAATCTACAAGTCTTTCCGGAACATAAACTCTGTGAACTCCACGCAAGAAGAAGCTTGCCAATCACCCGACATGCCAAAGCGGAAAACAGACCTGGCTGATTAGGAGGAAACAAAATGTGTCCCTCTACAAGAGGCGGTGCCGGATAGGAAAGTCACCATATCCGCCACTCTTAGCAGAGAGGAAGAGCTTGAGTTGCTGGACGTGCTACAGAAGAACCAGGACATCTTTGCTTGGGGTGCCTCCGACCTGCAGGGAGTTAGCAGAGACATTATACAGCACTCGTTGGACATCGACCCGAGAATGAGACCGAAGAAGCAGAGACAGAGGAAGATGTCTGAGGAGAGAACCTTAGCAGCTAAGGCAGAGGTACAGAGACTTCTGGACGCAAATGTCATCAGAGAAATCATGTACCCAGAATGGCTAGCAAATGTAGTCTTGGTCCCCAAGAAAAATGGCAAAATGAGAATGTGCATAGACTTCACAGATCTCAACAAAGCCTGCGTCAAGGACTCCTTCCCCTTGCCAAGGATAGATGCCTCTGTCGACAAAGCCACCGGTTGCCAGAGATTTTCGCTGCTGGATTGCTTCTCCGGATATCACCAAATTTGGCTCAAGAAGGAAGATGAGGGCAAGAAAAGTTTCACGACTCCGTTCGGGACATACTGCTATACCAGAATGCCTGAGGGTCTCAAGAACGCAGGAGCAACCTTCTCCAGAATGACGAAGAAGGTTCTGGGCAGCCAGCTGCAGAGAAACATTATAGCGTACGTCGATGAAGTTGTCGTCATGAGCAGAGACAAGGAGGATCACATCAAAGACCTGCAGGAAACCTTTGCTAACCTCAAATCTGCAGGGCTGAGACTGAATCCAGAAAAATGTGTATTCGGGGTTAGCAAGGGAAAAATACTGGGTTACATCATTAGCTCCGAAGGAATCAGGGCCAACCCAGATAAAACAAAGGCAATCATGTCGATGGCAGAACCTTTGAACAAAAAAGAGGTGCAGAAGCTAACTGGTCGAATAGCAGCTCTCAACAGATTCATTTCCAGATCTGCAGAACGAAGTCTTCCATTCTTCAAAGTGCTAAGGGGAGGAGATAAAACGGAATGGGGTCCGGAACAATCAGAGGCATTCAGGCAACTCAAAAGCTATATTGCGACCAATCTAGTGGTAATTGTGCCCGAGCCAGACACTCCCTTACTATTGTACGTGGCTGCCTCTGAACACGCAGTCAGCGTTGTCTTGGTGCACGAAACAAGTGACCATAGGGGAACGGTGCAAAGGCCCGTCTACTATGTGTTCGAAGCTCTCTTAGGAGCAAAGTTGAACTACACAGAAATAGAAAAGATCGCGTACGCAGTCCTGTCTGCATTAAGGAAGCTCAAGCATTACTTCTAAAGTCATGAGATCAAAGTACCCACATCGCAGCCTTTGGGTGACATCCTTAGGAACAAGGAGGCCTTTGGGCGTATAGGGAAAAGGGCAACTGAGCTATCACAGTTCGACATCACCTATGTCCTAAGAACCTCCATCAAGTCGCAGGCCCTGGCTGACTTCGTGGCATATTGGACACCTTCGAACAAAGAATAGAAGAAGGTAGTCGACCAACCATGGACACTGTATACAGATGGTGCCTGGGGGCAATCAGGAGCAGGAGCGGCAGCGGTTCTGATTGCACCGTCAGGACTCAAGCTAAAATACGCTGCGAGACTCGAATTTAGAGCAACGAACAACATAGCTGAGTATGAAGGACTTGTCCTCGGGCTCAACAAAGCTAAGGCTTCGGGAGCCAAAACCCTGCTCATCAAAACAGACTCCCAGGTGGTAGCAGGACAGGTGGAGAAGGAGTACTTGACACACAACTCCGAGTTAGCAAGATATTTGGCCATCGTAAGAGGGCTGGAGAGAAGGTTCAAGGGGTTTACTCTGCAATACATTCCAAGAGCCGAGAACTACGAGGCAGACGAGCTAGCCAAAGCCGCAGCCAACAACACTGCCTTGCCAGAGGGAACCTTCTATCAAATCCTTGGGGCACCCGCAACCGAATCGTTGCCAAAGGCTTTCCGCTCAGTCTTGCTGATAGAAGGCGAGGACTGGAGGCAGGCGATAGCAGATGCTCTCAATGGCAAAACGACCGCAGAAGACGAAGCGGTGACTAAAAGAATGGAAGCAACAACAAGGAACTACATCATCATTGACGGAAACTTGTACAAAAAAAGGTGTAGTCCAACCTTTGCTGAAGTGCATACCGCAAACTGAGGGTAGAGAACTCCTGCAAGAGATACATTTTGGGATATGT
>Ga0182004_10002170_pt1 | contig 15088 bp, 11 predicted proteins | sample Sormic07211540_1_FD_120479 | JGI IMG/M metagenome (GOLD analysis project Ga0182004, IMG submission 120479) | Endophyte microbial communities from Sorghum bicolor roots, Mead, Nebraska, USA - 072115-40_1 MetaG | ecosystem: Host-associated > Plants > Roots > Unclassified | place: USA: Nebraska...
TATATGTATAGAGATTTATATATATATAAATATATAGATATATATATATATATATATATATATATATATATATATATATATATATATCAACTCGATGCGTGCAACACCAATATCGTATTAGCGTTTATCGCATGAACACCAGCCCGCTTTCATCAAAAGCCTCTAAACTGTAACTTTGTTCTAAGTTGATCTTCTCTAACTTTAACGATTTTTTTTTAAAAAAAAAGAGATATACAAGTTCAAAGAAATGTATTATCAAGACCACTAATGAAATTAATTTCATATTCTAGACTAGATATATGCTGATGGATTTTTATATGAACTTGATCAAAAATTAAGAGAAATTTGAATTAGAACAAAACTAAAGTGAACTATTGTTTGTTACAGATGGAGGAAGTAGTAAGCATTAATCGCCAATACTATTTAGAAGCTGAATTTGAGTAGTCCTTCAAAGAATTCAACTTATGTTGTGTGTATATTTGATGATAGCTGAAGAACTAAACATTATTTTATTATTATAAAAATCAGAAACTATGGCCTTTACTGTTAGTCCAACACAAGGTTCACTCGTAGAGTTCACGAACCAAAGGATGTATGGCGGCTCACTTGTTTTTCTTTTTCCTTCCAGAATTCAGATCATGCACCAAATAAAAACATAGCAAGACCAAGATGCATTCCAAGCAGCTACATATGGCGGCAAAGTACAAGTCAACCATTCGGCATACTTTTTCAGATAATTCCGAAATACGGAGTAACATTTATACCATCTACTTGATTTCTAATAATATGCAATTTCAACAGCACAGATATCATCGCAATTCTGTTTTGTGTGAGAGTCCAGTATCCTAACATAGACTACAATACCCAGGACTAATCAGCAGCCCAGCACCACTTCAGACTCATTAGCAGGACATAATTCTAGTTGCAGACATACACCTGGGCCCTGGGCCGGAGAAAGTGGAACCATTGTTATTTAGGATTTTATTAGATAGGAGTACATCATTGCCTTATTTACAGAACCAGTGAAATATAGCACAAAGTAAATGCATTATGTCCAACAAAAACGAGGTCTTGGTTCTTTGCCTTATTTACAGGACTATATGACGCAAAGCAAATAATGAATGTGTGGCAAGATAAGTCTTTTGTCAGTACTAAAAACTCGACCCCATGGGAAAGACCTCCCCTCAGGCATTGCAGACAAGGTAGAAATTTCCTCCAACTACAGGGTCGAGAGAAAGGCCCGAAAGCTGGCTTCCCAGGATGCGCTGCGGACAGGTTCATGACAAGATACCACTTTTGTCAGTAATAACAAGACTATCTTCTAAGGTTCAGAGATGATCTAACTGTTGATCTGATCACAACTGAGGCCACGAGGATGTTATCTGATGCTAAAACAAATAGCAATAGGAGTTGTCCATAAGACAAGGCACCAACTCAGGGTCGTAGTTGTTCCCTTGCAAGGGCATTGAGGAGTATTCATCAGTTAAACGCAACAAAAGGCAATAAAGGCCTTGAGGAATAGCAATTGCAGCACAGTGTTTGTTTACCTGCTCTGCTAACCTTGGTCTCAATTCCTTATCCATGCTTTCCATCTGCATGGTATAATGTAGAAAATGAGTATAAGAACTGCAACTTGCTGATAAGAGAGAACCATAAAAAGTTGTATAGATGACATCATGATCATGACACTCTAGCTGATATCAAACTTTGGGTTGGTGATCACTCAGACTAGGTGCATTAGCTTTGTGGGACATTATGTAAGTACCAAAAACTTGAAAGATTTCTACACCATACTGATCTGATGTACAATAACTTGAGATTGAGATCAAGCTACTCATCCAGACGGAGGCAAGTAATCATTCTTTACTCTAAATTTGAGTCCTAAAATGCGGTACCCTCATTACGCCACTCGATCAAGCTATTAACCTTTAGATCTGAAAACACTTACAAGTTGGCTCAATTGATACACTTTAGTTGAAAGGGTGTGAAACATTGAAACTGTATGCATTGTTATATGAAAATACATCCTTTCATATAAAATACGCTCTTAGACTACACTTTGGACACTATAGAAGTGTAAACATATCTTTTTCATTAGTGTTGATAGTACAAAGAAAACATTGATAAATAGTCTCAAAGCAAAGCATGGGTGATAGCATCACTGGATATTAAAAAAAAAGGATTACATCACCAAACAACATTAAATAAGAACTGGCATAAACTAAAAGTTTACTGGCAAAAGTGCTGGCATGGACAGTTTACTCTCAACATTTATATGAATTAGGGAAAGAAAGAAGTTAGCTTACCATAGCATTTGGTTTAAAAGCAAACAACCTTAAACTATAATCAGCATTCTTCATATCCCAGATAATTCATAAAAAGATTCTGGAATCTTCGAATCTACAGAAGCTTCCTCAGAATTTATATTTCATCGAGCATCACGTACAAATCCCTAACAAGTTTCTGCATGTTATAATACAAAGTTCAAATTAATAAAGCAAAACCTAAAAATGAAAGAAAAAGATTAAGGACATATAAGTACCATGGAACAATCGTTTCCCCTACCAAGAAGGCTCGGACCAAATCTTCTTCCTAGACAATCTGATAATAGCAGTTGGCAAACAGTAACAGGTTACTGAGCAGACATAGTATTACAATAACATTTTATAGAGAGAATTGAGGAACAAATAAAAATCTTGCTGCAACAAATAGCCAAATAATGAGAACCCACCCCATGCTGAGTTGCATATTGCCTCAAACCAGCAGCAGTAATAGACACTTCTTTCATTTTAAGACTTTATATTTTTATTTAAGTATATAACTGAAATTCTGCAGATTAAGGTGTACTAATCCCACTAGGATTGGGGCTTACCATAAGCAAGCACAGCCGGTTTCACTGATCACATGATGGATTGCTGCTTTGTTTATGGTTGCATCACATCAGAATTCAGAAGCTGGAGGAGGCCATAAAAAGGACAGTCTCTGAGATCTGTCGTGGGCATTTCCACCATTTCTTTTTGTTGTATAATCACACACATGTCCATATCACTCACGGAACAAGCAGTTCATGGCCAACCGGAACACAGCCAACACACTTAACATGCGAACTCAGCCTATCAATCATATCAGATATCTGGTCGGACTCTGGGTGCTTTCTGTCCCCAACTGTGAACTCATGGAACGCCTCATCAAGTTCTATCCAGCTTGAGCCAGCTGTTTTCTGAGACCCTGTTCCTTTCATCTGCACCCTTGCCTTCGCCATATCGCTCCACTTCCCGGCCTCTGCATAGATGTTCGACAAGACAGCGTAGTTCCCTGCATTTGAGGGCTGCAAGTTGCTCAGCTCATTCGCTGCCAGTTCTGCGTACTCCACATTCTTGTGCAGTCGGCATGCACTGAGCAAGGACCCCCATATGACCTCATTAGGCTCCCAAGGCATGCTTTTGATCATGTCGACAGCCTCCTTAATGAGCCCTCCACGGCCAAGAAGATCGACCATACAACCATAATGCTCTATCTCAGGCTTGATGCCGTAGTCTGTCTCCATGTTGGCAAAGAACCTCCGTCCTTCTTCCACAAGCCCCATGTGCGTGCAAGCGCTGAGAACATTGATGAGCGTCACAGCATCAGGGTGAAAGCCTTGCTGCTTCATTTGTGTGAAGAGGTTCAGCGCCTTTTCACCATGCCCGTGCATTGCAAACCCTCCAATTATAATGTTCCAAGAAACTGAATCCTTTTCAACTATCTCAGTGTCAAAGATGTAGTCGGCTCGGTTAACACATCCACACTTGCAGAACATGTCCATCAGGGCATTGCATACAAGGGTTGATCTTCCCAGCTTCCTCTGGCGCACATGTCGGTGAATCCTCTTCCCAAGGGCAAGGCAGCCAGACTCAGCACATGCAGCCAGGATACTCACAACTGCAACTACGTCAAGCTCAATGGCAGCCTCCTTCATCTCAGTAAACAACCTGCCTGCTTCACCCACAAGCCCCTTCTGAGCACATGCTGAGACCATTATGGTCCATGTCACCAAGTTCTTGGCGGGCATCTTATCGAATATAACCCGCGCCATCTCCATGTCACCCTTCTTACAATAGGCTGACACCACAGTCGACCAGGACACCACATTCCTCCCCGGCATGCGCTGGAACAGCTCGAAGGCCTCCTCTGCCTCCCCAGCTTTGGCATAGCCATCCAGCATTGTGTTCCAGCTCACCGTGTCCTTCTCGGGCATCTCGTCAAACATGCTCCTTGCTGCGTCCACCTCCCCTTTCCGCACCATTGCGGCCATGGCCGTGTTCCAGGACACGACGTCCCGTGTCGTCATTTCGTCGAACACCTTCTTCGCGTCCGAGAGACCGTCGTTCTTGGAGTAGGCGTCGATCAGCGCATTTCCAACGAAGGTATCCTCGACGGACCCGAGCTTGAAGACGTGCGTGTGCGCCGCGCGGACGGGCGTGACACCCGCAGTGGCGAGCGCCTTGATGAGGAAGGAGTAGGTGAACGTGTCCCGCTGCCGCAACGGCATGTCGACGAACACGGCGAGCGCGGCGTGGGGAAGGGAGTTGAGCGCGTAGGCGCGGAGTAGCGTGTTGGCGAGCAAGGCGGTGCTGGGGGCGAACGGGGGCGCGGCGGCGGCGGAGAAGACGCAGCGGCAGGCGGGGACCCGGCGGAGGAGCGCGTAGGAGGCGATGAGCTTGGACGCGGCGCGCGGGTCCCGGTGGAGCCCCTGCCTGAGGACCTGCGCGTGGAGCTCCTGCACGTGGCGGAGGCGTGGGAGGCCGTGCGGGAGCGAGGCCAGGTGCTCCTCCACGAGCCGGCGCTGCGACGGCGCGCCGCCCCACTTCGGCGCCGGGCGCAGCGCGATGGATGCGGCAGCGGACATTGAATCTCGGTGCGTCGGCTTCGGTGGCGCCGGCGCCGGCGCCGCCTTGGTGGATGGTCGCCGCGGTGGTGGGGGGTTCTCGGCCGGCGAGGAGATGGCGGGAATTGGAGGGAGCTCGGGCAAGGGGTCCTGGACTCCTGGGGATGTGGTCTGGGCGTCTGGCTGGCTGACATGTGGAGCCGAGCCAAAACCTTGGACTAGTAGGGGATAAGTTAGTTGGACCGTGTGGGGCATGCATGCAGTGAGCCATTATTTCCACGGGCCCCAGTGGCCTACTTTTGGCCAGGCTAAGCATTCTAATGGGCCTGGGTGCGGATAGTGGAAGGGCCCAAGGATGGCAATTATATGCTCTATTTCTTTTTTTTTTTCGTGGCTTCATGGCAATTCTATCCTCGGGTGCAGGTACGTAACTATGCCCCAGTATGCATTTTGCTTTCAGAGCTTTCGTCAATCTCGTCTCGAGGTCTATTTTTTTAAGATGGTCATAGAGATAGAATTTAGGTGTGTGTTCATAGGATAAATGTGCATGTATTGTGAGCGTCAGCGTTGTTTTGTGCAATCTAAAAAAAGTATCCACTGATATCGCACATAATGCGTATAGCATGTATATAAATTTTCACCCGCGGGTGTGGATACGGGTATAAGATTCTACCATGAGTGGGTGGGTCTGTCGCTTCACCCTTTAGAGATGTCAAAAGTGTGGATTAAGGTCGGGTGAAAATCTCCACGGACCCGAACCTAAAATCTGAAACTGCTCCGAACACGGATTCATATGGTAATCCAAACCCATCACCAACATCGGTGGATATGGGCTCGATTTCTGCCACAAGAATGGGAATACGACAGAGGTGGTCAGGTGTGCCATGTCCATGTGTGGCGAGAGGGAGGGGAATGATTGAGATGGGAGACCGGACTCAGAGGAGGAACAAGTGGTGTTTTGATTCGGCGTGCGATACCCACCATATAGATTACTTTTATGGTTTTACATTGTGAATGTAAATCTATAGCTAGAGATATAACTTGTGCAGGACCCATTTATATGGATGACTTGTCCATATACATTGCTCATGCCCTTAGTGCTATCTAATAATGAACTCATTGGCCCATTACCATCTTGGATGAACACCCTACACTGCATGTTTTACATGGACATGGTATCAAACAACAGCCAAACAGAGGACGTGGAGATCCCAATAGCATTAACGGAGATGCCAAAGAAGGCTACAAGTGGACAGGGTTGTACCTTATTTGGGTGCAGAGTTCTTCTAGCTACTATCTGTTTACCTCTTTCAGTTTTGAACCTTAGCAGTAATTAGCTGAAAATTTCAATTTGGACAGTCTGAAGCTCTGAAAAAATGTAGAAACGCGGTTTCAGTTCCGTCACTCTTGCATTGTGGGCCTGCTTTAATTTGGGCATATGGGCAGTGCGTGGCGAGAGGGCAAGGCGAACTCGAAACATCAGGTGAGCCGTCGGGCCGGTCCGGTGGCGGCGAAGTCGAGGCGCGAGAGACCCTTCTCCTCTCCTCGCTCCGGGCGGGACAGCGACGCGGAAAGCGTGGTTTGTCGCGGCGCTGGACGTGCCGCCTCCCCCGTCGACGACGAGAGCCGAGAGCGAGACCTCCCGACCGCACTAGCCAAGGCCACGTCGACAAGGCAACGAACCGATTGGTTTTAATTAGTAATTATTTTAGAGTAATTATTGATTATTAGGGTGGCGTGATGAGCGCGCCGTCGCTCTCGCGCACGTCCAGCGGGGGCGCAGACCACGTTGCATGGACACCGACGCCGGCCGGAATCCGTCCAGGGTCCGGGGCCCGGGCCCTTTCGCTGTCGGTCCCTCGGTCTCGTCTCCTCCTCTCTCTCACCGTACCGGTGCACGGGTGGAACGGCGACGAGTGGCGCCGCGGCGACACTCGAATTTAATTTCGTCAAGAACCTGCAAGAAACTAATAAATACCTGCCGTACGTCGAGATATTTTGTAAAAAAAAAAACATATACTGCTATTCATATATACTAGCAGTAATACTATATCCAATCTTTTGGCGCACATCGTGAAAACTTTATTGTATTGCTTACCTGCGAATTAGGGAGTCTGCTCGGTCGTCAAGCCCCCGCCGTGTTTTGGGGTTTATTAGTCATTTAGTCTTGGCCCGGACCTGGCTGCTTTCTCCTTGCACTTGGGTTAATTCTCTGCTGCACGATTTGAACTTTCCAGAATGATCCACACCACTGCGATGCTTGATTATATGCTACCTGTATATACTATTCCATCCGTCCAAAAAGAACAATATTATGAGATACAGTACGTCAAACTTTCTTAAATTTAACTAAAAATATTAGCAATACTTATATTAATAGAAAAATATTATGAAAATATATCCTATGGTTTGTCCAATAATACTAATTATGTATTATACATATTAATATTTTTATATACAATTGCTCAAAGTTTTAAAAAATATTTTATCTAAATAATTACTAGTTATGTGCGAAAAACTCTATTATTCTTTTCGTACGTGGCCTTCTCTTCCCTTCTTGTCGAAAGGAAAATAAAAAGAGAAATATAAAAAAAGGAGATAAGTTGCACTCTAAATGATATGGCTTTATGAAATCATAGAGAAAGAATTTACTAGTGAGGATCTTCTATTTAAATATAGTAGATTAATTACACATTGTTTTCATAACCCCGATTGATACCTTGCCATGGTCACACAGATTAATCCACGGGTGATCTAGAGCTGGGACCAGATCCAAAACGACGGTGTCGCCCCCTTTCCAACAAGTCCAAGATCTATCCGTTTCGATATCGCATGAACAAGTTATGATCGAAACATTGACAACGTGTCTGCGAATCTGAGGGTGACATGGTAGTTGAGTTGGAGATAAGTTGCAACTTTGAAAAGACGATGGTGTAGGCGTGTCCAGCGTGGCGATGTCCTCATCAACACTGATGTGAGAACTAGCAGGTGGGGAAGCCTAGCTACAGGACCCCTGCTCCTCGTACTCGTTCGTGCGCTGTCATGCGCCTTGGATTCTGCGTGCATTGAGGAGGAGCTGAGCCACGCCTCTTGGGCTCTTGGCAGTAAGAGAGAGGAGAAGGTTTTAAGGGAGGAGGAAAAGCAGGGGCGACAGCGATGTGCATATGATGTCAACGAATGGGAGGCGGAGATCCACATCGGGGCAGGCACACACATGAACATATGGTGTTTTATTTTTTTAGAAGAAAAGACAACTTGTAGAGGGATTGAACTGTGGGCGCGAGTTGAGAGCGTGGGAGTTGGTGGTCGAGGGAGGGCGCACGACCACGAAAGGTATGCTTCGAACTCTAATCGTGGGAGGGAATGACTAAGAGATGATCGGATGTGTATGTGTTTTAAGATTTTGCATGTCAAGGTGCATATTTTTGGGTGACCGAAATAAAGGTCATCTGGAGGTGAGGTGTTAATTTGGGATAGACATAGAGAACTCTAATTGTAAATAAAGGGTGATTTATAGGTGTAGAGATAGAGATAGACATAGAAACAAAGATAATTAGTAACTTAAGTGTAGAGGTAGAGATAGAAGTAGAGACCGAGTGAAGAGATATATAATAAAAGAATGTATTAAATTTCACCTTGAATACAAGGAGAAACATGTGCAAGCAGGGTGAGTCAGTGAACTCAAATTCACCGCATCCGACCGAGTCAACACAGATTCTCATGTTGAACTTGCCGTCCATATCTAGCTCTCTCCTAAAGCTCTTTAAGAACACTTATATAATATACCTGAAGCTATTGACGAAATCGATCATTTCCCCATGCAAATAGAAAACCTTTGAATCGTGTTGCAGACAAGTGTATCCACTTAGACCTTGTTTAGTTTGTCATTTTTTTTAATTTGGCTACTGTAGTATTTTTGTTTTATTTAATAGTTAGTGTCTAATTATAAACTATTAGTCTAAAAGATTCGCGCTTGTAAATTACAGGCAAATTGTACAATTAATTATTTTTTATCTATATTTAATGCTTTATACATGTGTCAAAGATTCGATGCGACGAAACAAAAAGAATTTTTTTTAAGATAACCTAAAAAACAAATCCCATTTGCTGCCAGAAAACCAGGCCACGAGGTTGAGGCATTGTTTAGTTCCGAAAAGTGAAAAGTTTTCGGTACTGTAGCACTTTCGTTTGTTTGTGACAAATATTATCTAATCATGGACTAACTAAGATCAAAAGATTCGTCTCGTGATTTCCAGCTAAACTGTGTAATTAGTTTTTGTTTTCGTCTATATTTAATATTTCATGCATGTGCCACAAAATTCGATGTGACGGGAAATCTTGAAAACTTTTTGGTTTTCAGGGTGAACTAAACAAGGCCTGATTGTAAAATCGCAATTCTCCAATCACGGTGAAGTCAAGACCCCCCATGTGGAGCGTGGGAGGAAGCGTAGTCCACGGTCCACGCACACCAGTGAGCGTAACCATACCGGGGATGGTCCGAACCAACAAGCAACCCCACGCACACGCACCCACTAATTGCGGCGCCAACAATCATTAACGACCAAACCCCACCGCGAAATTATCCGAAACACCCTCCTCCTCCTCCCCGCGGCGTGTGAAACGACGAACGCGGAAAAGGGAATAGAATAATTAAGCGCTGGAAAGGAGGGACTGATTAGACATTTCCTCCAATAGGATCACGCGTCACGTAACCCCGCGTCGGGCCACATGCACACGCGAACCCACCGCCGATTAAATAAAGCCCCACAGAAAAAAGAAAATCAAATCAGAAATTTTCAATTGCTTCCGCGAGAAAAAAAACATTTCCTCTTTTTTTCTTTATTTTGTGTGTGTTTTGTTTCTAGTGATAGCTTTGCTCTTGCTCGCTCTCCTCGCCTGGGCGAGAGCGAGACTCCGTGTGCGCCTCCATCCACTTCGCCATCTCCTCCAGCTGCAGGCCGGCGCCTCGCGCTCGCCGCCAGCATTCCGGCAGTTCCTGCTCCGTGCCTTCAAGAGGGGGTAGCGGCGGGATGGACGACCCGGGCGCCTCCGCCGACCCCGCCGGTGCCGCGCGCCACCACCTCTCGCCGCAGCAGCAGCAGCAGCTCGGGGGGCAGCCGCCAGTGCCGCGCTCCCCGACGCCGCTCGACCTGGCCTCCTCCTCCGCAGCCGCCGCGGCGTCCGGGTACCGCCGCCTCTCGCCGTCGCTCCGGCCGCCGGCGCACCCGCAGGCGGCGCGCCTCCCGTCGCCCTACGGCCAGATCCCTTCGCCAGGCGGCGCCGGCGCCCACCACGCGCGCTCGCTCTCCCAGCCGCTCTTCTTCTCGCTCGACTCGCTCCCGCTGCCGCCGCCGCTGCCGCCCTACGCCGATCTGGGCGCCGCGCCCCCCGCGATACCGCCCTCCCCGCCGCCGTCGACCTCCTCCGACCCGCACCCGCCGCCGCCGCCGCCGCTCGGCTTGCCGCCCAGGAGGGCAGGCCACCGCCGCTCGCAGAGCGACATCCCCTTCGGCTTCGCGCAGCTCAGCCCGCCGCTGCCCCCGCCGGCTCCCGTCAAGCGCGAGGTCACCACTGCGGCCGACGGCTGCAGATCGGACGGCGGCGGCGGCGATGACGCCGCGCTCTATGATCTCGTCAACTCGTACATGGACCTGGACGGGCTGGACCCGCTCAACTCCTCCGAGGACCGCCACGAAGACCGCGACAGCCGCGCCAGCGGCACGCGCGCCGGGAGCGCGGCCGAGAGCAGCGAGAACGAGGCGGAGAGCCAGTCCACGTCGGTCGACAGGAAGGATGGGGGCAAGTCCCGGCATTGTCGTAGCCTGTCTATGGATAGCTTCATGGGCAAGCTCAACTTCGCCGCAGGGGATGAGTCTCCTAAGCTGCCGCTGCCGTCTCCTGGTGGCAGCCTCACTAGGAGTGGGAGTGGCTCAATGGAAGGTGGTGCTGTCGCTCTGTTTGATATGGAGTTTGCCAATGGGGAGTTTACTGATTCTGAGAAGAAGAAGATCATGGCGAATGAGCGACTTGCTGAGATAGCTTTGACGGATCCTAAGAGGGTCAAGAGGTGTGCATTTCTTCATATGCTGGGTAAATTTTTCTCTTTTCCTGAAATTAGGCATTCTGACTTGTGGATTTTTTTTCAGGATTCTGGCGAATCGGCAGTCAGCAGCAAGGTCAAAGGAGCGCAAGATGAGGTACATTCAGGAGCTTGAGCATAAGGTGCAAGTGCTGCAGACAGAGGCTACCACACTCTCAGCACAGTTGACAATGCTGCAGGTTTGTTCTGTTTAGCTGCTGGGGATTTTGATTCAACCTCTGATTGTGATGTTTTTAAGTTAACCTTGCTCTTCTTGTTTGCAGAGGGACTCAGCTGGACTGGCTACTCAGAACAACGAGTTGAAAATCAGGCTGCAAGCAATGGAGCAACAAGCACAGCTGAGAGACGGTAAGCTTGTTTTGATACTTGTCTGCATTGGCCCCAAGTTTTCTAGTGGCAATGGACAAAATCAAGAATTTCTTGCTTCAAAAGCTAGCAAATGACTAATGTACCTTGCATTGCTCATTGGGTTGGATTTCCAAAATCCAGTTGTCAAGTTGCTCACAGAAGTTACTTATGCATGGGTTGCTTGCTGTTGTAAATGTTGTGGCAGTATTTTTTGTGGTTGATGCATCTCATTCTTCAGCTTAATGTTAGTCTAGAGTATAGTCATTTGGAGATTTTCTGTGTGGGATATAATCGCCTGCTGGGTTGAGTTTTGCTATTACTTAAGCTGCATCCTTAACAATGTACTTTATACATCACAACTGGATGCATATGCTAAGTTCTACAGCCTTTTTTGCGGACACTACAGCCAATCTAACATGAAAAAAAACCCTGATTTGTTAATTCATTTTGTTGATCATCAATTTTAGAGCTAAACTCATGATGACACCTGTGAAACTGGTTCTCTTAATGCTAGTATGTGAAAATGGCCTTGAGTGAAATGCCCCTGACATATAATTTTCAATTACTAGGTGGATACTTAAATTTCTTTTGGTCATAGGCTTTTGATATGAACCATGAAATGGGCTATTAGTTCCAGATTGGTCAGTAACTTCAAATTTGATCATTTGATGGATGATCGGAAACAGCACAATCATATCCTACAGAAGGCTTGAGTGGAGATTACACATCATGAGTCATGACTCTTAACATCTTCAAGGAATTTATCTAAGTTTTTTTTAATATGCATGCTTATTTGGTTGAACCAAACATGTTATGTGTCTTTAATAAAGGGTAAAAGTATAATTTGCTTATCATCATGATCACATAGTCTATGTATATCAGCCATATCCAGTTTAGCCTAGTGCACTGTGGGCATGTTTGGATCATGGCATGGGAAACTTGCCTGCGTCTGGGCTTTCGATTTCAAGCACTTGGGGTCAGATGCGCATGCCTGGGCGAGAGCCCCTAGACCAAGGCGGCATCCAAACAGGCCCAGATGTGTGCCATACTGCCATGTTTTGCTTTGGTGTCCATAGCTTATCTTGACAAGTCCTGCATAAATGTATCCTAACATTTGCTAAGTTGTTAGTAAGAGACTTTGCTTTTCCTTTCTTATTAATCAACAAAATTTAGTTTAGCAATTATCTTAACATAATTTGATAGCTAGACAAAGTTTGAATGCCAAATGATCTTTTTCTATTTATTGTTTCTGAAATCTTACAGGAAGGATGCTTATTGTTTTCTTCCCTCTCCCTGCACCATACATGCCCTATCTTTTGTGCTTATTTATTATTATTTCTGGTGTACCGAAATTGGTTTCAGCAAATGCTGCCTTGAGGTTAGGATTTCAGGATCAGTAAATAACACTTGTGAATGAATTGTCATGATGCCATGCTATTGGTTGATTTTAGTTCATTACTTAAGGTGTATTACAAGTTTGCAGTGTAACCATTACCGACTCATGTTAAACACTGATAAAGCATAGGCATAGGTACTACTGTTCTCCCAATCATAGGGGTGACTCTAATTTGGCATGATAAAACGTTGGTTGCTGTGTACGGCAAGTTGATTCTTCTTTCATGATGGTACTATTTTAGCGAATAGCGACTGCTAGGCCTACCATTAGAAATTGCATGCATGTTTGCAGAAAGACTTTGCATAGGAATCCTATATGTTTATAATGTTGTGTTACAGCCATGTTTGGTGCCACTGTCTCTAGTTAATGGTCATGTTGCGAATTGGTGATATTTTTAGGATTTGCTCACCCTTCATTTGGTATTTCTTTCTTTCTTCCAAGTTTTCAGATTCAGTGAGTCAAGCTGCAATGTTTGCTCAGTTACAAAATATGTTGCTTTAAAAATGCTGGGTGCATGCTTACTTTTGAAATCAATATTCGAGGTTTCTGTCTCTGTAGAACTGATAAGTGATGATGCATTAGTGCCTGCTGTATTATTTAGTTTTGCTAGTCTGTTGCGCTACCTGCATCCATTTATGTTTCTTCTTGTAATCTGATCTGATTCATGTGAATGCTCCGTGCAGCCCTGAATGAAGCGTTAACTGCCGAGGTCCAGCGTCTGAAACTCGCAACTGGGGAGATAACTGATGGACATGGACGGATGCCGAAGGGGCTACAGCAGCAGATGAACTCCCAGATGCTCCAGCTCCAGCAACTGCAAATACAGCAGCAGGTGCCCCAGACACAGCAGCAGCAAGGCCAGCGACAGCAGCAGCAGCAGCAGCAGCAGCCCCAGAAGTCGGCATAGATCAGGTCTGAGAGAAGGACGAGGAAGCTAATTGAGCATATGGCCAATTGAAGGATGGTGGGGAAAGAAAACCCCAATCTTTTGCGTATATCAGACAGGTTGTAGGATAGCAGCAATAGTAGGGCGAGAGCCGCCATGGTCCCTTGAGTTGAGTTGTTTTCGCCCGATACCGCACCTTAGCTGGAGTCTGTCGTACCATACATGAATGCCTGCCTGCCTAGTGTTGAGGCGTCTGGGTAGCGTCCCTGAACGTGTTCTCTCGGAGTTGGAGGTGTTTCTTCTTCTTCTTCTTCTGTACTTTTGTCTAAGAGGGCTAGGGTGTCACAAATGTACCTGCGTAATAGTGTAATTATTATTATTATTTAGTGTCTGTGGAGTGGACTAGTATGGAAGTGAAAAGCTTCCAACTTCACATGCATGTTCGTTGATCGTCAGTCAGTGGCTGCTGCTGTTGGTTGCGGTGCCTGCTGACTGCTGTGGGTTGGTCACTGGAGCCTTGGGGGGCCAGCACCAGCAAGCACATGGTGCCTGATTCTGCTGCGCATGCACTGTGAAGTGGTCTTCTGCTGACTTTGATATGCTTGCAACTGGAGTGGTGTTTTGTGGAATCCTGGCGTGGCATGGACTGTGTCCAAGCTGCTAAAGTGCAGATCGTGAAGGGTTGGTGCCCACGCACGTCACTGTGCGGTGGAGTGTGAAGTGGACGGCATCAGATGATCTCCTTGCCGTCGTTGGAAGTATGAGAGTAAAAGTCTCGCTCGTCGTGGTGAACGCGAAGATTCTTGCGGTGCGGTGCCCCGAGAAGGTGGGCGCTGCGGGCCGGGGCTTGCCGCTGTTCGTCGGGGCTGGGACAGGCGGGCCGCAGGGGTGCAAGGCCGGAGGGATAGATCGGTCAGAGATCAGAGCGGGGCAATTCGGCACTTGGGCTGGGCCGCCTGTGTGATCGAGGGGCGTTGCTGCCTTGGAGCCTCACAGGTGTGTTTGGTTGGGCTCCCAAGCTAGCTGAGTTGGTGTTTCTTCTAGAGCCAGATCAGAGCCAGTCTCGATGCTCACTTTTTGTAACCACCCAGTTTCACTTTGTTCTTCAGTGTTGGTGCTTGGCCTCCCACCGGTGCTCCTCCTCCTCCCCCCGCCGGTGCTCCTCCGCGTCGGTCATCCCTCGCTGGAGCTCATCCCTAGCGGTACTCCTTCACGCCGGCGCGAGGAGGCGGTGGAGACAGCAGCACACCTCATGTTACCAGTAGACATTGAAGACGTCGTGGTTGGTGGCGTAGACGACGCGGGCGCAGCTGATGCGGGTAGACGACTATCGGAGGTTGGGAGTGGCTCAACGTGAAAGGAATCGACCTGTATGATAAATTTTTGGTATATAATATTCCCTGTGCCAAGTAACACGGGCTGCCAGCAGGGAGTGACCCGTGCAATATTTTTTATGTATGGCCCTAATATTTGGAGCCATATAACGAATAA
>Ga0182004_10002171_pt1 | contig 15087 bp, 15 predicted proteins | sample Sormic07211540_1_FD_120479 | JGI IMG/M metagenome (GOLD analysis project Ga0182004, IMG submission 120479) | Endophyte microbial communities from Sorghum bicolor roots, Mead, Nebraska, USA - 072115-40_1 MetaG | ecosystem: Host-associated > Plants > Roots > Unclassified | place: USA: Nebraska...
CCTTCTGAGGTGCTTTCTTGCACTCCTTTCCCCAATGCCCGTAGACACCGCATTTGCGACATTTACCCTTCCGGCGAGGCGTGCCCATTGATGTTAGCTCGGGTTCACGTCCATCTCCTCCGCCGTTGTTTTTACACCTCCAGGACTTCTCCTTCTTCACAAAATGTCCAGTGCCCCCACTTTTTCCTCCGGATGAAGATGATTCAGACACCATGCGACTTTTGTTCTTCTTGGCCCAATCTTCTTCTGTAAGTAAGAGTTTCCCGGCCTTATCCGTGACCTGCTCTACTGGAGTTTCAAACCTTTCCTCGGCCGCCCGTAGATGACCGATTAGTTCCTCAATAGTCAGAGTCTTGAGATCCTTGAACATCTCAATGGCGACTGCCACTTGACTATACCGTGGGGGTACCACACAAAGGAATTTCTTCACCACCCGTGCATCAGTCACGCTTTCTTCACCGAGGCCGCGAAGATCAGTCACAAGCTTGGTAATCCGGATTGCGAAATCGTCGATTGCTTCCCCTGACTTGAACGTGATGGACTCAAATGCAGCCAGAAGTTTTTGGGCGTTCACTTCTTTGACCCGATCTACTCCAAGACGCATCGTCTTGATTCCCTGCCAAGCTTCCTTCGCAGACTTCTTGTTCAAGAGCATGGAGTGCATCTCTAGCGGGACGCCGCGAACCATCGCTCCCAACGCCAGGCGATCTCGGCGTCTTTCAACCTTTTCACCCGGCTCGATTGCATCCCAGAGGAACATGCCTTCGAGATTACACTGGATGTGCGACGACCAACCTTGGTAACTGGGACGGGTTAACATCGGCCACGTCAAGTTCCCCGCGGCCTGATTAAACGCCCGCTCCATCACGTCCTTGTCGCTCGTCTCACCCATGGCGATTTTCTTCGGCGTTCACGTCTCCTTCTTCTCTGATTCAATGATCTGAACCACCAGACTTCCACCACACCTTCTCACCGCCGGCAAACAATCCTCCTACGGCTCCGATACCACTTGTTAGCGCCTGAACGGCTTGATTATCCCTGGAACGTTGAAGATTGTCTTGAACGTCGGCGTCGCGGTGACCGCGGCGGGTACCGTGTCGATGGAAAATAAACACGAGACAGATAGGTTATGAGGCTGCCCAAATTGCAGCTTATTACGTCCCCTCTATGTTTATATTTATAGACTCGAGTTATTACAAACTCCCCACGCCGTGTCGCACCGGTGCGCTACACCGTTTCCTTGCGGTGTGCGCCACATGCGCCGTGCACGCCACGACGTGGCTGACCAGGACTCATACGGGTTTGATCGTAATCGAGCATGCCTCCAATCACATCATCCCCCTACCTTAATCGACTCTAGCTTTCCTAACTGAAACAAAGATTAAATATAATGTGTTTGCAACAAATTAGCTAACAAGAACTCCTTCATCAAGCGTACTCATGACGACAACCTCTCCACGCTGCACGGTCTGGGCGCCCAGTGTCTGTCAATCGACACCAAGGTCCATGCGCTGCACAACTCTGTCCACAATCTGCAAACCAAAGTGTATGAGTTGGCATCGTGTCTGCCGCCCACGGCATCGGGCGAGCACACCTTCGAGTTCGAGCAGATCGATCTTACGATGTCGGTGGCCGCTCATATGGCTACATCCTCCGCGGAGGCGACTTCAGGGCCATTAGGCCACGACAATGCAATGAATCACCGGGGTTTGGGTGATGCGGTGGTCACCACCCTCGTACTGGCCCTCGTCACAGGTGCGCGGCAGCCTTAATTACTTACCACTACTTGATTCTCTTACTCGCATTCAGTTCAATCAAGCTATCCCACCCATAGAATTTCCAAGTTTGATGGCATGAATCCCAAGCTATATGGAAGAAGAACTGTGAATCATATTTTGATGTTTATGTTGTGCCTAGTGAAGTTTGAGTAAAAATGGCCATGATGAATTTTACTGGGTTAGAGCCTTTTGGTCCCAGTCAGTAGAAACCATCCTTAAACATTGTACTTGGCCTAAACTCTGTGCTATTGTGTGTAGTTGCTTTGAGCGAGAGCAGCAAACCTACCTTGACCGTCAATTTCTAGACCTGAAACAAACTTCTACTGTCACAGCGTATATAAAGAAGTTTGATGAATTGATTCACCAGATTTTAGCACATGATCCATGTTTTAGCCAACACCTTATCACTAGTCATTTTATTGGTGGTCTTAGAGATGATATTCGTTTTGTTGTTATTTTGCATCGACCTTCGAGTTTGGATGCTGCCTACTCCCTCGCCATGTTGCAGGAGGAGGTGTTGTTGGGTTTTGTATCTCAAGACACCAAGAAAGGTGAATCATCTTGGTCAATCAAAAGTAATGCTCACAAGTTCACACCACATGTGTTTATCTCAAAGATCTGTATGCTTAGAATCTAAGTTCATTTCATGCATCATGTTTAATTAACTTGTTAATTGTTTTCCCTCTTAGCATGGTTTGGGTTAAATAATTTCAATCCTATTCTTGCTAACCTTCAGATCTTTCTAAGTTGTCTTTGCTAATCTTAATCTTACCCTCCATGAGATGACCCGTACCAAGTTGACGCCTCACAAGTCCACGGGACCCAAAGGAGTTCCTTGTCATCAGCTTGCTCCTAGGGATGATGATGCTAGTGTAGGCTTGTTCCTTAGTCTGAGATTAAAAGGCTCTCAGCTAAATTAGCACAAGCTACTCGGGACAGGGCCATGAATGCTATTCAGATTGGAAAGTCACATGTGCAACTATAAAGTCGTATTGAAGCTCATCAAAATTATGAGTATATGCTGGGTCGCATGGTGGAGGAGAGGACGAAGCCTAGCAAAGGGAAAATGTCGCAAGGGCTTGTACTTGAGTTAGAGTTCTATGTTGAAGACCTCGAAGACTACATAACCTTTTGCATGAGGAAAACAATAAGCTGCACAATCTTTTAGATCCAAATCATCTTCCTGGTGCAGCTGAGATGGACCCGGGAGTAACTAAGCAAAAATAGAAGAGAGAGATTAAGAGGGGTGAATAAAGAGAAATAGGTTAGCAATTTAGAGATGACAATTATTTGTGGTTGTTATTTTTGCATGAAGAGGGAGAGTAGGGGCATCTAGGGATGATAAATGGTTGCATGCCATTGACTCATGCACTTAGGGAAGAGAGATAAGAGAGATTGATGAGGGGCATGTAAAGAAGATGAGCCAATGGATTAAGTGCTGTTGTTTGCATGAAGGAAAAGGGAGGGGTCGGCACCAGAAGAGGAGAGGGGGCAACATCTTGATGCAATAGTGCTGCTGCATGCTTGCAAAATGAAGACAAAGGAATAAATTGATGGAAAGAAGAAGCACTCGTAAGAGAGTTTTGTCTAAGAAATTAAGAGAGGTAAAGAGGAGATGCATGTATTTTTTGCGTGAGAAGGGATTGACATGGGCAGTAGAGGAGGAGTAACAACAGTCGTTGCTTCTGTGTAGTAGTAAGGGAGAAATAAATAAAGCATGCAAATGGAGATGGGACAAAGAATTAAGGTACCAAGGGATTTAATGTTGTTGTATTTCTTTGTGCGAGGGAGGGAGATTGCGCAAGGGAAAAGAGAGAGCCATTGCATGCACTCCCTATAGAGCTGAAATTAAGAGGAGAAATGTGTTTGCATGAGGAAGTGAGGGTCTGAGGGAAGAGGCATGGGAGCAGCACAATTTTGCTAGCCATGGTCTTTTCCACATGTAGTGAAGATAAATAATGTGGTATTGAAAATAAGGCATTAAGGAGGAATTAAATGATGAAGTTTAGGCATGGTGAAAGGGAGGAGGTGCGGCACAAGGGGAGGGTGACTATGGAGAGGAGAGTTGTGGCCTTTCCATGTGAAAGGGAGGTGGAGGGGCTGGATTGGGCTTGACCTATGATGTGGAGATAATTTCAATGTGCGGGCCGATCATTGGAACATTAAGCAAAAACAAGGAAAGAGTATGGGTTGTCATGATGGGCTAGATGAAAGAAGGCTCTAATCCAATTTGAGTTCCATTTATATCAACGGATGAGAGACAAGAAAAGATTGGCCCAAAAAATACATGGACACCAAATTGACTGAGAACTTGAGATAGAAAATAAAGGAGATAAAGAGAGAACAGGTCATGCTAGATTTTTATTAGATGTTAGCAAAAGACTTGATTGGAGATTTGAATATTGATTTAGTATTTGGGGAGAAGAAGTTGGGATCAAACCCTAGGTGTATTTTGGAAACAAATAAATTAATTTTTCAAGCATAAACTCTATGCAACGGCATCAATGCAACAAAGCACTAAGTTGAATTGCAAAAAAATTAGAAACTATATTTTTTAACTATCTAAAATGTTGACAACATAATAAAGTTGGAACATTTTATAAAATAATAAGATTTTTGGCTTTGTTTTTAGTGTTTTCTAAGTCACATCCAAAAGTAGAAATTTTGGGGTGTGACACTATGTAAACCCTAGTGAGTCGGGTAGTCCTACTTAAGTGCAAACTTGTATAATACATAAGTGAACCTTGTACAGTGTACTTGTGTAACTCTATAAAGTTTAATCAATGCTTGTGAATAAAGTTTGGATTATCTTTGAACAGATGCCTATGCGTACTTGTGGTTTCGATGGTGCTGGTACTTCTCAGGGTGGGAAAGGTGCTCCTAATCCCCCACTAGTTCCACCAACTTTGGCTCAAGCCATTGCGGCCTTGGTCAATGCTACTGCTGACAATGCTCGGTTGCTGAGGGAGTTAGCTCAAAACAATCAGAATGTGCCACAGGGTAACCGTGGGTGTAATAATAGAGAAGAAGCTACCTATATGGATTTCATAGAAACTCGTCCGCCAGTGTTTACTAGGGCTAACGAACCACTAGAAGCAGATGATTAGCTCCATACCATAGAGCATAAGTTTGACCTAATAAACTCTACTGAAATTTAGAAGCCTGGTTTGTGGCTCAGTAGCTTAGGGGTCCTGCAGGGGCTTGGTGGTCAAATCTTCTTGTTGTGCAACCTGCTGGACATCAAATTACTTGGGCAGAATTTTGTGAAGCCTTCAGAGCTCATTATATCCCAGATGGGGTGATGGCCATGAAACTGGAAGAGTTTCTCAATCTGAAGCAAGGAGATCAATATATACTGCAGTATGTCGGCAAGTTTAATCATCTCTCTCAGTATGCTATTGATCAAGTGAGTACTGATGCAAATAAAGAATTGTTTTATGAGGGGATTGAATACCAAGATCCAGACAATGATGACTACATGCCCCAATGCTACATATAATAAAGCAGTCAGCATTGCAATTGCATCTGAAGAGAAATATCGCCTACACAAGGAAGCCAAGAAAAATAAGAATGCTTCAACTAGATCCTCTGGTGTTGTTAACAAGCGTTAGAGGATAATTTATCACCCTACTCACCATCCTACTTCTCCTTTTTGTCCTCCCTATCATCCTCCTTTTCATCCACAATTCCAAGCCAGGCCGTAGGTTTACATTCGACCTACAGCAGCTCTTCTTGCTCCATGTCAGTTGAATGCCCCTAGCATTTGTACTCTCACTCCACAAAGCCATAACTACCCATGTTTTAATTGTGGGAAGTCATGTCATTTCTCTAAAGAGTGCCCCTATCCAAGGCAGTACAACCCCAACTTTCAGAGAACATCTAGCAATCAGCAACAATAGAATCAGAACAAGAATTATAATCGGAATGCTCAAAATGACAAAGTTGAAAATAAGACGGGGCATGTCTTCCACACTCAGGTGGAGGCAATACGAGAAGGAGAGCCTGTAATGATGGGTATGTTCCCTGTTGCCAGTCACCATGCAGTCATGCTTTTTGATTCTAGTGCATCGCATACGTTCATTAATAGAACTTTTGTTATGAAGCATGCAATACCAATTGGGGAAACAAAAGAGAATTTCTTTATACAGTCGCATGGGGGACGTCGTCTGTGTACTAAAGAAATGGTATATCAAGTACCTATAGAGCTAGGTGGCACACTTTCCAACCACCATGATATTCCTTAAAGATCAGGATATAGATGTAATTTTGGGTATGAATTAGATGTATCAGCGTGGAGCTATCATAGATACCTTGAATAGAACAATAAGACTGAACTTACCTGATAGCAACTCTCAACTTCTGATCCAACTTCCAACCCCTAAAAGAGCAGATGAGAAAGTTTGTGCCACTTCTGTGAAAGAAATCAAAGTTATTCTTGTAGTCTGGGGGTTTCCAGATGTATTTCTAGATGATTTGCTTGGTTTGCCACCAGACAGTGATATCCAATTTGGGATAGATTTGAAACCGGGGACTAACTCAATATCTAGAAGGGCTTATAGAATGCCACCAAAAGAGCTACTAGAACTAAAGACTCAGTTGCAAGAATTGCTTGAAAAAGGTTTTATTCAACCTAGTTCTTCACCTTGGGGTGTCTAGCCTTATTTGTGAAGAATAAAGATCAAACCCTAAGACTATGTGTTGATTATCATCCCTAGAACGAAGTGACAATTAAAATTAAGTATCCTTTGCCTCGTATTGATTTGTTGTGTGATCAATTAGATGGGCCAAGGTTTTCTCTAAAATTGATTTGAGGTCAGGGTATCATCAAATAAAGATCAGATCCAAAGATATTCCAAAGACTGCTTTCACCATCGCATATGGGTTATATGAATATCTGGTTATGTCATTTGGCTTGACCAAGGCACCAGCTCATTTTATGTATTTGATGAACTTAGTATTTATGCCTAATGACATTCTAGTCTATTCCAAGAATAAGAAGGAACATGTTGAACATCTCAAAATTCTGTTGACTCGCCTAAGAGAGCATCAATTATATGCCAAGTTCAGTAAGTGTGAATTCTGGTTAGATAAGGTTCAATTCTTGGGTCACGTACTGTTAGCTGAAGGAGTTGTTGTAGATCCTAGCAAAGTTAAGAAGTTGTGGATTGGAAGCCACCCACCACTCTTCATCAAGTTTGGGGTTTTCTAGGGATGGCAGGATATTATCGTAGGTTTATTCCTGACTTTTCAAGAATATCCAAGCCAATTATAGCATTGTTATAGAATCAAACCAAGTTGTTTGGTCACCCAAATGTGAAGAGGCTTTCTAGACTTTGAAGAAGTTACTAACCACTACACCCATTTTAGCCCAAACAAATATTGAGAAGCCCTTTGATGTCTATTGTGATGCATGAGAAATTGGTATTGGTTGTGTATTGATCCAAGAAGGCCGAGTTATTGCTTATGCCTCTAGACAACTCAAGCCTCATGAAGAACACTATCCAACTCATGATCTAGAGCTAGCAGCAGTGGTTCATCCCTTGAAGATTTGGCATCATTATCTATTAGGTAACACTTGTCACATATATACAGATCACAAGAGCTTGAAATATATCTTCACTCAAGATGAGTTAAATATGTGTCAAAGAAGGTGGTTAGAGTTGATCGAAGATTATGACCTAGAGGTGCACTGCCATCCTAGCAAAGCAAATGTTGTTGTTGATGCTCTTAGTCACAAAGCTCATTGTAGTTGCTTGAGTGTGAAGCCCATGGATCTTACATTATGTCATGAAATGGAGAAGCTGAGTATAGAAATGGTTCAATAGGGAAGTTTAGCCAATATTACAATTGAATCGACTATCAGAGATCAAATTGTTGCAGCTCAAATAGAAAACAAGGGTATAACTCATATCAAAAAGAAAGTTAAAATCAAAAGATAGTCTTGCTTTAGAATTGATGATGCAGATGTGTTATGGTTCAAGAATCGACTAGTAGTCCCCAAAGTTCCTCAATTACATCAACAAATCCTCGATGAAGCACACCTGACAAGATACTTTATTCATCTAGGAAGCAATAAGATGTATCGGGACCTAAAACAGAGATTCAAGATTGAAATAGCTCGATATATAGCTCAGTGTAACACTTTCCAGAAGGTAAAAGCAATCCATCTTAAGTTAGCTGGAGAATTACAACCATTACATATTCCAGCTTGGAAGTGGGATGATATCAGCATGGACTTTATTATTGGCCTCCCTAAGACATCAAAAGGATTTGATTCCATTTGGGTCATTGTAGATCGTCTTACAAAGCTAGCTCACTTTCTTCCGGTCAAAACTGATCATTCTGTCTTGACTTATGCTAAGTTATATATTGATCGGATGTTAGGTCTTCATGCAGTGCCGAAGACCATCATCTCCGATAGCGATACACAATTTGTATCCAAATTTGGGAAGCAACCACAAGCGTCGTTGGGTACTGAACTCCTTTATAGTACAGCTTATCATCCCCAGACAGTGGTCAGACTAAAATTGTAAATCAAATTCTTGAAGATATGTTGAGATCTTGTGTGCTCACTTATTCAAATAAGTGGCATGAGTGTTTACCTCTGGCAGAGTTCTCATACAATAACAATTATCAAGAAAGTATTAAAATAGCACCATTTGAAGCATTATATGGTCGAAGATGTAGAACTCCACTTAATTGTTCTGGACTTAGAGAAAGATGGTTCTTTGAAGTTGATCTAGTGAAGAAAACTAAAGAAAAAGTTAGACAAATACAAAATAATATCAAAGTGGCACAATCTCGACAAAAAGGTTATACATATGAAAGACGTTGCCCGTTGATGTTTGCCAAGGGAGATTATATTTACTTAAAAGTGTCACCAATGAAAGGAGTTAGTCGTTTTGGAGTCAAAGGCAAGTTAGCACCTCGCTATATTAGGCCATTCTAGATCATGGAACGATGTGAAAAAGTGGTTTATCGCCTAAGACTACCTGAACAGCTTTCAACCGTCCACGATGTGTTACATGTCTCGCAACTGAAGAAATGTCTTCAAGTGCCAATCGAGTCATTGACATTGATAGGGTCAAGCTTGAACCAGATTTGAACTATTCTGAATACCTTGTTCGAGTTATGGATCCTAAAGATTGTGTTACTCGAAGAAGAACAATCAAATTTTACAAGGTACAATGGGATCAGCATTCCAAAGAAGAAACTACCTGGGAATCTAAAGATTATCCACCGGAGAATTTCCTTGAGTTTCTTGCGTCTATCTATGTAATCAATGTGAGTTTAGGGTATTGATCTTTTATAAGTTTAGGGTCCCTAAATTTATGGGATAGTGTCATCTCGGTCTCTAAACTCGTATCCATGGCACCCTAAATCTCTAGCCTACGTGTGCACTGGTCACGCGCTCCGAATCAAGCACGACCAGTAGCGCCTTAGGGTTGTTTAGTTCATCCCGAAATCAAAAAGTTTCCAAGATTTTCTGTCACATCGAATCTTTCGGCACATGCATAAAATATTAAATATAGATGAAAATAAAAACTAATCACACAGTTTGACTATAAATCATGAGACGAATCTTTTGACTCTAGTTAGTGTATAATTGGACAATATTTACCACAAATAAACGAAAATGCTACATTAGCGAAATCCAAAAAATTTTCACATCTAAACAAGGCCTTAGAATTTGCGTTTACAAGTGTCTCTTTTTTTCCTCCTTCGTTAACGCCGACGTTTTGACAACCATATCTATACATACGTGGATTAGCACTTTGGGGTGTGCATAAATTCTCCTTCCGTTGCGTCCGCGTGTCTCCTACGTGGAGGTGTTCACAAATACTATAGCATTTTCTTTTTATTTGACAATTAACGTTTAATTATGAACTAATTAAGTTTAAAAAAATTATTCTATAAATTATTCTCTTGTTGTGTTTTTAGTTTTATAAATAATCTATATTTAATATTCTATACATGTATCCAAATATTTTTATATGACATATGATAGAAAAACATGAGTAACCAAATAGGGCCTAAGAGGCCACGTGCTGCGGCAATGCCTCGCCACCAGCCGCCAAAACTCACTGGCCGCGACAAGAACATTATTATTCGCGGATGTTTAGTTCATGAAAAAAATGGCAAAGTTTTTAAGATTTTTCATCACATTAAATCTTGCGGTACATGTATAAAGCATTAAATATAAATAAAAAATTAATTAATTTTACAGTTCACCTGTAATTTGTGAGACGGCTCTTTTAAGCCTAATTAGTCCTTGATTGAAAAATGATTATCAAATACAAACGAAAGTGCTACAATAGCCAAAATCAAAAAAATCTCGTCAACTAAAGGGGTGTTTAGTTAAGAAAAATACAAAATCCCAACTACTTTGGAATGATGGAATGTAAAATACCAAATTTTTCAGGGTTATATTTAGTTTCATCCAAAATACAGAATTTATTGTTCTCATAAGGGTCTCTTGAGACTTTTTGGGGGTTTTTTTGACCTCTTGAGATCAAAATTCAAAATAAAAATAACCATCTTTTTAATAAAAAATTTGCATGATGTTTAAGTTTTTTTATGTAAAATGACGAACGAAAACACAAAATTTTTCGGAATAAAAAGAGAGCTAAACACCTTGAACAGACCCTTGATCGACCGAGCGTTGCCTGCTGTGCCAAAGTAATGTCGAGGCTTCCACGAGCGAACCGCAGAATCTACCTACCGGTCTTCGCCGTGTTCCACGTCCACGTGCACGCGCCACGCGGCCGTGCTTCACTGCCCCTGCCAGTGACCTAGCGGCTAGTGCTTGCAATGGTTCGAGTTCGGATCTGGACTGGACATCTGGTCGATGGGGATTCGGCCCACGAGGCTCGCAGCCGTGGAATATGCTGCTGCCTTTGGAATTTTGGATTCCTCCTCCCCCAATCAAAATTCAAAACTGTCTCTGTCCTGTGGGAACTGTCTCTGTCCTGTGGGGTCGTCCCCGGCCGACCCCCAATATAATTCCCCACCAGAGCCGCCCACAGTTTTGGCAGCGTCCAGCCGTCCATTCACATCGAAGCATAGCAGCCAAGGCGGATTCCGCGCTCCGGGGCCGCCATGAAGCTGAAGCTCCTCTCCCCCTTCCTTCTCCTCGCCTTCCTCGCCGCCGCGGTAAGCTCATCATCGGCCATCCGCTGCTACTGCGCTCGCTCTCGCGCATCCATCTGAAATCGTCTCTTGATCGATTCGCTGACACACACACACACACACATACACTCCTCAGGCGTACGCGGCGCCGGCGTCGCGCGAGGCGGCGGCGGCCGCCGTCACGACCACGCTGCAGTCGGCGTCGTCGGACCCGGAGAACCAGTGCGTGTACACGGTGTACGTGCGGACGGGTTCCATCTGGAAGGGCGGCACGGACTCGACGATCGGCGTGACGCTGCTGGGCGCGGACGGCACGGGGATCCGGATCCGGGACCTGGTGGCGTGGGGCGGGCTCATGGGGTCCGGCCACGACTACTACGAGCGCGGCAACCTGGACATCTTCAGCGGCCGCGGGCCCTGCATGAGCCAGCGCCCCTGCGCCATGAACCTCACCTCCGACGGCTCCGGCGCGCACCACGGCTGGTACTGCAACTACCTCGAGGTGACGGTGACCGGGCCACACCTGGGCTGCGCGCAGACGCTCTTCACCGTCGAGCAGTGGCTCGCCACCGACGCGTCGCCGTACCGCCTGTACGCCGTCGTCGACGAGTGCGAGAGCGAGACGACGACGAAGCGGCGGCAGCGGCAGGAGACGGAGACACAGACACGCTCGCCGGCCGGCGAGGCCGAGGCTGATGAGGCCACCGTGTCCGTGACGGCGCTCTGATCCTGCCTGTGTGACCCATGCCCCCCCTAATTATGTGATCGATGGATCCCCATCGGGATTACGTTCGTCTTGTGGAGACGCTGTGTGATCGCGCGATTGATTTCGCCGCCTTGTTTTTGTGCGACGAGGTTCTGGTGCGTAGTACGTACGGGGAGAATAAAAGCAGCGTTTTCTTTCTTTCTTCAAGCTTGCATTTCTGTTGGCTGTTGCTGCTGTCCAAACCTTCAAGCTCTATCACTCTATCCTTTGACTCAGCTGGTAGGGTGTGGTAAAGTTTGGTTATGTGTCTGCATCAGCTCATTTATCTCTGGATACGGTCATTTGCCACTTGGCATTAGTTTCTGCGTGCCTAGCTAGCGTTAATGCGTGATCGCGAAAGGCCGTGTCGGCAGACCATGTGTTCCATGTACACAGCCTTTGTTTCGGGGCTCGATGAGGGACTACTCGGAGTTGACAAAACTAGCTACAGTTACTTGACTCATGCATGGCCCGCGGCCGCTGAAGATTCATTCCGCGTACAACTAAATTCGTTAGCCCATCAAACTAAGCCCTTGTTTACATGTAAAAAGATTTTGAATTTCGCTACTGTAGCACTTTCGTTTGTTTGTGGTAAATATTATCCAATCATAGACTAACTAGAATCAAAAGATTCGTCTCGCGATTTACAGATAAACTGTGTAATTAGTTTTTATTTTTATCTATATTTAATGTTCATGCATGTTCCGAAAGATTTGATGTAACGGGGAATCTTGAAAAATTTTGCGTTTTTGGGTGGAAGTAAACAAGGCCCAGGCCTTTCCACCCAAAAACCAAAAAGTTTTCAAGATTCTCCGTCACATCGAATCTTCAGACATATGGATAGAGTATTAGATGTAGAAGAAAATAAAAACTAATTGCATAGTTTGGTCGAAATTGACGAGACGAATCTTTTGAGCTTAGTTAAACCATGATTGGACAATAATTACCACAAACAAACGGAAGTACTACAGTGTCGCGAAATTTTTCCCTTCACGAACTAAACAAGGCCCTAACAAAAGAGCTAAGACCTTGTTTAGTTCACCCCAAAAACCAAAAAGTTTTCAAGATTCCTCATCACATCGAATCTTTCGGCATATGCATGAAGCATTAAATATAGACGAAAATAAAAACTAATTACACAGTTTACCTGTAAATCGCGAGATAAATCTTTTGATCCTAGTTAGTCCATGATTGGACAATATCTGCCACAAACAAACGAAAGTGCTACAGTAGCGAAATCCAAAATCTATTCGCATCTAAACAAGGCCTAAGAAACCAAAGAAAAATTGTCTTAGGTCCAAATAATCAAATTCGATTAAAAAAGTGCCAAGAAACTAAGCAACACTTTTTTAAGGCCAAGGACTCGAAAAATTAGGATGGTAGATTGGGCTGACTTATATATATTGTAATAATGTTTCAACTGTTGGCCGGTTAACCTGGGCCTTGTTTAGTTCCCAAAAATTTTTGCATTAAAGTATTGTAGCATTTTCGTTTTTATTTGACAAACATTGTTCAATCATAGAGTAACTAGGCTCAAAAAATTCATCTCACGATTTACACTGTGCAATTGGTTTTTATTTTCGGGATTTCTATTCATATATCGGTTGTTGTTTTGTCTATTAATCAATCAGTTTTCTACGGCTGGCCGTGCAGCCGCGACCCACCGTGTCCGCGCCGAGCTCTGGACGCCATGCTAATCAATCAGTTTGCTTACAATCAGTTTTGCTTACAATCAGTTTGCTTACACCGTGTCCGCGCCGACCCACCGTGTCTGCGGAAAAATTGTTCCATGATTGTTTTGTCTATTAATCAATCAGTTTTGTCTATTAATCAATCAGTTATTTTTTTAGTGTCAGTGGTTCAATATGTATGTTATTTAGAAAGCTTGCTTTATTGGAGTTAAATAACTTGTTACCTAGTACCATTGCCATTTATTTTTCGAGTGTAATCTTTTGTGTTATCTTTTAAATTTGTCTTGTAGATTTTAGTCGGATGGTTCCATTAACTTGTAGTTTATTTTATGTACAGGGCAAGTTTTTGGTAATCTGATTTTATTCGTTACTAGTTTTGTCAGCGGTTGAGTTTTAAAAGTTGTTTTTTTGTTTAGTCAAGTTATTTGTTCAATTCACTTCAATGAGTTTTAAGATTCAGTGTTTCATTTTATTTTTCATTTTCACTTTTATTTTTATTTTTGATGGGGGAGCAGAGGTTTAGCTCTGGGAAGGATCCAATGCCCAACTTATGTAGTTGTCAAGGCAAGAGCTGCAACCCCTCTGCTCCTTCTATTCCCTCCTCTTCTCTCATCTACTAGAGGAAGACAAAGATGTTGTATTCTTCTTGTTTTATTTTCTTCATCCGAGGTGTTTTTTAAAAAAAAAAATTAAGAACATGCAACATCTTTGTAGAAAAGATTAAGGCAAGACCTGCCCAATGAATCCAATTCATCCTCTAAGTAGAAAATAAGTTGAGAAGGGTGACATTGATGTTATCAGCAAGGTTTTTTTTCTCTCTCCTTGTTTCTATTGGTCAGTTCAACCTAATTTAACCTTTTTAAAGTTCTGTGGATTTATCCTAGTTGTTCGGACTTTGAGAAAATTGATTTCTCTTCGAATGGTTTGATAATTTATTTGGCTTCATATTGTGTTTATTTTTTTAAAAAAAATATAGGTTATTCAAAATAACTCCATATATGCACCCGTGAAACATGCTAACAAAATTATTGGTGGTTTGAATTCTGCTAAATCATTTGTAAGGGTAAGTATATTTTTTTAATATGTTTTGCTTTCAACTATTCTTAATCCTTAAAAGTTTTGTCTTAGTTTTCTCGTTTCATCATTTTTTTCTTGGCGGTCAAGTTGATTTTTTATGTTTCACATGAAGATGTGAGGTGTCTCTTTCCTTTCTCTCAAGTGAATGGATCACGTCTTGTGGAGATCGGTAGTACTCCCTCCATCCCTAAATATTGTTATTTCTAGCAGATTTCAGACAAATTAGTGTGGCAAACAAAAGACCATTCTACCCTCAATTAATTTGGGTTCCACCATTTAATTATGCAGGTTAAGCCATGGTTCTCTGGTTCCAATGAGCTGCATTTAATGCTAACTAAACGGACTGAAACAATTACCATGCGCCAAAATACTACTCCTTGAAAGAAATTAAATGGGCTGATGGACCACGAAAGTTCTGAGGAGAAATTAAATGGGCTGGTGGACCGAGTATGCTAGTAGAAATAGAAGTATTTGTGGACAAAATTTTCTCATAGAAATAGCAGTATTTAGGAACGGAGGGAGTAGGATGTGATCCACTCATTGTTTGAGATCTGGTTGTTAGCGGTTTTAATTTTTCAACCACGTTTTTTTATTGTGCTTGGTTGGTTAATTTCTGGTTGTTTTATTGTCCCATATCTTCTAGATTTTATATCAGTTTGACTTGTGA
>Ga0182004_10002172_pt1 | contig 15081 bp, 14 predicted proteins | sample Sormic07211540_1_FD_120479 | JGI IMG/M metagenome (GOLD analysis project Ga0182004, IMG submission 120479) | Endophyte microbial communities from Sorghum bicolor roots, Mead, Nebraska, USA - 072115-40_1 MetaG | ecosystem: Host-associated > Plants > Roots > Unclassified | place: USA: Nebraska...
GATAAATGATCGCACAATCAGCACTGCAGTGGTGAATATAATATGTGATTATTTATATGTGTTAATTTATTCATTATGTGTGATCATTTATCTGATCTTGTGTTTGCTGAAAATATAAAAAAACATAGTGCAGTGCTGATTGTGTGTGTCCTGAGCTGAGAGAAAGGAAGAGCAGGGTGCCAGGGGCAGGGAGGTCTTTTCCCCTTCAGTCTCCATGTTGGCCAGCTGATGTGGACTGTCATAAGGCAAATATAGTATATTTGTATCGAATTCGTGGTTCTGATGGTAAAAATGTATTTACCATTCTAAAGTTGGTATTTGGAGAGGTGCTAAACTTAATAATGGTAAAAAGTTATATATCCCAAAAGTAATAGAGAACATTAAAACTATAATAAGGAATCAGTGATGAAGTAGAGTGTGTTCCCCACAAGGGCAGCAAAAAATGCACTCGGGGAGCAGGGTCTGCTTCTCCGCCCCAGGAGCCCATCCTCCGATGAGCAGACGTCATCCGATGGGAAGCACCTCCATAGTGCTCTGCTTGGCCACCCAGCTCCGTCCAGCTCGGGAGGCGGCCACAGCCCACAGCCCCACAGCGCGGCGGAGGAATCGGAGGGGCTTTGCAAGCAGGCCAAGGCCCAGTACCAACCGTCCAAGTTTTGTAGACAGCACACAACCATTTTGCATGTTTAATGAAAGGAAACAGTAACCCAAAATTTATGGTATCACCGGAAGGAAAAAAAAAATGCAGGCTAGCTAAATTCCCAATAAAGAAACCACAGTACCTCAAAATGTGCCAGGGGTCCATTTTCTGATTCGATTTTGATTCATCAATAGCTTCCTTTCCTTAGCCTCATCAAAAACATCACTCAACGGTTCCACTGGGGCAGGAAGGACCTCTTCCATCATTTCCAACAGAAATCCGTTCACGGGACTTGCTGTTAGAGCTTGCTTGCTGAGGAGAGATATTATTTATAGACCAAAATGTTCACCGGCTAATATACACTAGCCTTCTGTTGTAAAAGTCAAGATGAGCATATATGCATCACAGCGTCGTACAAGAGCAAGCAGTGCACAAACATAGCCTTTATTATTTGTTATTCAGACAACTCTAGCCATTCAGGACTAATAAGGTATCTGAGACAAGAATGCGTGTTGGTATACTCGTTACACAACAAGAAGCCGTGTCTACATCTCCATTCATCAAGGCTCAGCAGATAGACAAACAACAAAGTTATCTATCAGAGGACGTCGACTGGATCTCGATATTGTCAATTAGCCTGACCTTCCCGAACCATGCCGCGACACAAATTACACAAGGACGGTCCATCCTCTCCACAGGCACCAAGCTTTCTTGCTCCACAATCTGCATTGACACCAAATAAAGGTCGATTTTTATTTGAATCAATAAATGTGCAATCACTTGATTATAACATGTTGCCAGAGATGGTTCTATATATGCTTTAACAAAATAACCTAACCAAAATAAGTAGTCATCATATCACGTAATTAAGCACTGGGCTCTCACAACCAAAAAAAAAAGAGGTTTAGTTGTACTGAATTCTACTATCAGAGGCAATAAATTTGCAACATGTCATGCAGATTTCAGCTGTTTCCCTCCCCAGGAGGAATCCAGCAGCACTATATAGTACTAAAAGAAAACAGTAAAAAGAAAAACCATGATGAGTGAGATAATAGAAAACTCAACCACTAATAGAAGATCTATGAACAGTAGTATTGTTCAGGAGCAGCACGGAGGCATAGTAGAACATTACCTCAACATAGTCAACCTGACCACCAGCTTCAGTAAGTGTCTGCACTATTTGGTCTTTTATTTGCTGGCTATGATTGCTTCCATTGAGGGCAGCGGTTCTAGCATCCATCAGTGATCTACTAATTGATAACGCCTAACAAAGGAATGACCACAGTTAACAGCTAGGTTTATTTTGAGAAGGAACAAAGATGTTTACAAAAGTTACCTCCAAAGGTAATCCATATGCAGCAAAACTTTATTAACAAACAAATCAAATTATCAAGTTGTAACAATGAAAAACAAAGCTACCATTATCTTCTGATCTATAGCATGGAAGCAACACCAAAGTGAAAGGGTAATTTATTGCATGTGAAAATCAGCATAATGAGTAACAGTTTGAAAATTATGGTTTCCTCTTTACATAAAGGTGACTATCACATTATAGCCTAAAATCATCATATTTGCATTTGCATATTAATTCCCATTCTACTCTTATTATCTAGTTCTATGAACTACCCTAAGATTGTTGTGATGATAAACTGACAATACCTTTTGGGTCTGCACAAGGACAGCGAAGCAGAACCAAACGGTAATTGCAATTTACTAGTCGTCTTAACAGAGTACAGTTTACAACCATGGCTAGTGCAGGAAAGTTGCTGCATGACTACAACCTGATTAAATTAAACACTGAAGAAACTGGACAATAAGTTTTTTTTCCTACAAAATACTTAAACCTCGCTTCTCTATTTTTTGGTGATAAAAAAGGTTCATTGCAAAAACAAAATGCAACTTGCAGTAAAAGACAGACCTTCTCCCTATCCTCGTCTGACAGATTTACATTGCGAGAGCTCATGGCAAGACCATCAGCTTCACGCACTATTTCCGAACCAACTATCTGTATGGCAAAATCGAGATCACGAACCTGAAAACAGCAAGAGCTTGTATCAGTAACATGTATTTCCGTTGTTATCAATGGGAATGGGGAGATCAAAAAAAGAAAGCTGTATCAGTAACAGGTATCAAATTAATAAACTTGATCTGAGATAAATAGCTAAGACACATTACATGGGGCTAGAGTTGAAGTGAACATGAAACAGAAAAGAAGCAAAGTTGGCTTCTAAAGAGTCACCTCCAGTGCCAATTTTTTGTTTTCTTTTAGGGGGGGCTGGTGCCAGGTTTTAAGCTTGGTGAAAGCAGCAATAAACCGGAGGGGTCTGGTCTGAAGCAAAAAAGTCATCAGTCGATGGCCTAAGGTCTATTTAGTTTCAATGCATTTGCCATGGCTGTCTTTTTCTGCAGATCCTAAACGGAAGGAAATTATATCTGTGTGTCGATGTCAAAGTTGTTACCATCCGACAGATGACGCGCCACTGTTGATAATCTTTTTTCCCGAACACAGCGACGTCCGGCTCGACGACATTGAACAGCTTGGCGACCACGGTGGCCACGCCGCGGAAGAAGACGGGCCTGCTGCTCCCGCACAGCCCCTTCTCCAGCTGCTCCACCCGAATCCACGTCTCGTGCGCATGCCCTCCGGCGTCCTCCAGGCACGACACCGCACCACCGGACGCGCCAGCGGCGGAGGGGCCACGGACGTAGAGGTCCGGGGGACAGAAGACTGCGGCGACGACCCCGGTGGCGGCCAGCTTGCGGAGGTCGCCGGCGAAGTCGGAGGGGTAAGTGGCGAGGTCCTCGGTGGGAGCGAACTGGCTGGGGTTGACGTAGATGGAGACGACGACGGCGACGGGTCCGGTGGAGGCCGCCACCGCCGCGGAGATGAGCGAGAGGTGGCCCTCGTGGAGGAAGCCCATGGTGGGGACTAACGCGACGGTCTTTCCCTCCGCGCGACGGTGGCGTGACCACGCGCGCATCTCCGCCTTGTCGCGGATCACCTCCGGCTCATGTACCGCCGCCGCCATGGGTCAAAACGGAATCACACGCACAAACTCGGAACAAGTAAGAAACCGAGAAGAAGAGGGAGGAAAGACGGAGTAGAAGGGGGAGGAGAGGAAAGACGAATTTGTAGACTCACAATAAGGAAGACTATGGTAGTGGGATGCGGGAGATAAGGAAGACGGCGGTGACTCATGAGAAAATGGAAGCCGCCCGCCCAGTGGGAGGGAAAGCAACCAATTTTCCTGTATTAGTCTTTCAAAAACAATACATACCGTCAGTAGCATAGCATACTATATGTATTTGAATTTGACAGCCCCATCGATGCTAAAACTCCGTGTGCTCGCTATCAATATGCACCATAATCGATTTTTTTTTTTTTTGCCTTCTTCATTAAATGAAAGAATGGAGTATGTACAGACAAAGAAATACAAGGCAGCTGGCCCAAAAGAAGAAAAAAAACATCTTATACTTTATAGCTCTATCTCTTCATAAACTTATGGGTTCCTGCCTACTCGGCTTGGCTTTGTGCACTAAGCCAAGTTCTTCTTTGAACTCTCTTTTGCAGTCAATGATGTTAGTTTGACCATGATCAAAGATGACTCTGTTTTTTGTGGTCCAAATCACCCAACAAGCAGTAATGAGGATTTCACTCAACAAAGGATTCCCAAAGCGACTTCGTGCTTCTATCACCATATCAAGAGGAGGGAGATTCAGATTCCAATTTATGGGTATGGTATGGAGCTCCAACATTATTTACTGAAAGAACATTCAAAAAAGAGATGAAAACTGGTTTCTTCACAGCCTGTGTTGCATAGGACACAACTGTAATCATCCAGATCCATCTCAACAAGTTTCTTGTATTCATCAATCTATCCCTAAGGAAGTAAGGAGTAGCCAGAAGAAAATTTTGTGCTTTCCCAAGTTGTTTGAAGTCCACAGCCAAGACAAGAGTGGGTATGCTTCTGTATTTCCAATGAGAATATTGTATGCTTTCTTGCTGCTATATTCAGATGGCCCCCAAGAATAGTTCCAGATGTCATTAGTATCCTCATCCCACACTCTTTTTAACAAGACTGTCTGTATCTCCTCCAATTGTCTAGCAGCCTGCACAGATAGGGGGAGGCTGAAAATTCTGTGAGTTTCCTGTTCAAGAAAATCACCTTGAACAAACAGTTTCCTTTCAAGGTCAGGGATCTTCATTAATCATTATGTCCTAGCAGGAGTACCATAGTTTTTTCAAACTACGGGTGCTGACAAGGCACACTGCTCGCTGCTCTCTACTAAGAAGATGCTCAACATTATCACAATTCCGCAAGGGGAAACAATAATTGAAGAACTGAATTTCTTGCTGGGCCCTTTGATATCCAAAAGGAAATTCTGCTGGTTACTTTCCACATATGACAAATAAGTACAGAAGGCACACTATGCTTGGTAAATGCTTGCAGCAGTTTCAGCTCACCCACAAACTTTCAGCCTCGGAGACCTTCAGACCTCAAAAGTATTTAGCCCCCCAAACAACCATGTTTACCCTTTTGTGACAAAGTAACATCTATTTTGCACTTTTCCAGCAAGCCCAGGCAACCGAGGTCACCAGGCGGTGGATCCGCCAATGCATCAGACAAGAGAGACGGTTCCCAAATGCATGATGAACCCTTCATCTGAGGAACAATTGTGTCATTCAGCATCTCATATATTTCAGGACATTGTGGATGCTCTTGATCCCCTGAGTAGAACACATGATTCCTCATGTTAACCTCAATCTGACTAAAACCAGGCGTCCTCTTCGCCTTGCTGCCCCTCATGACCTTCCACACATTTGCTGTTTCATCCCGCATTCCATGCGATGCAAATACATTGGCCAGGAGCCTGTAGCCTCCGGAACCAGAGGGGTCAAATCTGATAAGATCTTCACCCACTTCTCTTGCTACCTCGACCTCATTATGCATCACACAGGCTCCCAGAAGCGTCGCGAGAATGGCCTCATCGCGCATACCCTGCTGCATACCATTGACAAGTTCCTTGGCTTCCCTTACATACCCTGATCGACCTAGAAGGTCTACAAGGCAAGAGTAGTGCTCAATGGTTGGTTCTACTCCATAAACATGGTAAATGGATTCGAACATCTTGCGACCTTTCTCAACCAACCCAGCATGCCTACAAGCAGACAGCACAGCAGTGAAGGTAGTTGAACTGGGTTTATACCCATGTCTCAGCATCTGAGCAAAGCCCTGCAAGGCATGGTAACCACAGCCATGGTTCGCAAAAGCTTGGACTATCGACGTCCATGTTATGGCATCCTTTTCTTCCAACTTTTCAAAGGCAGACCAGGCAGACATCAGATCTCCACTTCTCGAATACATTGTGAGCAGAGCATTTCCTAAGGAAGTTTCTGACAGGAGTCCAAATGTAATAACCAACCCGTGAATTTGCTTAACTTCAGCTGTGCTCTCAGATATGACCAGGATACTAATCAATGTTCTGATGTTAGGAGATACTGCTGACCGGCGCATAAGAAGAAACATGTTTAGGGCTTCATGCCTACGCTCGTTCTTCGAATATGCCTCGATGATGGTACTCCAGCTCACCAGGTCTTTTGCAAGCATTGAATCGAATAATCTCTGCGCCTCATTCAGCTGGCCATTGTTGGCATAAGCGGTGATCATTGCATTCCATGCTGCAGCATCCTTCACTGGCATCCGATCAAAGAACTCTCTTGCCCTGTAGGCAAGACCATTCCTTGCCAAGCCAGTGACCATTGTAGTCCAAGAAACCACATTCCTGAGTCTGTGTGGCATCCTCTCAAACAACTGAACTGCTTCAGCCACTTCCCCAATGCTGAGAAAACCAGAAATCATGGCGTTCCAGGAATACGAGTTCCTCTCAGGCATCATATCAAACAATTCCCACGCGTCCTGAATCTGGCCACTGTCAACATATGCCTTAACCATAGCCGTCCAAGCGACCACATTCCTCTGAGGCATCCGATCAAACGTCTCCCTTGCCTCCATGAGCATCCCATTGCTCGTGTACCCCTGCACCACCGTCGTCCACGAATAGTCATTCCGATCTGGCATGACGTCAAACAGCTCCCGCGCCTCGCGAACGCGGCCAGCGCGGAAGTACCCGGAGACCATGGCGGTCCAAGTGACGACGTTCTTCACCGGCATCCCGTCGAACAGCTCGCGCGCGCGGTCGACGCGGCCGGCCTTGGCGTACCCGCCGAGCATGACAGTGTCCAGATACAGCCCCCGAGCAGCCGCGGGCGCCGCGCGGAAGAGCGCCTCCGCCTGCGGCAGGTCCCGCTCCCTGATTCGGCGGGCTACCATGGCGGCGTAGGCGGCGGCCCGGCCCGGCGTCTCGTCGCCATCGAGCACGGCACGAGTGGCCGCGGCGCCGTGCTGCGGCTTCGGGTCTTGGCCGATCGTCGAGCAGACGTCGTCGTGGGTGGCGCGCTGCCGCGGTGGGGTAGCGGGCTCCGCGACGGTGCCGTGGAAGCGGAGAGTAGCGGTGCCGGTGGCGTCGCGCCTCCGCCGCGCGAGGCCGAGCGGGTGGGTGTCGTCGTTGCTGGGGTGACGGATGTCTCCACTGGCGCGTCGCCGCGGAGTCGGACGGGACCTGGGGACGGTGCTTTGGCGGCGGAGTTGCGAGCACTGGACGAGGAGAGGGAGGACGCGCCGGCGCCGGCGGAGCATTGGGGGAGTGGGGAGGAGAATGACGCCACCGGGCGCGGTGGCGCGGAATTCTGCGGCCGGGACCCTCGTGTTATTCAAATATATAGCCTGGATCAAATTTGGGACGATTTTGAACCGTCCGATTGATTATGTGAGGCCCCAACAGTTCATACACCCCAAATTGCATGCATTGGATTCGGCGGTGATCTGATCGCGAAATTGAAAATGAGAATTTCTGAGGTGGAACTCGAAACAGTACACAGAAGATTGGATTGGATTGGACGGTGAAATGGAAATTTGTTCCTTATTCATTACGAAAACCTCCTGATGAACGAGGAGTCCTCTCGATAATAATAAATATAAAAATATATAATTGCACCGTGATCACGCAAGCAAAATCTGAGACCGACGATACATACACACCCAATGCGCAACTAAGTGGTGATGAAGGTGGGGTGGATGGGGAGGGAGAGAAATCAACAGAGCATGGCATGGAGAGCGACGTGGAGGCGGCGGCGACGACAGGAGCCGGCCGGCGGCGTACGTCTAGACAGTCTATACGAAGGCGTGCTTCTCCAGCAGCTTGAGGACGTCGTCCTGGTTGTTGAGCTTGGCCACGTCGATGGGCGTCTTCCCGTCCAGGTTCTGCAGCGTCCTGCATGAGCAATCCAATCCAATCCAATCAACCACCAGGTGTCAGAGGAGTCAGGCTGCTGCTTAGCTTTCAGGTGAGCCGGCATGGCAGATCGGCGGGGAGTGCGGGCGGCTTACACGGCGGCGCCGCTCTCGAGCAGGAGCGCGACGCAGTCCTTGCGGCCGTATCCGGCGGCGTAGTGCAGCGCGGTGTTCTTGTTCTTGTCGACGGCGTCCACCGCGGCGCCGGCCTCCAGGAGTGCCTGCGCGCACTGGAGCTCGCCGTAGCCGCAAGCGAAGTGGAGGCCACGCCGCCCTTCCGAGTCCTCCTCGTCCTTGTCCGCGCCATCCTCCAGCGCTTTCTTCAGGCCCTGCGTGCAGCTCCGACGACCAGGAGGAATGTCAGGTGATCACATCACATCAGATCAGATGTGCAAGGCGTAACGTAACAACGTGGCACCGGCACTGACCTCGACGTCGCCGATGCTCGCCGTGTGGTGGACGATGGACTCGTCCTCGTACTCGCCTTCCTCCCCGGCGTCGTCCTCCGCCTCGGCGTGCTCCGCGCCGCCGGCCTCGCCGGACGGGCCGCCGCCGACACCCATCGCGCGGCCGAACTTCTGCAGAGCCTCGGGGTCGTTCCAGTACCTGAACCATTCTCAACACGCATTCGATCATCATGGTAGTTCAATTTCTCCTTCATGGTAGCCTTGTTGAAGGAAGTAAGGAAGAACGCAAGCTCGCCGCTCACTCACTTCATCATGGCGGCGGGGCCGCCGGACTCGATCTCGTCGAGGATGGGCTTGAGGTCGGGATCATCCTTCATGCGCGCGACGCGGGCCTCCAGCTGCTCCTTGTGCGCCGGGTTGGTGAGGCCCCCCAGCATGGTGGACACGGCGGGATCCTGCATCAGCGCGCTGCCCAGCCGCTCCGCCATGGCCACGAACTGCGGGTTCTGCATCAGCTGCTGCATCGTCGCCACGTACTTCTGCGGGTCCAGCTGCGCCGCCGCCGCCGCCGAAGCCGCCTGCTGCTGCTGCCGCTGCCGCGGGGACACCACCGTCTTCTGCAGCTGCTCCGCCATCTCCGTGAACGCCGGGTCCTTGGCGATCTGCTCCGCCATTTCCTTGATGCTAGGGTCCTGCGCATGCCGTCGACAACTTAACATTTGTTAATCAATCAACAGCCGGCCAGGCCACCATCAGAAATTCATCACGAGGTAGGCCAGTTAATCAACCTCTTTCAGTTCAGATAACATCGAACTCGGCTAAACGTGGCAATTTTTTTTAGTTCATTTTCGTAGTATAAGAACGACTAGAGTTTTGCAGAAGGATCGGATTGAATGAGCAAAAGGAGAAAGATGACTCAGCAGCGTACATTGAGAAGGTTCATCATGGTGGAGAAGTCGAAGGGGTTGGCCGACGCCGACGGCCCTGCCCTGCGCGCCGCCGCAGCTGGCTTAGGCTGAGGCTCCGCCGCCGGTGCAGGCTCCTCTGTGGTGACAGCAGTAGCAGTCTTCTCCTCTGCACAAACAAACACCACCACCGCCACCACAAGTTCCTCTTGAGCTTCTCGATTGCTTCATTTCATGGCCACAAATCGCGCACGCCAACAACAGAACAGAACAGAACAGAAGAGAAAGCATGACATAGAGAAGAATCAAATCGCTGACCTTGCGCAGCCATGTCGACGGCGGCGGGGAAGAAGGAGGCGCTGGTGTTGGCGATGAAGCGAGGCGAGGATGATGATAAGGTGGGTGCCTCTGGCTGCAGCTGTGGTCTGTGGAGAGGAGCTTAGGATGGAATGGAAGGCGACCAACCAGAGGCGCCCACGCCGTTATTTGGCTTATATAGCGTTTGAGTGACTGCAATTTGTACACATGGATGATGGATGCTGCAAGGAGCATCTCCTTTCACAGACAACCAAAAAAAAAAGAAGGTAAAAGCAGCAGCACCACAGGTAGATCTCCTTGCAAGTCTTCAGTGTTTGTTTTTGCAGGTAAAAAAAATGTTTTCCAGAATTTCTTGCTGCAAATCTTGCCCTTTTAGGTTGTCAATGAAATGAAAGTTTTGTTCTTTTTGCTTGGTCACATGGCAAGCATGGAGTACAGACTTTCAAAGGTGAAGTTAACAATTATGTGACTATCATTTATCTTAAATAAATACATCTGTAAATGGAGACCTTGTACTTTGTTTTCCTATCTATCTACTGTATATAATACTACATCAAAGCTGCATGAACACGGCTCATCATTCAAGAGAGATAAAAGAGGAAAAGATAATCAAATCGGTGAGTCTGAGACAGTAGCTTTCTACTGTTTCTCCCTAGTAGTAAATCAAAAACCAAGTTAAATTGTAAGATTGAGAAGCTTCTTGGGATTTTCTTTTCACAAACCTTTGCATCTGGCCCTGTGGCGTACTGGCGTGGGCCAAAGAGATGTGCTGAGGTGCCAAGCTTGCATGGCATGCAATGGAGGGCCCACCAAAGCATGGGGGGAATCGGGCTCAGGGATTTGGGATAGCAAATGTGCGGATGCAATACCTTCCCTCGCCTGCTGTTGCGACTAAAAACCAATAACGCTGCGCTTCTGCTGTTTTTTAGCCTCTCATCACGGCATTGTAGTTGTACTCTTCTAGTACTTTCTTTTTTTTCCCTAATAAAGAGCACACGACCACTTAGGCCTTGTTCGTTTCACCTGGAATGATCATCTTAAAATCCTGGCTGGATTGCTAACAGAATTTATATAGACTTCATCACCTAGATTGATTCCTGGGCTGATTCTACTATAGCCGAACGACACTTCATTGTTAATTTGAGTTACTCCCCCTATCCTGAAAAAAGGTGACGTTTTTTTTACATTTAGACATCATGTTTGACCATAATTAAAATTTGAGTTACTCCCTCTGTTCTAAAATTTTTCTGTAAATTATAAAATAAATAAACAATTATTAAAGTATATTTAACAATAAAATGAGTCATAAAAATAGATGATATTTAGAAAAAAAAAATTAATAAAACGAATAAGGGAATACAAAAGCCAAAGCTTACCACCAAAAGCATAAAAGCTTCACAGGACATCATCAGGTTAGGCCGGACCGTTCCTCCTTGGCCCAACAAACAAATCCAGTAGGACAACGTGTCACCCACGCCCTGGCCTCGAACGAAATCTACGTCTCGCCCGAGCCCTGGCTTCAGCTCGGGTCTCCTGCTCCCAGGCTTCCTGCACACGATATCTACACCGCGGATGGGACGCAGGGCATGCCTTCTCCCATGCTGCGGCAGGGGACGGTGCCCACTGTGCTACCTGCCCTCTCCTGTTACGCCTTACCCCTATTACTGTCCGTACGGTCGGTCAGGGGGGATGGGAGACGTCAAATCTCAACACTGCCGCCATGACAAAGCACCACTGTCTCGTAATGCAGGTCAAGGGAAGTGGTCTCGAGAAGGATGGCCACGCTTCCCAACAGGATCCGACAGGGGAAAATAGGGCCAAGCGTCAGATCCACAACATCAGGGATGGCTCTGCACGATCAACAGTAACAACCACGCCGTGATCATCGCTCTGAGGGTATAATACCCTGCTGCTACAGTCCTGACATCACACCTCCTCTATATACTATAAGTAAAAGTAGTATTTACACGTGTAAAAACTCACCTCCTCTTGAGACTATAAAAGGGGAGGCAAGACACCGAACACGAAAAACACACGATCACACAACCACAACATACATGAGCACTCACACGAGCACTCATCCGCCTCCAAGGTCGAGACCTGGGACTCCTTTCCCTCTCTCGGAGCCTGCTTGTAACCTCTTACGAGCAATTTGAGTCCAAGATAATACAAGATCCGACCCTCGTACTGGACGTAGGACATTGTTGGTCTGAACCAGTATAAATCTCTTATGTCCACCAGAAACCGATAAATAGTCAAACAAGATATCTAAATCTAAATGTAAAAAATAATATTCTTTTTGGCATGGAGGGAGTAACGGATCTACTCCAGCATATGTTAAAGTGAGCTTATCGCATTATCTTCCATATCTAGCTCCTCATGCTATATGTACTACTGTGGGCCGGCTAAGAGGAGTTTCATGCTTCGAGTAGCAGTAGCAAAGGCTCAAGCCTGTCCCACCCTAGTGCTAGATCCTCCCCCCTTAAATAATAAAACGATAATAATTCTCAACATAACAAAGCTTTTTATCTATTCTCTGTAGGCCGATAGAATCTGTGCGGCAAGAGCTCCAAACACCGGTCTTTCAGAAAAAAGAACTCCAACCATGTGAGAACTTCACTGTTGTCATTTTGGCCTTTAAGTGGCCTGCAAACCACCCAACAACAGCAGAACCACTGCAAAAAGGCTACACACTGTCGAATATAGGTGAAGAAATATCAGGCCTTGTTTAGTTCACCCCAAAAACCAAAAACTTTTCAAGATTTTTCATCACATCGAATCTTGTGGCACATGCATAGAGTATTAAATATAGATGAAAATAAAAACTAATTGCATAGTTTGTCTGAAAATCGCGAGATGAATCTTTTAAACCTAGTTACTCTATGATTGGACAATGTTTATCAAATAAAAACGAAAGTACTGTAATGACGAAATCCAAAAAAATTTCGGATCTAAACAAGGCCTCAGTTCAAGCGTCTGTCAAAGGGCTGTGGCACCGTATAATGGGAGATAATCACAGAATGATGTGCAGTCCCAGTTGTTGGTGGAAAATGTTTTCATCAACCAGCTCAGCTGCATCGCTGCTGCAGCATTGAAGCCCCAGGGCAACTCATGTTCTTTCTTTCTCCCTCTCGCGAAGGGCTGCGTATTTGTCTTCTTGTTTTGTTCCTATTATATTTTCTTTAGAAAGGGCGACTAAAGATTTGCTGCTATTTTTATTAGACGAGAGAAAAAAAAAGAAAGAAAAAAAGAAAAAAAAATACAAGGGTAGTTCCCTATCCTGACCCCAGCTTGCTCACACATACCAAACCTACATACAACTTATGAGAATTGAGAAGGCGCAAGACCGAGGAGACTATTCCTATTCTTTTTACAACTAGTTGTTGACTGAAAAAATTTCAGGATATTGTAGCACTTTTGTTTGTATTTAACAAATATTGTTCAATCATAGATTAACTAGGCTTAAAAAAATTGTATCGCAAATTACAGGCAAACTGTAAAATTAGTTTTTATTTTTGTCTATATTTAATACTCCATGTATACATTTAGAGATTTGATGTGACGAGAAATCTTAATTTTATTTTGTTGTTGTTCCCCAAAAGCCAATTTTTTTAAAGATTTCTCGTCACATCGAATCTTTAAACGTATGCATAGAGTATTAAACATAGACGAAAATAAAAACTAATTTCATAGTTTGATCAAAATTTACGAGATGAATCTTTTAAGCCTAGTTAGTCTATAATTAAATAATAATTACCACAAATAAACAAAAGTGATACGGTGTTATGAATTTTTTTTTCTTTGCCAACTAAACATGGCCCTAATCTGGCATCCCAGCCCAGCAGGCCAGCACGCATCGCGCCATTGGAGAAGAGGCCCTCAGATTTGAGCCTTGTGGGGAGGCCAGCACGCAGCGCGCTTGGGGGAGTGAATTTTTTTTTATGTCACATCAAATATTTCATATTATATTTAGATACTAATAAAAAAATTAATCATATAACTTACCTAAAAATTGCGATACAAATTTATTAAGCCTAATTAATCTGTTATTAGCATATGTAGGTTACTATAGAGTCTAATTATAGACTAATTAGACTTAAAAGATCCGTCTCATAATTTTTTAACTAAACTATGTAATTAGTTTATTTTTTATTTTAATATTCTATGCCCCAAACATTGGATATGATGGTGAAATTTTTTGAGTTGGGAACTAAACAAGGCCACCCCTTACGTCACTTTGCGCGGCGTGGGGCAAACCGCCAGTACCAACCCTGTCCGGCACGCTGTCGTCATCCACCGGCCGGCACCAACGCTACACCCTGTCGTACAGCCGCAGCTGGACATTAGCACAAACACTCCACGGCAACCACAAGGTCCTGTTTGGTTCCATGTTTTTTTTATCACCTATCACATAGAATATTCTATATTTTCTTTTATTACCCATCACATTGAATGTTTAGATACATGTATAAAGTACTAAATATATACTATTTTTTTGCAAAACTAAAACAACAACTAGAGAATAATTTACGAGACAAATCTTTTGAGTCTAATTAGCCTATAATTGAACACTAATTGTCCAATAAAATAAAAATAATAAAGTGTATGTTAAATTTTATCACCTCTAACCAAACAGTCCCGCAGACTCGGAAGAAGAAAAAACCCCGCTTCCTAGGCCTTGTTTACTTCGCTCCAAAAACCAAAAACTTTTCAAGATTCTCCATCAATCGAATCTTACGGCTCATGCATGAAGCATTAAATATAGACGAAAACAAGAACTAATTGCACAGTTTATCTGTAAAATCGTGAGGTGAATCTTTTGAGTCTAATTAGTCCGTGATTAGACAATAATTATGAAATAAAAACAAAAATGTTATAATACCCAAAAACCCAAAAAATTCTGAAACTGAACAAGGCCTAACAAAAAAACCCAAGCCACACCTCAAACATATGTCGGATGTTTGATACCAGTTAGGAGTATTAGACATAGACTAATTATAAAACTAATTAGACAAATACACACTAATTTACGAGATAAATTTACTAAGCTTAATTAATTCATAGTTTGATCAATGTGGCGCTACAGTAAACATGTATTGTTCATGGATTCATTAAACTCAATAGATTCGTCTAAGGCCAGTCTCAATACATGTTTCATAAGAGTGTCATGCATATTAAATAGGGTGCCACATAAGCAAAATTGTTGACTTGGCAGAGTCATTAAATGAAAGAGTTTCATTAGATGACAGAGGAGTTTCATCCCCATAAAACTCCTGTGGCTCGGTTATCTAGTTTATAGTTTTGATAACTATGTCATGAAACTATGCATTGAGACTGGCCTAATATATGACACAAATTAAACTTTAGGCCTTGTTTAGATGTGAAATTTTTTTGGATTTCGCTAGTGTAACACTTTCGTTTGTTTGTGATAAATATTGTCCAATTATAAATTAACTGGA
>Ga0182004_10002173_pt1 | contig 15081 bp, 9 predicted proteins | sample Sormic07211540_1_FD_120479 | JGI IMG/M metagenome (GOLD analysis project Ga0182004, IMG submission 120479) | Endophyte microbial communities from Sorghum bicolor roots, Mead, Nebraska, USA - 072115-40_1 MetaG | ecosystem: Host-associated > Plants > Roots > Unclassified | place: USA: Nebraska...
ACCACTGCGGTGCGTGGTGGAAGCGAGCCTGGTGCGCGCGTGCATGCATGGCCGCTCGGATCGTCTGGCACTCTGGCTCGCCGTGCGAGAATTCGCAGCTTCTTCCCCCCGGGGGCAGAGTGCGTTGCGTGTTCGCCACTCGGTCCTGGGTGGTTAGTACGTGTCGTATCTGGGAAGTACGTCTGCGAGAGGGATCGGGGGTGGTACGTACTGACACCGACGGAGCGGGGCTTGCGGCCGTGTAGCCGTGTAGGCCTACCCGATGGATCGGAATCGGAGGCGTTTGCACGCTTGACAAATGGACCGGCCGACTAGGCGGTGATGGTGGACGGACGCGCCGGCTTCAATTCTCTGCTCTCATCTCTATCGTGCTGGCCACACCCGTCGCGGTTGAACCGGTCGTACTTCAACTCCAACAACTGCCCGGTCTGCATGACGCGCGCCTCGGTGCTGAATTCAAACTTGGAATAATCGATTGCGTCCGTATGGCACACAAGCGCAGATTGGTATGTTTCTTTCGATCAAGACGACGACGCTCACAGCGGGAAGAAATCGCAGTCGTGTGGTTGGAGCCGGCCGGCGCATATATATATACAGGGATAATATTACGTTCCTGCCGTAAACGAACGTGTGCAAATGGAAGGAAAACGACGTCGATCGATCGGAGGCGGGAGGGGAGAGGGGGCCAGTAGGAACAGCGCCCGGGGCGTCAAAGCTGCCACGTCGCGGGTCATGGGCTCATGGCCTACTTGCATGCTCTCACCTGATTTTCCTGTTGGGACTCTTATCATTACGAGAGCGACGTTGTCACATCGAGACGGCAAGAACACAGGAGGAAATTGGAGGCAGGAGGAAGAATCCAAGCTCTTCTGCGTGCCCGTTTGTAACAAGCAATCGATTTGACATGCTGGTGGTAGAGGTTTTCTGCTGTTTCAACTGCACGTGTTCACTGAAACACAAAAGGTAGGGCGAATGTAATTGTGGTTTTTTGAGCCTACGAAAAGGTCAAGTTCAAACAGTTGCACTAGTCCTGTAGCGCATGTTAAGTGCTCACAGGGAAAAATGGAATATGCGAACCAGTGTTCATAATTAACTAAAATGGTTTTTTAAGCATCTCAAAAAAAAATATAGAAGACGAGAATGACTCTCTAGAGTACGCATGAGATTTATCAAAACTGTTGGAAAGTAAAAAAATATAGGAAGCGATTTTTATGGAAATGACTCTCCAAATGATGATTTAGAGAGTGAGATTAAACGATGATTTAGAGAATGAGATTTAGAAAGGCTCTTGAAAATGCTTCTGTTTGGGGACCACGTTTTCTTCTATTATAAATGAGAGATCAAGATAATCCCGCCAAACACTCTATGTTTAGTCAGCTTCTTTTCACCGCCCAGGCCAAAAAGACCAAAGCTGTACACTATAATAAACGTAAAATAAAACACAACATGAGAGCCGCGGCCGCATATATGAAGGTCGATTCTCGCGAGAACCAAACCAAACACGGCTGTATCTTGCTGGTCTAGTTGCTAACCCACAAAGTCTCTTCTCCCTTTTTATCCCCAACCTACTTGATCCCTCCATAGGACCATAGCCACTAATTTAGATTCCATAGAGTTTTGGTGCTTCCATACTTTGAGGCGATTCTAGTGAAAGCAAGACTCGATGCTTTCCCATCTTGCAGCCTAGGATCCTCGCGGAAAGAATGATGTTAATTAACATAAATTCATAAGCACATATTATCTGGTTGCTCAAGACTCAAATCTGCTTCTGATCTAATCCTGTTCTAACTCTACCATTTTTGAATTAGACAACTTATGATTTATCCGCTCCCTTGACAACCTATCTTGATTTATCCGCTCTCCTCCGAATCCGACAAAATCAACATGTTGTTTTTCGTCTAAATGTATGGGGTCGAAAATGAAACTCATTCACACCGCAACCTGTTGCAGAGTAATCAATATCGTAATTTGTTTGATCGCATGCAGTAATCAATAACGACGAGGGAGGAGAGGTAACACACTTATGAAGCGCCAGATTCTTTAAGGTGAGAACCGATACCGACTCAGGCGCTCACAGCTCCACTAAACTACATGCAACGCTATCTGGTAGCAATGTAGACAGATAATGGGGAAAAACGTACCAACCAAACAACACCTAAATGGATTAGGATACGGACAAAACATTGAGGCCTGGTTTACTACCAAAAAACCTAAAATTTTTTCAAGATTCCCCGTCACATCGAATCTTTAGACGTATAAATGGTCTATTAAATATAGACAAAAATAAAAACTAATTGCACAGTTTGGTCGAAATTGACGAGATGAATCTTTTGAGCCTAGTTAGTCTATGATTAGACAATAATTACCACAAACAAACGAAAGTACTACAGTGTCGCGAAATTTTTTTCCTGCGGAAAGTAACAAGGATTGAGCCGGCCCGCTCTGATCACGCTTAGCAGCCAAGTTCCTAGAACATAGGGTGCGTGCTACCGAAAACGTGGTACGTGGTACAATGTTCTCGTAAACTTTGAAATATAGAGGGTATATAGTTTTGTCTCGTTTATTTAAGTTGCGGAACGCGTTCCACTTTCCAAAGGAACATGTCTGGTACGCAGTGGTTGGCTCAGGTAGTTTTACGTGTTGTTTTGAACCGGATGAGTTCGATTTCTTGCGTGGTATAGTTTACGGTTGTATTTTTTTTCATTTTGGGCCATCCAATTCCAACCTTAAGGCCAATGCAGGTCCAGGCCAATGAGTCAATTTGCAACTAGATTTTTTGCCGGCCGCTCATGGACGGGCACGGTGCAGTACGCACACACACTAGACGAAGTTCCATAGTCGTTTGGGACTGATGTTCCTATGATTACTCGTGCATATGATTCCGATTCGCGTTCCACTGTATTTAGGAATGATGTCCCATAATGTTTCCGTTCCGTGTTTCGGAACGAAGTTCCCGGAACAGGGAACGTGCCCATATTCCCATACCCTGGCTGCTGCTGACGTGGAATTGGCTATAGATAGTTGAGATGCGCTGTGAGCTTGCCCTTGTGCATTTATTTAAAAATATGGATGTTAAAGTCATGGTTGATTATTATTTTATAACAAAATTTTCAACTGCCATATTTAACTATCAGTTTGTGGACTATCAACAATGTATACATGTTCGGAATGAAGGCCTTGTTTAGTTAAAAAAATTATAAAAATTTTCAGATTTCTCATTACATCGAATTTTTAAATACATGTATAAAGTATTAAATATAGACAAAAATCTCTATTATAATTAAAATCTTCTCCAGACAAATCTCACCTGCAAGATCAACGACTCACAGCACATATCATACAGATTTAACGGCCCAGATTACAAATATGATCACGACCTTACACACCCTCAGCCTCGCGTAAATCACACATCACACAAATTCACCACGTGTGTGCCTCCGTCGCCCTTCGCGAGCGCGGCCGTAGGCCGCCGCTGCCCGCCACGCCCGCCGAAGCTACGCCAGTCTGCTCGCCCGCTCGTCCTTGCAGCGCACTGCCCGACCATCGCCCGCCACCCGCTGCTCGACGCGCCTCCCACCGCGAGCGCGGCCGCAGCTCACCCGATCGCCACTGCCCTTCCCGCTGCTGCGCCGCCCGCTGCGCCCGCCGGAGCTGCGCCAGTCCGCTCGCCCGCCCGTCCTCCCAGCGCGCTGCCCGATCATCGCCCGCAACCCGCCGCCAGGCGCGCCTCACGCCGCGAGCGCGACGCCCGCCGCGAGCACGGCCGCAGCTCACCCGGCCGCCGTTGCTCGGCCACCGCCCGCCGCCCGACGCACCGCCGACAACGAGCTCGACGCCCGACGCCGGTGCCAGAGCCGCGAGACCGTCGTCGTGCTCCGTCCGTCCGTCGCCGTAGACGGATAAAAGGGCATCCATGCAAATAGAAACTTTTTAACGTGTTCACTTTGTAAAACTGCTAAAGAGAAAAATTTTCTGATTTGGGTTTGATTAATTACGAGAAAGTTTTGTGTTCATTTTGCAAATAGCCCCAAAAAAAACCACGCTTATGGTGATTTTACCAAGTTAGAATACTAAATTGTTGGAGAGAGATATTTTTTTGACTTGCCAAATAAAATAGCGACTTGCTAAAACTAATGATTACTAAATAAATCTTCATATCATAGCAGTAAAGGGGTGACTGCTGCTTTCTTGACCATGGTGGCATAGCAAGGGGATCCTATACCAACTTGAGAAGATTCCTGTTTTTTTCCATGTTGTATTTGATTGTTCTATCTATTTTATCTTCCATAGTTCCTGCTTCAGATTGGTAAAGAAGTAATATTCTGTCAATGGCTTTAGTATTTGTATGAGTTTGTTCATGCAGTATGTTATTTCACTTGAATAACATAACCAATTTGATGGGAGAATATATGAGGTTCATTAGCTTTTTTCAGTCTAATTCACCGGATTGTCTGATCAATTTATCAAGACTTGAAATGGTCTCAGTTTGAGTATTTGTGCAATACAATTATATAAATTGCTTATAGTAAAATATTCTATCTGGTGATTACTAAGTTTTGACATGGTAAATGTGTTCATGAATTACAAAAGTTGGTGCTAATTTAGTCTTCAATATTCAGGCCTTAATTTGTGGTTTTGCTTCTGGTTCAATATTCAAGACTGAAAATTTTTTGAAACTTTGATGAACTTGGCAGATAGTCCTACCAGCATAAGCACCAACCAAAAATGGAGAGAATATAATGTTACACACTAGAATACCAACTTTATATGCACCTTTAATTCATGATGGGAGAATAAATAAATTCTATCTGTATGTTCTCCTATCTGGAGCAGTTTTGTACAATGATCAAGACCATCTAAAACTTATAAATAGGAGTATTTTAATTTCCCTTTAGTCTTATGTATAATTTAGTGTTTGCTTGTCTTCTTGACATTGCATGATAGACTGAAGATAGGTGCCTGATTTTGTCAGATATTTTTATTTTATTATTCCTTTAATCGATCTCTACAATTTTTTATGGACTTGTTATCGAGGTTAAATACAAATGATGGGCATTTGTAGCATTTGTTAAAACCAAATATACGTTCCGTAATTTTTCGTATGGACTTTTTTTTGTTAGTGGGGTAGATTTTTTTTTTAGTTTTATGATTTATTTTAGTTTTGTAATTTTTTCTAAATTTTACCGTAGCGTTAGCACGGGCAATATACTAGTAAAAACTAATTACACAGTTCACCTGTAATTTGTGAGACGAATCTTTTATGCCTAGTTAGTTCATGATTGAACAGTATTTGTTAATTACAAACGAAAGAGCTACATTGTCCATTTTGCAACAAAAAAATGGAACTAAACAAAGGCCAAAAGCGTTCTCCCCTTTGACGTTTAGGCCGAACTATATTTTCAGTTGGACCAATCTTGAACAGTCTACCGTGCACGTCTTTATACGAATGAAATAAGTCAAAATTGACAATCAGTGGCAAACTCAACTTAAAGAACTGCTATAGACCTATTTGTCAGCTCACCCCAATTATGATATGCTGGTCAACGAAAAAACAAAGGCGCACAAAATCGGTTCTTCTTACTCCTCAACACACATAAGGCATTTTTCTTTATGCCCGACTGCCCGTCCATGTGATTGTCAACATGTTTCAATCAGAATGAGCACAGCCAAGCAGCTGCCATGTTGACAATAAAGAATGAATAGGCCCTTTGGTCTTCTTATTACATACAGTTCTTTGCATGATAACATATCTAAAGAAATCCGTACACTGATAATTTATTATCATCCGATCCAATAGGTCTTTGCTGACAAATCACCAAATCAAACTCATATTTTTCTTGTCTTATATAACTAACTATACTTTTGACACAAACACAAGAAATGATGAAGACAACGGCTTTCAAAAATAAAATTTGATTTTGGAGGTTGGTAACCTTTTGTTTAGTATATACATGTCCACGTCACCAACTGGATGTTTCGTTTTAAAAAAAAACTGGATGTTGAATTATTCATTTGGTTTATCAAATTTATAACATTCCAATCCATCCCAATCTCGAGCCGCCTTTTATTTTTCAAAACTTGTAGTCGCTTTTAGAAACTTGAGAATGTTAGAAACTATTCCAAAATATTAGATGGACAACATATATATAACTTGTTATTGACAAAGTGTATAGCTTTGATAAGTTTGTCTATCACTAAAGAATACCTGTCTAAGTCGTACATACCATACAAACACATGTGCTAAGTCGAAGGCTTGAACCCGATTTTGAGATTTTTTTTTTGTCTCGGCTAACTTGTGAATCACGGTGCAAATAACATGTCTACCAAAAATGAAAAGTGACAATTCATGTCCACTGGTTTACTAACTCGTGTACGGTAATATTTCTCTCGTTATGTCATTTTAGCTCATTTATCTTGGATTGTACTATGGATGGATGCTTTTGTTCTCACTTTTCTGTTAGAAAGAAAGAGCACATTGATTAGCAAAACAATTGGCTTCCCCGTTGCCTAGCGGTTGCTTGTTGGTTCTGGCTTGTTGGAGGCAATTTGCCTAGCCAATTGCCCAATCGTATGTCCTGTTGCATTCAATCTATAGGGTTGGCCTAACCTTTAGCCTAGGATAGAAGTTCGCTCGACACATCGAACGAGGAAAATCAGAAAACAAGCTACGTACGTATGCGACCAGGAAAGAAGGAAAAAAAAATCGCCAATCATGATGAAATACTTTGGTCTTGTTAATAAGCAACAACCAGCTAGCTAGAAAGAGCATGTAAATCTAAATACAGACGGAACCAAAAGCCGCTGTGATTCATCGACGAAAATACCAAGATTTTCTTTGTCGAAACCCACGGCGCGCCAACCCTTCTTTCCTCGCTGCCTAACCGTGCTTCACCCTTCCAGGTAGGAGAACGATGCTGCCGTTTACCGGAAAGATATAACCCAGCTATTCTCGCGGAGAGCAGAGGAGAAGCGGTCACAGATTCACAGCCCGGATGGATGGGTTGTGTGGTGCGCTCGATCGCGAGAGGAGACGTGTTTGGACCCGCGATCGAGCCGTGCACCGCCGGGGATCGAAGGCGCGTGCGGACACGGCGCTCCTCCGATCCGGTCGTCCACACGACCACGCTGGCCGTTACCAGGGTCCCCGGGCATGGTCGCCGACTTGGCTTCGCTTCGCGTGCCGCCAGCCCGTGGTCCGTGGAGTAGTTTTGAGTTTTGACTCGGGTGGACGGCCCCGAGTGCGGTGGTCTAACCGTTGGTTTATTTTTTTTTCCAGCGGTGAAACAGCTGACCAAGGTGGATGTCGCACCAGGTGGCAAGTCAAAGAGCTCCCATTGTTTTACTTCGAGGTAAAAGAAAAACCAGTTGGAGAGAGAGAGGTGAAGTACGACACGCCGTGCCAAAGCAAGTAGGAGTACAGCTCGGGGCGTGCGTGCAGAAAACGAACTGCGGAATACGACCGCCGCCGCCGCAAAAAAGATTAGAAAAAGAAGCAGGAATCTGAGCAATCAAGGCGTTGCGGCTGTTCCAAGAAGAAAAGGAGAAAAAAAAAAGAGAGGAAGAAGATGCGACGGAAAGAAGGATGCCACCTAGGCACGTACTTATACGTAACTGCTTAATTACGGACTACAGTGCCGGTCCAACAACCGTTCAAGCTCGGCTCGGCTTTGATCGAGAACTCCCGTTACCAAATGTGTCCTGAGCGCGCTGGATTTCCCTTGAAGCAAGACACTTTCTTCTGGTGATAAATTACGAAACTCCGGCGTCGCAAAGACGAGACATGAGCTTAGTATTCACCGAACATTTGGAGGGGCAAATCATGCTAAAGCGTCATGCGCGCGGTCATGCTCCTGTTGGCTAAGCGTGGCTACCTAGAACACGTACGGCGTACAAAAACATCTAGTACGCGTCAAATTGATGACACCAATACCATCAAGGGATAACAGCAGTCAGTCACCGGCCATCGCATAAACAATCAATTTCAATCAAAAAAACAACAAAAAGGTTGGATCGATCCTGGACGAGGCAAAGCTACAGCGCATCGCAACAGCCACGAGAAAACAAGGTGAAGTCAAATCCGGAAAATGGAGAGTCTCGAACTGGAGCACATATATAACTGCACACAATGATCGATCCGAAGGGCAACGTCAAACCGAAATTGAATAGATCAACGCCCGCCTGCTGGCCACTGTGATTATCCGCGTCCACATGGTGGCGACGCGAACAAACAGCATTTTAAATTCCAACAATTAAAATTTCGGCTGCGAGTTTCTTTCAATTCCGTCTACTATACCATGATGAATTAATTAACTAAAGGAACTGGATTAATCAGTTTTTAGTTCGCAGAAGATTGATGGAAATAGACACGTACCTAGTTAGATAGATGCGGGTTGATTGCAAGAGTTGCCATCATCATGCCATGCCATGCCAGCGGGCAGCGGCAGCGGAGAAAAGTTCATGTAAAATGTGCGTGGCTGACCGTCCAAGCCAAGCGGAGGAAACAACGCGAGGCGCCGCGTCAAAACGCAACGGCAGCGCCCGCCCTTCCGCCAAGACCCCGTTCCCGTTCATGTGGGCGCTCGCCTTTGCCGTTCCCGTTCCCGTTCACCCATAAACACCACCTCCCCCGCATTACTGCGCTCCCTCCCATCTCCGCCTCCGCTTGCTTGCTGCTGCCCTGCCCCTGCTCCGGCTGGGACGAGCCTCCTCTCCTCCCTCCTCGTCGCGTCCCGCATAACTGTGCCTGCTGCTCCTCGCCGCGCCCCACCGCTCAGCAGCCCACACTGCCCCGATCCCGCCGAAGTGCCCGCGGCGCCCGCACACGCGCCCTTGCCTGCGCCGACCGGCCGCCGGCGAGGGGTGTGGGCGCTTGGTCGACGTGACCTCCGCAGGCGCGCTTGGTGTCTTCGTCGTCCGGCTGGTTTCTCGCCAGCCTCGCTGCCCGCGAGTGGCGTCGTGTCGGCGGTCCATGCCGGCGGCGGTGCGGGAACAAGGCGAGGGCGGCGCGCCTTGTCGCCGTGCGGACTGACATGACTTGAGCCTTGAGGTGCGTGCGGTTGCTGGCTAACCTGCTGGAAATAACATGGGTGATAAAAGGGAATGGGAATGGGGTCAAATTCAGGAGATGATACTCATACTACCAGAATTTTATCAACCAAATCAAGAAGCTGAGGTCCCTGTTCTAATTTTGTGAAAAACGGGCATGTGTCAAATCTGGTTCGGTAACTGTTCACTCATCGCCCTCTTCGTCGCCGGTGTACGCGGTGCCGAATCGGCGTCCGGTATCCATCCCACCGAAGCACGCCAACCACCCCGAGCGCTCTACCCTCGTTGTGTTTGCTGATGCTGCCTCCCCTCCCTTAATTGGTATGTCATGGCGTGGAATGGGAGATTCATCCAGACTTGGATAGGTTTCTTTCTTTGTTAAGGATCCCATACTTGCTTGGAGGAATTTTCCTGGAGTGGGGTTTTGTTCTAGGAGATCTTCTGTGCGATGTGAGCAACCGAATCCATATCGTCCTTATTCTTCATTAGTACTATTATTAGATTGCTTGCTTCACGGTGGAGTATCCATCCATCCGTGGTTGTGGTTTAGTTCTGTTTTAGTTTCTCTTCTGCCGTGCAGGTAAGATCGTCTCAGTTGATGTTGACGCCATTTATATTCCTAAAAATAGGATAATTCACAGTTTTTACTGAATCCTCATGCTCCATGCCAAGGTCGCCCCAGGTTCTCATTTGTCGGCTATTAAGATTACCATTCAAGGAGATACTTTTTGGTATTATGCTTTAGTAGTACCAAAATGGAATATTACTAGTACTAATTGCCAATAAGCCAAATTAGGCTGATATTGATAAAGTAACGGAGTGGAAAAGGAAAAGGTCCAGAATTGGGGGGTGAAGATATTGACACCCTTCTTTTGTTAATACAAACTATTAGATGCACATTCTGAGACTATTCTTGTTTAAATCAGGTAACTTCATTAGTTTGGATTTGGTTTACAGAGTAGTAACTAGCAAAATATATAATGAGCATGTAGTGACACAGATCATACTCTCAGACATAGTATGCAATGAGAAGGGGCATGGGATAAGGACCAACTTGGAACAGTTTTTTTTAAAGCTACAGTGCTACTGCTACACCAGACTCAACCCCACATAGACATAGATATGTTATCTGTTACCCAAACTTATAAATTTATTTGTTTATAAAAGGTATCTTTTTTGAAGATTCTAGAGAAATCTTACTGTAGTTTCCGTTTATACGCTTCTTTGGAGGCTTTGGGAGAGGAAGGTAGTTCAGACTTCTCTATGAATCACAATATATTTCCTAGCCCATCCCCTTTTGTCAGCTATTGGTTCAAAGAGATCTTTTCAGAGTTGATAATTGTGTATCAATTACTGATATAGTGTCGTTTGATCAGGCTTTCTCCTCAACTGTAACGTGAGAATTGATTAAGCTGATTGATACTTGTAATATCTTACAAATTTCAGTGATTTGTTAGGTAAATACTTTGCTTCATTGCAATTCCTTGTGACATGTTTGTCTTTTTTTTTATGTGTTGCAGATTAGGATGTGTACAGAGGGGCTGTATTCTTGTGTATAGGTTCTCTTTCTATTGATCAACTCTTGCTGATTCTGACGGAATGTTGGAGGGTCAATCTTGGCTGATATCAAGGTCGCTGCCGAGTTCCTGTGAGCAGGAATCCAGACTAGCTTACATGACTTACCACCTACTTGAGATCACAAGGAGTAAGCGCCCTCCTGGGACCCTGTCTATTGAGCACGACGTTGCTGCGGTGGCTGCATTGACTAAACGGATCAAGTCCGCTGAGGACCAAAACGGTGAGGCACTGGATTGTCAAGGAAGTAATGATCAGGGCGACTCAGATTCAAGCACCCTGATAAGTTCTATTGGACGGGACAACTCAATCAACTGCCTTGCTCGTTGTTCTCGTTCTGATTATGGTTCTATCGCATCACTCAACCGGAGCTTCCGATCAGTTGTCCGCAGCGGTGAACTGTACAAGGAGCGTCGACAGCTGGGGATTTCAGAACACTGGGTCTACTTCTCTTGCAATGTGCAGGAGTGGGAGGCGTATGACCCCTACCGTTCACGGTGGATGACGCTTCCAAGGATGCCCCATAATGAATGTTTCATGTGCTCTGACAAGGAGTCACTTGCTGTGGGCACTGAACTTCTGGTGTTTGGAAAGGAGATTCAAACACATATTATTCTGAGCTATAGCATTCTGACAAATTCATGGTCGCGGGGTGTTGAAATGAATGCCCCTAGATGTTTGTTTGGATCAGCTAGTTTTGGAGAGAAAGCAATTATAGCTGGAGGCTTCGGTGCTGATGGAAGGGTGCTTCGTTCTGTTGAGCTGTATAACTCGGAAACTAAGAGATGGATAACACTTCCAAGCATGAATAAAGCCAGGCGAATGTGTTCTGGTGTCTTTATGGATGGCAAGTTCTATGTAATTGGTGGAATGGCCAGTGACACAGAAGTGCTTACTTGTGGAGAAGAGTATGATTTAGATAGAGGTACCTGGCGGGTGATAGAGAACATGTCTGAGGGGCTCAATGGTGCAAGTGGTGCTCCTCCACTTGTCGCTGTTGTTGAAAATGAGTTATATGCAGCACAATATGCCGGAAAGTTAGTAAGAAAGTATAATAAAACGGATAACTCATGGACAACATTGGGGGAGTTACCAGAGCGGCCAGAAGCTGTGAATGGCTGGGGTATTGCATTCCGGGGCTGTGGAGAGCGGCTTTTGGTAATCGGTGGACCAAGAGTGTTGGGTGGTGGGATGATCGAGCTCCATTCTTGGATCCCAAGTGAGGGGCCATTGCAATGGAACATGATCGGAAGCAAACCTTCAGGTAACTTTGTTTATAACTGTGCTGTCATGGGGTGCTGATATATGCACCCTCAAACATACTGTCGACACGGAAGATTATGATATTGGTTTTATCAAATGGCATAAAGCACTGATTCCACCTGATGGGTAATCTCTGCATTCTTTTTGACATTTCAGATTTTACTCAAGGTTCAATAGAGTAGTCAGTTCCATGTGTACTCGTTAATAGTTACCCATTGGTTTCTGTTTTCAGCACATTTTATTTGCAGTTGATGATTTGTACCTTGCTCCATATACTCTGTTGAAATGAGTTTTCTGAGATGGTTGCATATAGGTGATAAATTGTAATTGAGGTAACTGTGCATCTATATGATTGTATCCTGTTGTGCACCATGTCAACGCTGTAGTTCCATTGTGCAAATGTCTCTTTTCAAGAATTGCATGAAAAAATGTTCATCTGTACATTTCCCAGCATAAATTGAGCGCCGACCTCTCCATGCTTGTAGTCTGCCTTTAAATCCTTTGAAACAGTTGGTGCTAAAGTCCTTCCACTTTCTTTCCAGTAGTAGGGATCCTACCCTAACTTTGTTTCTTAGCCTATGAGATATTATCACCAAGTGTTAGGCAGGTGACCACTATATTATATCCAAGATGGCGACAACTGCGGAGCTAATCAGTATATCATTGTCTGGTTCGTTCTTTGTATCGTGGAGATTGAGAGGCCATGTTTTCTTTGTCGAGTTGTGCGGTGCCTATGATTAGTTTGATGGTTTTGTTTGGACCCCATCAGTTTGCAGCATATCTATGAAAATCTGTTGGCTGTGCTGTGCCTTTTAAATTTTTTTGTGCTCTTTCAGTTGTGACTGGGTGCTTGTCGGGTTGTCTTTTGTGCATCTGTTGGCAATAAGACTATTGACTAGCATTTCCAAGGCATCATCATCCTAGAAGATTAGGAAAAAAGATAATTCAAACCTAAAATGCGCACTCTATCCACGCACAATCCAAGTGAATCTACTTCTAGTACTAAAAGAATAGACCTCACTTGGTCTGTTCTAATTATTGTGGTGTCTCTAGTCAATCATCATTTCTGTTCATCGAGCAGTTTTCTGCTTTAGCAGTAGTACTCTGGATTCTCGTCCTCAGCATTCGATTTCTTGGTATTCCGGTGGCTGTTGCATCATGATCTCTGTATGATCATTAGGCAATAACTCCTGGGGCGTCCTGCTTTCGTTGACGAGAGCCCCAAATCATCATCCCCAGGCCGCAGGCCTGTCGATGTGCAGCTTCCGTTTCTATCGATCCACTCACGAAAATGGAAGACTGTGAGATTGATGACATGAATCACGGACCCCCGGCTGGAAGCGGTGTTTTTTTTTCCCCACCCTCACTTTTTACGGTCCTTGCCGGTACAGTGCTGCAGCGCCCGCGGGCTGGGAGGCTGTTGCTGCCTCGTCGTCCTCTGCTGCAGGCTGCACTGGCAGTCTGGCACTGGGCAGTGGGCACTGCCCTGCTCGCTTCTTCCGGCTATGGTCCCGTTGCGAGCACGAGTGGAGTGGAGCCCGGAGCCGTGGCCCGTGGAGGTGGAGGTGGAGCGCACCACAATGGTACGATGGCAGGCAGCGACGGAAATCGTATCCTGCGGACGTCGGAAAGATACTCCCGTCATCTCCATGCCTGCACCTGCACCTGCACTGTAGAGATGCGACGGGAAAGATACGGTTATCCGCGGGCGTACGCTTCGCAGGCGAGGCACGGGCTGCCAGGCTACAGGCCAACAGGCCTGTGCTACTACTGTACAACTCTTCTGGCTGGCAGTGGCTGCGCCTTCGCTCCGCACCTGGAGCCGCACGGCTCTGGGAGTGGGATGGTCGTGAGACCTCGAGGCTCGAGGAGCGGAGCCGTCGACGACGAGCTCATGCATGCACTCGAGTGAGTGTTTCCTAGGCAGGTAGGCACTGGCATGTGGCGACCACCGGCGAATCAACAGCACCAGTGTTTCCGCGAAATGTGAGCGAGAGGCATGCGTGGCGCACGGTGACCCGCGCCATCTCCCGTGCGCCCTGCCGTTCCCGAGTTCTGCGTTCGTACCGGGTCTTTTTGCTCTGCTGCCCCTCTCTGGCACCGGTGCCTGGTCCTCGTCTCTGCCACTGCCGCGCCATGCGCCGGCCCCCGTGCGGGCTCCTCGTCGGATGCGTCCGCCTCCTTCCTCCGGCTGCCGCGCCGATGGATGCAAAGCGACCGCAAGCCAGCCTGACGCGGTCCCTGCCTGCGCGGCTGGTCCCCGCCGGGCGTCGAACGGCTCCGACTCCGAGTGGACTCGGGCACTCGGCTCTTTTCGGGGGGCTCCGCGCCCTCGTTTCGGCTGATCTGGAGCAGGACCACGGATCGCGCGCGGATGCGTTTGCCATTTGGGCATGCTCCTAGTAATGTGTCAATGTGTGCGTGACTGATGCGCGCCTGCACGGCCGCGGGCCGCGGCAGCGTCCGTTCGCTACACGGCTACAGCTACGAGCCTTTTCGGGATGCGTGGGGCGGCGCGGGCAGCGGCAGCCTGGCAGCGCGTGGGCACGCGCAGAGGTCGCAGGCTCCCATCCTCATTGCCCCCCTGCCGCAACCGCAAAGCCAGCGAGGTGGTTTTCGGGTTTGTTCCTTTTCCCATGTTGCTCCTGCCTCCTGCAGTCCTGCTCCTCTCGGCCTCTCCTCCTATCGGTGCTGTCGTGCTGATGATGATCCGGTTTGTCCTTTCCTCCGTCAGTCTTTTTTTTTAGGAGAAACCTCCGTCAGTCATTCGGTATATTTCTACTGCAAGTTGCAATGATCCACGGAATATACGACCCTATTTTAAGTTCTTTCTGTTTCAGGGGCATGCAGTTTGTTAACAGCTCAAATTAATAACTACTGCAGTCGGGTATCTCTAGCTCCAACAACTCATGGGCTGGAGAGTATCGAAGCTTTTTTTAGTTGAATCATCTTGTTTACATTTAGACTAAAAATAGAGTCTATCCAATTTGTTTTAGCCAACAATGTCTACATTTGATGAAGCAACTGGACTTAGATCTCAGTCACACAGGGTACTTCTGAATTACTCCTATGTTAATTTGGGATGGACATAGTATTATTGCTATTATTTGGGACGGAAGCTCATCAGTCATCAGCTCTACCGTATTCTGTTCTTTTCTTTTATTTTTCCTTCGACTCAAAAGAATTCTAAAATTATTC
>Ga0182004_10002174_pt1 | contig 15073 bp, 12 predicted proteins | sample Sormic07211540_1_FD_120479 | JGI IMG/M metagenome (GOLD analysis project Ga0182004, IMG submission 120479) | Endophyte microbial communities from Sorghum bicolor roots, Mead, Nebraska, USA - 072115-40_1 MetaG | ecosystem: Host-associated > Plants > Roots > Unclassified | place: USA: Nebraska...
ATCTCATCAATTCCGACCAAACTATGTAATTAGTTCTTATTTTCGTCTATATATAATACTCCATGCATGCGTCTAAAGATTCGATGTGACGGGGAATCTGAAAAATTTTACAAAATTTTTTGGGAACTAAACAAGGCCATAGTAAAGAATAGATTGGATTTCTGTATTCCCTTCCCCCTTTTATTAGGGGATTAGGGGATCAAAGCGTACACCCAGTTTGTTTTTTTTTTAAAAAAAGAAAGACGTACACCCAGTAAGCATTCTATGGGCCGGCTCGGCCCAGCCTCATCAGCCCAACGTTCCCCGTATGCCGGCGGGGCGCGTGCAGCGCAGTCCTTGTAGTTTCATTTTCCTTGAGAGGTCTATGTAAATTTGAAGTAAACATTAAGAAGTTTATGTAATATATAGTTTTCTCGGTTTAAAAAAAAGGATGAAGGCAGCGCAGGGATCGTTGGGGATTTTTAAAGGAAAAGTTCATTTGAACCTCTCGACTTTGGTGGTCATTTGATTCATTTGACCCTCTCGATTTTGCTGATTGTCACGTGAAAGAAGTAAATCTCGAGCTAAGTTGAAAGTTTCAGAAGATAAGTCAAACTAGAAATAATTTTTAAAAATCTCCAAAAAATTATAAAAATAACTTTTCAAAAAATTATCTAAATATTTATACATGAAAAAATAATGCAAGTAAAAATCCTAAAATTTGCTTTAACCTAGAAAATTCAAAGAAAAAATGTTTTACCTTGGAAAATTACAACATTAGTTTCATATTATTTCTAAAATCATCATGGCACCTACCTTGTATTTGTTTGAGTCTTCATGAACTTATTTTTGGTGTTTTTTGCTAGAACAATCTTTGTTATCTGTTATAGTTGGTCGACATCGATCATCTAGACTACATAGAATCTGGTCAGTAGTATAGTGGGCTTTGGTCCTCTGGCCTAGATAATTTTTCAAAGTACCTGTGTTGTTGCATGTACCCTGTTGCACAACTTTGTTACATAGGTTAGAGAGATAAAATAGACTTTTGACTAGGTTATGTAGAGAAGTTTTATACTGTAGCTTAGAATCTAGATGGCCAACCTGATACTAATTTTCAGGGGTGGATAAACTTTAATTTCACCAAAATAGATTAACCAAACCGAGTCGATTTAACCAGTTAACTGAATTTTTTGTCAACTATTTGGTGAAGACTTTTGGCACTATATGTTTAACCAACTTTTATTCAATTTTGACCTAGAATTAAACGATTTAACTGAAATTCTTTCGGACAATTATATTAAACACTAAAATTGTGCCCACTTGCATATTTAAATGTACTTAACTTTATTTGTTAGAAGCATTCTTGGTTGTTTTTCCTTTTGTTTTATTACATGATCCATTTCTTGTTATTAGGTGCTTTCCAATATAAATGTTGTTGTACTTTCTCTTGTAAGTATAATATGTATTACGATTAACCGACTCAACAGAAACCGGATTTGATTGATTTTTCGACAACAAATTCAGTTAACACTTTGCAAAAACCGAAATTCTTAATAACTGATGTCATCAAATCAAATCAACTGAGTGCGCAGGCCTACTAATTCTCCTTCCAGCCCAAGCAGAGCCTATAGCTCGACACGCTGGTACAGCAAAGCCGATGGTGCTCTTTTCTCGCTGGTGCAGCGGTGTAATGACCGTGATTATTGCGTCCAAGCTTTGGCAAATGGGTGCCTGATATTTCTCTCGAGGGTGGAGGAGGGTGACCCACCCGTCGGTAGCTCCGGCATGAAGACCAATCAGGCAACCGTGCACATGTGTACGCAGCAGCCCAGTCAGCGAGACGGAACCAGGACCGAGACCGAGACAACGCCTCGTCGTCTGCCTGTGCTTGTGTGTCCACCTCAGCAGTCACCACGCCCACGCGTGCCAACCCAATCTCCAAGGCCTGGCTTTTTGTCCCGGCTGGCTCCAGGCTCCAAAGCCTCCAACCTCCTCCCTCCCGCGCCGCCCCGATAGCACCTCATCACAAACAAACAAACAGAGCAGCGCAAGCGCAACACAAGAACAACAACCCGTAGCAAAACGCGGCGACCTCGTCTGTCGTCTCCCCTGCCCCTCCCCCTCCCCCTTTTTCCCCGTAGCAGAGGCACCAGAAAGAAAGACGAAACGCGCCGAGCCGCGCCGCACCGCGTTGCCCTGCCCTGCCCAGCGCCGCCGCGTCCGCGTGGAAGTGGAAGTGGAAGGGGTTATAATTGAGGCGCGGGGGAGAGCAAGGCCGGCGCCGCGCTGCTATTTAGCCAGGAAGCGGGGCGATCGAATTCGAATCGCGCCGACCAAACCAATCCGATCGATCGATCAGCCGGTACCCGGTAGTTCGATCAACGAGAGCGAGCGCGTTCCTTCCACGTCTCCGTTCCGTTGCGGGCCGGGAGGAAGGAGAGAGAGAGAGAGAGGGAGAAAGAGAGATGGCGTCGGGGTACCGCGCGGAGGAGGAGTACGACTACCTGTTCAAGGTGGTGCTGATCGGGGACAGCGGCGTGGGCAAGTCGAACCTGCTGTCGCGGTTCGCCAGGGACGAGTTCAGCCTCGAGACCAGGTCCACCATCGGCGTCGAGTTCGCCACCAAGACCGTCCAGGTCGACGACAAGCTCGTCAAGGCGCAGATCTGGGACACCGCCGGGCAGGAGAGGTACTGCGCCCTTCTTTTCCCCTTCTTTCTTTGCTGTTCGTTCGTTATGCAGATTGCAGATGCACTTCTTAGGATTTGTGCACCATTTTTCAGGAAAGCTTCCTGTTTAGTAGTAACTTGTATGCAGTGGCGGAGGTGGGGAACTTTCACGACTAGGGCCAATACTATAAACCACCAACATCGGATCACATAAAAGTAATACTAATACGTAGATTTAGCTGGAAAAAACAAAGGGAATACTCTAGTGTTTTTTCCCACGCCTAGGGCCATGGCCATGTTGGCCCTAGGTTTATATCCGCCACTGCTTGTATGGATTATTAGTAAGTAAATGGTTGTTAATATGGAAACTTAAGCGTAACTGACGGAATGAACATGCACTTGTGCTTCTGACTCACATTTCAAAAAAAAAAAAAAAACCAAACCACTGGCCTGTTGATGATTGCTTCATGCTTTATTGTAGCTGAAAACGGCCGGGATTGATTTCCGTGTTACTCCAGCTGGGCGTTCATGCCAAAATGAACCGAACAATATAAGTTTGTCCACGATCATCACAAGCTTTTCAGTTTTTTGCTTGCGTATCGCATTTTCAACTCCAGCAAACTTTACGTGCATTATCGTTTTATTAAAAAGAACAACTTTACTTGCATTTCGCTAGCGTGCCATTCAATTTGCTTGCGATCGCAGCTGATTGCGTGTGCCCTTGCTGCCTGTCCCTCCAGGTACCGCGCCATCACGAGCGCATACTACCGCGGCGCGGTGGGCGCGCTGGTGGTGTACGACGTGACCCGCCGCATCACCTTCGACAACGCCGAGCGCTGGCTGCGGGAGCTGCGGGACCACACGGACGCCAACATCGTGGTCATGCTGGTGGGCAACAAGGCCGACCTGCGCCACCTCCGCGCCGTGACGCCCGAGGACGCCGCGGCCTTCGCGGAGCGGCACGGCACCTTCTCCATGGAGACGTCGGCGCTGGACGCCACCAACGTCGACCGCGCCTTCGCCGAGGTGCTCCGCCAGATCTACCACGTCGTCAGCCGGAACGCGCTCGACATCGGGGAGGACCCCGCCGCGCCGCCCAGGGGAAAGACCATCGACGTCGGCGCCGCCAAGGACGAGGTCTCCCCCGTGAATACGGGCGGCTGCTGCTCGGCTTAGCTTTTTTTTATTTCGTTTCGTTTCGTTTCTTTTTTTTTTCCCCCGTTGGGATAGCCCTGGTCAAACATACATACAGTACGCTTTGCTGATTAAGAAAGACAAAACGTGATGACAATCTTCTTTCTTGACACTGTCAAGCGGTTGGGGGTGGTTGGCGCTCGACATTGACAACGTGGTTTGGAGAGGGCACCATGATGTTTTGCAGACCTGCAATCGCTGTCCTCGATTGTATTTCTCGGGCTATTCGATTGATACACTAGTAGTACATGTACATTTACAAAGTGGCCGGCTATGACCTTTGTACTGTCATACATATAGGGAAAGCGATTGAAACTGATTTGGATGAAATATTGGCATGTTTTGGCAGCTTCGAGCAAGAGTGAACAATATACCCGCACGCACTAAAACTGTAGAGAAACATTATCACTGGCGAGACTGATAAGTGATAAAAGAGCCATTTTGGTGCTGTCAACTTCTAAAAAAATGTACAGGAGGGATCCATGTTCTATTAGTTTCAGCAAAGTTAATAGATACAAGGCTGCCTAGAGATGCCATTACGGAAGCTTTGTCTCCCTGGTTCGCCATATCATACACATTGGAGGGGCGAACTGAGCGGATTTAAAATATTCTACATTTGAAGAAAAATAATAAATGTTATGGCTGTACAGTTTTAGGAAGCTGGGTACTCCCGGTCACAACAAAGTTAACAAATACAGGTAGCACCATTGTCTACCACATCTTATGTACAAAATTGAGCTGAACGTTTGTCGAAGCAAATAAGTAACAGGCTTATTTCATTCCTGCTCATTTTCCTTGTCTTCTGTTGGCAGACAATGCTGTTGTCTTGCAGATGGGGCACAAGTTCTTCACCATCAGCCACTGCTTCACGCACTCTGCGTGGTACCTGTGACCACAGTCAAGGGTGCCAACGCAGTCTCTAGCCTGGTACTCCTCCTGCGAGATGAACCGAGCAAAACTTCCTTAGAACAATGAACTGGCAGAGTGACAAAGTGCTTCTGCGACAGTCAAAAAACAAAGTGTTTCTGATTTAATTCATCCCTGATGATGCACTTCATGAATCTTTCCATTTCTTCAGGTAATGCCTTATTCACACTATATCTACTTATTACTACTGTAAAAGCCGCTGGAAGCATGTACAAACCATCTCTTGAAGATGGGTTGTATACATAATTGATTATATAATAGTATTAAATAAGCAATAAATCACTAATTTATTTCTCAACAAACGTAAACAAAATAATACTTCTTTATTTAGTGCCCCTACGGTGGTGTTGTGTTAGATATTTCATGTTTTCATCTGCAGCGTCAACAGATGCATATTATTCAAGCTACCAGTGAACACGAGCGCATGGAAGAGAAATGATTGCAAGGCTATACGAGCGCAGCAGCTGCAATGTTCATGTCAAACCTGGGGCAGATAGCTGGATGATGATTCATTGTTTGGAACAGCTGAAATTTAGTTGTCAATAAACTAAGTATACGGTGAAGGAGTAGGACCTGGCATATTATGCAAGCATCATTCTCTAGAGAAGATTTAGATGGCTGATCAGGCATGCTTGATGTTCCTGGAACATATAGGCTAGTCCTCAATTTATCTACAATGTGACTTTTTGTCAGGCCAGTATTGACATCTCCAATCTGCTCTTCTAATGCTAAAAGCTCCTGTAGTGAAACAACAAAGAAGCATGTCAGACAATAGCTAATATGTGATGTGAATTTACAGAGCAGTGGCATCCAAATACCTCATACGTCATGCTGTCTATGTCTAGACGCATATCTCTATGCTCATCTACAGTATTTGACACTTCATACAATCTCGAAAAATCCATTATTGTGGCATGCTGCTGGGACAAACAAAATAGCAATATTTACATGTGCTGTTAACATATATCCTTAATAACAAAAATAAAGCAGCTGCGAAAAATTCTGCCAAGAGTACATCTGTTTACTCTAGTACTCTACATTCATGTAGCCAAAACATAATTTCAGCAACTTATTATTCCCTTCGCTCCAAATTATAGTTTCCATTGGTTTAGTACAAGTCAAACTTACGAATCTTGACCAAGTTCTATAAAAAACATATTCACATCTACAAATTCAAACTGTGTACTATCAAGACACATTTCATGAAGAATTTAATGACTCTAATTCAATGTTGTATATGCTGGTGCATTTTTTTATAAACTTGGTCAAAATTATAGTAGAAGTTTCACTTAGGACAAAGCTAGAGGGAGTATGTAGTACTAATGACAGAAACAAGTTACATGCTGTCATAAATCAGAAAGGGCATGTCATATGATATGCACAGTTACTATGCAACAGGACAAAATCTTAATGGCTGTGTTTGCTTCTACTTGCAGCAGCAGCTGCTGATGCTGCAACAGTGGCTAGCAGTTGAGAAATTGCAGCAGCAGCTGCAACAGCAAGCTGATCCAAGCATTCCCAAAATGTTTTTGTTCCCAACTACAAAGGCAGGTAGCCAGAAAGCTAACTGACAGAACATATTGAAGTGTAATGTTACCTCGGGTGGTAGAATCCTTATGTTGCGGTGGTTAACTGGATTTGCCAGGAATGGATGCTGTGGAGGTCCAAAAGTACGTTCAGGACTGGAGAAGAGAACTGGAATTCGCGGACCTAAGTGGAGACGGTTTCCAGGGTAATTAACACCACCATGCAAGACACCGTTATTGTGGCATTGTTGGTAAGGAACTTGCATTTGAGTAGGATCAAGCAGATTATGAGCTTGCATGCCATGCATCGCATGCTGGTGGAAATAAGGTACTGGTCCCCGAGAAACAGTTGAAGGGCCATTCTGATATTCCTGAAAGCCTCCATTTGCAATTTCTGTGGCTCCTGAATGGGCAAATCTGCCTGTTAAAAGCAAAACGTTTGAATCATATCACCCCAATAAAGAACTCAGAAGACCACTTACTCGAGTTTCTTTTTTTAAAAAAAAATAAACAAAGCTAATCAACTATGAGTTGACTTATCAGGTACACTTGGCAACGATTTTATATGTCAATATTGATTGTTCAATTAGATAGCAGAAAATAGATTTTAAAGATGTCCCATGAAAAAACTGGCATTTGTCCATGAACTCCTTACCTTGAATATTAGTAGTTGCATTAACATATTCCCACTGGGGAACTCCATCAGCAATACCATTAGTAGCATGGGGCATCCATGAATGGCCAATGTGATTGGATGGAAATGTATAGTTCCCACGCTGTACTGATTCTGGATGAACAGCCATTGAGTTGAATCCATTAGTTCCAGCTATGGAAGATCCTTCTAAGGACGGCCAACTGCTGTGTCCATGATATTCTGATGGGTTGAACGGTGCAACATTAGAAGAAACTGTTGATTCAAAAGAAGGGTCCCAAGGCCTAAGCATAGGATTCTGAGGTGCATGAGAAGATGAGCTTGAGCTTGCAAATCCATTAACAAAAGGATAGCTTCCAGCAACTGCAGCATTTTTCCTTTTAATATGGTCTCTAGCACTTTCACCAACACTGTCATTTCTGCTACTCTCATCCATACTTCCTGGAACTTGGTTTAGAGGCAATGTTTGATTCCCTGATCCAAAGCTCTGAGCATGAGAAACATGTCTGTTGATTGATGTTGATGACATGCAGGGATTGTACATATTTGATGCGAAGACAAAACCAGAATCAACACCTAAATTTGGGGGTGGGTTATGAACAGGCTGATGGTGATGATTTATGCTCACATCATAGTAACTTCGCACACCAGAGAGACCAACATTTGTTCCATTTCCTACAACTCTGACAGCATGTTGTGCACCTTGCTCAGGTATCTCACTACCATTGCCTCCTTGAGCTTGCCCTCTCTCTGACGTAAGATCAATGACTTGGGGAGTGCAAACCATATTTCTAAATGCCATAACGCCAATTATTATTTCCCTTAGCTTCAAGAAATAGCTAAGGCAGGCTAAGTCAAAAAACTATGCCTTATCATCACCTCTACCTGATACCACAAAAGAATAGGTAAGGTTAAATAAAATTAATAGGCTAAAATGTGACATGCAAAGCGACAAGGTTATGAAATTTTAGGAATTTGATTGGTAAAGGACATGAAAATTCTAAAACTCATATCTTAAAAAAAGTAATGTTATAAATAAGCTAAAGATGATTGATAGAAAAATAGACAGAATTTTTTCCACCATAGGCAATCCCGAATTCAATTACAAAAACACACGACAAAATTACAAAGTAACACCTGTTTCAAAAAAAGTCGACACAGATATAGATAGAGAAGTATAGAAGTTGCCAGACAGAACATTCACTGGTAAAGACGGCCATCTCTAGGTGACATGACATGGATCAGTGTCCCTCAAATACTACAGTTACCACATAAAAACATGCAGCTTCCCTAAGCCCGGCAAAACATTAACCTGGTTCTCAATGTAGAGGTTTTATTTTATATATCATAAGCAAGCAAGGCAAAATTCACTCTCTTCTAACGCGACCCAATCACAAGGAACAATGCTAACTACACCTTACTCAAGTAACCTAACACTACATAGTGCATATGCATACACATTCAACCAATGATAGTAGTTGAAGATTGCCTCAGGACTTAAGCAGCAATGCATCACTCATATAGAATCGTGTAATCCAATCAGTCTTGAACCAATACGATTTCTTGCCCCGAAAAAATATCACTCATAGACATATCCATCATTTTTGCATACCAATCAGAAAAGAGTGAGATGCTAAAGATCGAAGAGACTGTAGCAGTCACTCTTGCTGCTCACCCCAAGCACATGATTCAAAGATACAATAGTCACAGGTAGTGTGTTACAGTGAGTGGATCAGTGAAAATGGTCTGACATCAATGAAGAGAACTGATAACAACTGCTATTACATACCCCAACATGAGGAAAGTGTATCATCAAAGGACTACTGCTAGAAGGGAGGATATGCATAGGCAATGAGAAGTAACACAAGTAAATGCAACCAACAAGGAGAATAGCTATTTTAGAAACCTCTCATCATCAGCTAACTACTGATGTGATCCAGTTAGAACCAAAAGTTGACAACTGACCAGACTGATTTTGGGCAGTCTTAGGCTCATAGCAAGTTATATCAGAATATTGCAACTGATCCTGCTAAAACTAATTCTAGCATCAGAAAACAAAGATCCAAAATGGTACCATGGCGACAGGGCTGTCCTAGTTTTCTCAGCCATCAATGCTTTGCGGACTTACAGGAATAGTGGTAACTGACAGAATCATGCTGTATGTGATGATGTAAATTAATCTGCTCCACTTTTACCAAGCCACTAATAACTTCCAAAACAATCTTTTCAACCATATGCAATGTACCTGGATCCAATCCTCTTGAGGATCTAACTGGATCCATAACTAGAGATGCTTCCAGCTGCTTGTAATGCTAGTATGCTGCAGTAGTCACAAGAAATCAAGTTGTTTCTCATCATGAAAGCTTGGTTCTTCGGGATGGAGAGCCCATAGGGGCAGCATTAATAACTCAAAAAGGCATAAAGAGAAAAAGCAAACAGAACAAACAACTCTTCAAAAAAATGAGCTTCAACAAGACCTAGGAAAAACCCTGCTGGTTTTCAGTCCATTCTCACCTAAGAAACCTTTGCTTTCAAAGAGCAGAACATGCAAGGTAAATTGAAGGAATGGATGCCTGAGAGGAAGGGGAGGATACTAACATGGATATGTTACAGCCTATAGTGTATGCAAGTTGCGTAATAAGCACAAGGAAACCAGCACTATAATGCATACAGATAATTGTAACAAGTAATCATTTCCATTTTGAAATAGAACTAGCAACAGTCCAATCCGGCACCAATTAGTTCACTGCTAATTACTAACAGGATTGTGCATTTCACATGTGCTTTTGACCACTATTATCGGCTAACGGAACATTTGTGAGGAACAAGACAGACAAACATGCATATTGTGTCGCAAATATTCTGGTGTATTAAGCAGCATGGGTAACACAAATAGATACAAATGCCTACTCTTCTCTGCATTGAACAGAGAAAGCAACGAATCTTCTATCTTCTATACCTAAATTGGAGAGCCTCACTACCTGATTTTTCTAGCTTCTCATGAGGCCACGTCACCCACTGGTCACACAAGGGTGACCAACACATCCCCACCCATCTGCATCAACACTCAGTGGACATCTCTGTTCATAATCCCGGTGCACGAAAACTGCACAGCTGTTGCTGCCTGTCAGTATCCTTCATCTGCCCAGCTTCCCTGCCCATGGGTGCCATATCCCTTTATATCTGAACTGTCTTCCACAGAAAGGCATACTCATTTGTTTTGCCTCCTACGCTGCCACCCTCAAACCTGAAGGCTAGCCGCACTAAACATCCTCCATTACTGATGACTTCACTGCCTCCCAGCCAGTGATGTTGAGCTAGCAGTTCTGCATGGAGTTCGCTGTCTCACCGCTCCATAGAAGGTTATCTCGCACCCCCGTCAGCAGCAGACACACTCATTACCTTAATTAATCAGATTAGTAATTTAGATTCCTATACTTCTTGCTTTCAATTTTATGTACCATTTTCCTTCTCATTATGCCCTTTCCTATCATCAGGTGAATTAGGGAGATTTTCCTGACCCAATGATTCTTCACAAGAAATTGACCGCGTATTCTGAAATTACTCAGGTGTGTAAGTGTGTTTACCATGTAGTCCTGTGCTACTTTCTCCTTGCTACCAGATAAGCTCTAGCAAGTGATGCCGATGAAAGAAAATGACAAATCAAAATTTAATGTTTTAACTTTCATACACTACGTTTTCCTTGTGTCCTACTTTTCAGAAAGTATAACTTATGTTGCTTCATTAAATATATTCCACATTGGGGGTATTTATCTGTGTACAGAAGAGTGATACTCATTTTAATAGTCGCTGAAAAGGCTATTGGGAATTATAATTGCACCAACTTCATTGTTTTAGTGCTCGCAGCATGGATGCTCACAGTTTCCAAGTAGTTAAGATCTCACAAGCTGTTACAGCTGTCCTGCCTGTAGATACAACTATGTGTGACGTCAGTACGTCACAGTTTCCAAGTAGTTAAGATCTCACATGCACTTTCGGTTTTGTAACTAAACAAGAATGTAGTTTGACAACAATTTTTTAAAAAGGTGAACTAGTAAAATGATTTTATTTTGTCATTCTATTAAATTTCCCATCAATCCCGCCACAACTCGCTATGATGTCATGGTGGATCGTACATATCAATTCTCCTTCCATGAATCCCCCTCCCCCTGTACAGCACTACAAATTCCCACAGAAACACGCGAGGTATCATCTAGTTATAAAACGATGAAATCAGGTATTCAGGTGAGGTCCTATAAAACTTAGAAAGACATCTCGGATTATCAGTACCATTTATGCAGTTATGATTTGAACTTTTGATTGAAATTTGTGCTCTGTTGCCGCTAGCTGTTCCAAGCCAGTTTCAGAGGAACCAGCTTTATACCTGCTGCCATGTGCCCATGTCTACAAGCTAAAATCACCACTAGTGGAAGCAGATTTTGATGGTGATTTTTCTGTGGATGGAAAAAAGAATTATATGTATATGAAAGTGGCATGCTCATCAAGAAGAGAGAATCTTATCATTCCAATGCCCAAATCAACTTGCAGTCAATAGCAACCCAGCCAACTGTGCATGCAATAACAATAGGACACAAGAAATACAACAATGCTCATAATCAAGCATGGCAAGCCACTACATGCATGCAGTCATGCAAACACAATTACTTCCTAAAATGCACTGAAATTTTTCAACATATTTTAATAGCCCAAAATCAAAACCCCAATTCAAGGTATACCCTGAGAGGACCAAGTTAGAAACAACAAAATGCGGAGAGGCTAGGGGCAGGGGTACGAGGGCACGGAAAACAGTGTAGTTATTGCACCCAAAAAAAATGTACTAGAAAATCTCCATGACCAGCTAAACTGCATTGAAAGTGGCCAGACAAGAAATATTGTACACATTGACATCAGTGCAAGAACACAAAAAGTAACTCAGGGTATCACTATATCAGCATCATCCTAGAAGAATTAAGAATTGTCTCCCCAATCCACTAGCTGTAGCTTTTAGTCATGAAACAAAAAGTGCAGACTTCACTTGCCAAAAGGCATCTGATTTCCAAACTACCAACTAAACAGCTGAGGTACCCACCGCACAACTTCGCAACTGCAACATCCCAAACCACACCAAAATTTGCTGGAAAGTAGTTCCCGTTTTGTTTATCATTGGTATCTTAACCAAAGAAAGTTCACCTCCAACAAACTCACAATAAGCTCAGCATACCTGACTCGAACTAACACGAGGCCCACATTTGTCACTGAGTAAATTTCACAAAACAACCACATTCTTATCCATGCCACAAAACTATGACTTTTAGTGTCCATTTCAGAAACTACCACTACTTTGGGATCCCTTCTAAACAAACCCTGAACCTTTTTTGCCTCCTGCATTATCATGAGCTCGTCAGTGTCATATTTTTACCACCACTTTGGTTTACTCGGTTTTGCACTATGTGATGCTGATGAGTGGGCCAGGCAATCAGAATACTGTAAGAGGAAAATGTGGTAGGTTCGTGAGAAGGGGGCAAAGTAGTAGTGGTTCTACGAAACTGGCACCAGAAGTTCTGTGAAGATTTTAGGACATGAATGTGGTAGTTTGGTGTAACTTACTCTTTCCTATTCTCTGCAACAATCACATGCATGTGCGCACTAGCACACCAATACACAATAAAATGGTACATTTACACACTACCCGCACACCCCAAGCATAACAGATGCATCCCCTGTCCCCTAGATGACTACCAACAGCAGCAAATAATGCTAGCTAGCCTAGCAAAGTCCCCCACGCCATCAGAACGTGCATGCACATAAAGCATAACTGAGTTAGGCGAATCCAACACCTCTCTAAAGTTTAGCCCCAGGTAGGCGAATCCAACACCTCTTTGAATTTTAGCCACTAACCAGGGATGGAAACGACCGCCCACAATCCCGAGATGAATTAATCACACGCCCATGCTGCGGTATCCTTATACAGTTAAACTCTTTACAGTCCCAGCTCCCTCATCCCATCACCGACGAAATTCGCACGCAGTGCCGTACGGGGCACTCAAATCGCACGCGCCCGCGCATCCAATTCCTTCCCCCCGCACTCCGTCCGCTCGCGCATGCATGGCCGGCGCCCAAGTAGACAGATACCTTGGCGCCCACCCAAAGGCAATCGAGCTAGCCCGATCGAATCGCGGGGAAGAAATACCGGGAGAAAATGCAGGGAATTCGCAGATCGTTACCTCGGGGAGCACGCGATCCGATCGGCAAGGCAGGGGACGGAGCGAGCCGTCCGTCCGTCGGCGGAAATCTTCGGTGGGTGGCGCCTCGCTCGGGAATCGCGCGCCGGAGGGAGGGTAGAGGGAGATGAGCGATCGCCCGCCGCGGTGGAGCGAGCGGAGGGCGATCGGCGGGTGGAGGGGGGGGAAGGGGATCGGGGGGAGGAACTTGGCACCGGGAGGGAGGGGAGCGTATTTATAAGCTCGAGAAGCTTTTTTTAGCGAGCAGGAGAAGAGTGGTGGTAGAGGAAGAGAGGGACGAAAGGGGGGAGAGGAGAGGAGAGGAGAGGAGAGAGGACGAGGAGCAAGAGGCTCTGGTTGGTATCGGTTTTTAGGCACAAGGGGATATAGCATTTGCCAGCCTTTTTTTTTTATCCGTCCGCTGTCTTTTTTTTTATTTTTTTTCTTTTAGGAATGAGAGAGAGAGAAAGTGGCGAATAGAGAGGGGGAGACGACAGCGACGGAGCGTGTGACGCCAATTGCCCAATTTCTCTGTTTCTGCGTGTGATCTTATGTGCCAAGGGACTCCATATACAGGGCTGTACGTACGATTTGGAAGACCCTGAACAAAACTCGTGACATGGCCCTAAAATCTATAAGAAATAATATAATAAAAACATAATTTTACTTTGTTATAAAGTTTTAGATATATGTTGTTCTTAGGCCACCCTCAGTGCAGATTTCATGGCTTAGTTTTCAATGCATTCATATTTTAGAAACAGTATAGAAGCTGCTCCTATGAAATTCTTATCACCTCTCTCTTTATTAATATGATGTCACATCAACATATTTAATATCCATGAAACTCCATTGAGACTGGTCATACAATACTTAGAACATATTAAATCTTGATGCTAAAACAATACAAAAGTACTTAAGCAACAAACTGACCTTATGTTCTATTGAAAAGCATCATACTCCTAGTATTCTTTGAAATGAAGTCTTCAATTATATTTCTACTTGGTGATATATATATGTACTAAATTTGGAGGCCCTATGAATTTGGAGGCCTAGAACAACTTTGCACCTGCTGATATACAGGACTGCCATATAGCACCTTTCATGTGCCTTGTTGACTGTTGCAAATGCTTAGCTTTTCCACAATTGCTCACCGCCATCAGATAAACATATTGTTCCTGACTAATGTTGTCTCTGTTGTGAATCTTAGGATGCAAAGAGTGCATTTAGTAGCGAGAGATGTTTCATGTCAAACGTCACAAAGAGAGAAACACTTAGGAACAATCATTTGGTGTGTTGTGTATTTAGTGGATACTCGGGTTTGTTGTGTAGAATCACATGCCTAGATTTTTCACAGTTTTTTCTCCTAACAAATTGATGCGACTGTAATGTCTTTGGGGTCAAATTTCCTATAAAGTAGGTCAATTCTTTTCTTTTCAGTGAATTACATGTGCTCTTTGAATTCTTTGAAAAGGTTTCTTCAAAAAAATAGCAAAGTTAGTCAAATGGTTCCATAATTTGATTCTAATTCATTAGAGAAATATTTTTAAGATAATTTGGATCTAAAATGGTTCTACAAAAATTTGGAACCCTACCAAAAACATCATAAGGCCTTGCTTAGATGAACTCGTATCCACCTCAATCCATATGTGTTGGAGTGGAATTTAGTTTAATTGTTTCACCCTAATCTACTCCAATAGTCCTGTATAGACCATTTTATATTGATTACCTAGTAATTATACTTGAGGACTTTACTTTGAAATGTGCTACTACATGTACCATGATTTCCTGGCTCTTGCATTCTCTTTAATCTAATAAAGTACAAGAATAAGTAAATGATCTATATCTATATCTATATCTATATCTATATCTATATCTATATCTATATCTATATCTATATCTATATCTA
>Ga0182004_10002175_pt1 | contig 15071 bp, 11 predicted proteins | sample Sormic07211540_1_FD_120479 | JGI IMG/M metagenome (GOLD analysis project Ga0182004, IMG submission 120479) | Endophyte microbial communities from Sorghum bicolor roots, Mead, Nebraska, USA - 072115-40_1 MetaG | ecosystem: Host-associated > Plants > Roots > Unclassified | place: USA: Nebraska...
TCATACCACAAGGTATTCTATTCACCCAGGAAGCAATAAGATGTATCAGGACCTAAAGCAGAGGTTTTGGTGGACGAAGATGAAGATAGAAATAGCCCGCTATGTAGCCCAATGTGACACTTGTCGAAAAGTCAAAGCCATTCATCTCAAATCTGCTGGAGAGTTGCAACCCTTGCCTATTCCAGCATGGAAATGGGATGATATTAGCATGGATTTTGTAGTGGGATTGCCCATGACGGCAAAGGGTTTTGATTCTATTTGGGTTATCATTGATCGTCTCACCATGTCTGCACATTATTCTACTAGTAAAAACAATTTACACTGCTGTCACTTATGCTAAGATTTATTTTGATCGTATATTAAGTATGCATGGGGTGCCAAAGACGATAGTGTCTGATAGAGGCACTCAGTTTGTCTCCTAGTTTTGGAAATGCTTACATGAATCCTTAGGCACCAAGCTTCTATACAGTTCAGCTTACCACCCTCAAACAGGTGGGCAAACTAAACGGGTGAATCAAACATTAGAGGATCTAATGAGATCATGTGCCCTAAATTTTCCAGACAAGTGGGATGACTGCCTGCCTCTAGCAGAATTCTCATATAACAATAGCTACCAAGAAAGCATTAAAATGGCTCCATTCGAGGCACTGTATGGCCATCGATGTCAAACTTCATTACACTAGTCTGAACCCGGTGAAAGATGGTTCTTTGGAGTTGACTTAGTGAAGGAAACTGAAGACAAAGTCAGAGAATTCAAAATAACTTAAGAGTTGCTCAATCCCGACAAAAAAGCTATACTGACAGAAGACGTCGACCCTTGAGATTTACTAAGGGTGACCATGTGTATTTAAAGGTATCCCAAATGAAAGGAGTGAATTGTTTCGGCATTAAAGGCAAGTTAGCACCTTGCTACATTGGTCCATTTCCAATCATCGACCGGTGTGGACAGCTAGCTTACCGCCTTAAATTGCCCGAACGATTATCCGGGGTAGACAATGTGTTTCATGTATCCCAATTGAAGAAGTGTCTTCGAGTACCGGACCGGATCCAAGATTTTGAAAATGTGGAACTTGAACCGGATCTGACTTATATAGAATATCCTATCCGCGTACTGGACCAAAAAGATAGAGTTACCCGAAGAACAACTACCAAGTGGTACAAGGTGCAATGGAGTCAGCACTCTAAGGAAGAAGCCACATGGGAATCTAAAGACTATTTGATAGAGAACTTTCTCGAGTTTCATGCTTCTCTTTAACCCAACGTCTAATAAGAAAAAGTGTACTCTAGAGTGGATAAAGGGTAACCGAAGTCATGTACCTAATGTACATATATGTTTATAGTGAAATGTTCTTTCCCAATCGCTTGTCTTGTGAAAAAGCTAATGATAGATTAGCTTGATACATTTCCTTTTCCATTACTTACCCTAAGGCTTTAAATCTTGGGGACGAGATTTCTTTAAGGGGGAAGGGCTATAACATCCCTGATGTTATGGACACTAAAACTGCATCATGTCACCATAAGCATTGCATAGCATATTTGTTAAGCACATTCTGATGCATCAACTTAAAATAAGTTTAATTTGGTTGCTTGTTCTTAGGGAACTAGAGTGTGCTTATGTTGTGAAATGATGCCTGCATGGTTGTGTAATCCACAGTGTTGGAGGGTTCCGGGGAAAGGTGGGAGAAAACGCTGATTTTAAAACCCTAGTTTTTGCCCCCTTTTGTGCCACCTAAAAACTAAGCGAAATTTGAGGATAAGTTCAAAATCAAAGTTGTAGACCTTTTCAAGATGTACAACTTTGGTGTTTTGAGTTTTTGAGGTTTCAATACAAAATTCAAAGTAATTTTGAAAATACAGATTTATAGAAATTGTCCCCTTTTACAATTTGAATCCCTAATTCAAAATCTATTTGGAATCTTGAAAAGTGATCAACATGAAAGTTGTAGAGCTCATCAAATCAAACAACTTTTATTTTGGGAATTTTTCAAGTTATTGAGAAAAATCAAAAGTAATTTTGGAATTCTAATCTGCCCCAATTCAAATTGAAACTTCCCCAAATTGGAATTTTCAATTTCAAACTGTTTTGTCCAAATTCATACTCTTCCACTCAAAATTGGCTCTGGACCCTTAAAGATGTTTTGTAGCATCCAAAATTTTGAACAACTTTTATATTGGCAGAAATTTGACGTCAGTTCAAATTTTGGAAGTAATTTGCAAAAAAACAAAAGGGAGTGGATAGTGCCTGCTACAGTGATCCGATGTGGATCACGGGCGTCGCTGCCCCGCACGGCCGCCGCGTGTGCAACGCCGCGCGTGTCCACGCCGCCACACAACTGCCTGCCTGCCTGTGTCGCCAGCCGACGTGGAAGCTCCGCGTCTTGTCCACTCGCGATAAAAGCTACTCCACCGGCGGACGCGCTCCTTTTATTTCTCTCGCACCCGACGCCGGTGAGCTTCTTCGCCAGCAAAATTCATCGTGGTCACTCTCCTTCAGAGCCACTCGAACACCCTTGCACCTTCGCCAAGGCCTCAGCAACCGTTTGCACCCCCTGGTGCAAGCTCTAATCATCCCTAGCCCCGACTACTCCCGTTCTTCCTCGACTCCGGCCGCAAGCACCGCCGTGGAATCTCCACTGTGGCCAGACCGTTCTAGTGTTCCATCGCTGCTTCCCGGCGCCTCAGCATGTTCACGGTAAGCCCCTGGTACTCCCACGCTCCTCCCATCGCTCTCTAATGGCTCTGGGTACTCGGGGTTTGGCGCCGAGGTGTTTCCGGTCGCCGGAGCCGTCGCCGGGTAGCTTGGGGACCCTCTGTGACCACCTTGAGCACGCTAGACCACTCACGGGGTCAAGGCGAACCTGCTGGAGAAGTCAGTTATCGCCGGGGAGGCCTCATCGGCGGCCGGGCGGTTGCCGGAGCCGCGGCGCGAGGTAGAGGACGGAACTGACGGGCGGAACCCACCCGTCAGTGATCGTGGGTGAAAGGGGGAGCCCGCGAATGACGTGGGAATCGTGTGGGTCGGCCTGGGCCGAGGTTAAGCGGGCCGGCCGCGCCCGCATAGTGTGATTTCTTTTTTTTCTTTTTATATTAAAAGTGATTGATGTTTGAATTTGTGTACAAAATTATGTGCTGATCCAAAATTAGTGGAAATATTTGGGTATGTTCTATGCAGTGAGTAGAATATAGGAAAAATCTTAATTCCATTTTCTGTTGATTTGAACATGTATAAAATTTGTATCCTTTACTTAGTAAACAGAAATTCCATGATTTTTAGGAATTTATTAATATGTCCAAAAATCACCAAAATTTGTGAGATGTCTCTAAATATTATTTCCTGGCTTCACAAAAAATTTGGTGGCATTTGGATAATGTTTCAATAAAATATTAATATAACCTTAATTAGTAATTAAGTAATAACTTTAAAAATAATTAGATAATAATTAGCTTAATTTTCAAATTAGGATTTGAGTGCTTTTGGGATTATGTGATGACCTGAGGTTTATTAACCTTAATGACCTTTGGCATTTAATTATTGTTTGGTATTAATGCTTAATTACTATCATTAATGCTTAATTAGGGGTTAGTTAAGATAAAAGGGATTAATAATTAGTTAATTAAGAATAATTATGGATTAAGAAAAATCTTAGTTTACCGTTGTAACCTCTTGGGTAAAAACACTAACGTAGTAAGCAGCTCGTAATTATCAGTTTAACTTGCTTTTGCACTGAGAAGGAAAGTTGTACTCAACTAAATCCTTCTTATATGTTCTCATAAGCATATCATGAGCATACATCATTTTGCGTATAGTGCACGTGACCGAAGGAGCGACCGTTGAACCTAACCCCGAGGTTGGTGTTCCGTTCGAGGAAGTTGGATCCAAGACTTGGGAAGTCTCCGAGGAACCCACTTAGCTCTGCAACCAAGGCAAGCCTCGAATGCATTTAACCCCTCCTTGAATACTCTAAATCTTTTATCACTTATGAATTAAAAATACTGCATTACGTAGTCAAGAATTGGGTTTAACCTACTTGTTGCATTTACTACCTTGATATTTGTTATCTTGTCCTTGGCACCTGTTTTATTTTAAAACTGTGTAGTGATGCTTAGCCCTGCTTACTAGAAAGGTTTTCAAATAAGAAAGTTTGAATGGTTGTTGTGGAATACTTTTATAGTCAATGATGTTTCAACTTGAGACTGATCGGTGGACTTTCTTTAAGAATGGAGTCTTAAAGTAGTGTCTCCAACTGTGTCAATTAAGGACCGGTCCGTTGATGTCCTGCTGGGTTGAGAATTTATAGTACTAGCCACTTGCCCTCGGTAAGCCTGGTCTTGTGATTCCTCGACGAGAGCGGCTACTCGCACACTGGGCATGGAGCGATGGCGAGAGTAGCATGTACCCTCCTAGCAAATGAGCTGGACGGTGGAGTACTGTGCTCTCGGGTGCCGTGAACCCGGTTAGATCTTGGGAAAGCTAGATTTGGGTTGACATATGCAAGATTCGATTCTACATATGTCGGGTGGTTAGGAACTCCAACTGGGTTGTTAAGCGGTTCGAATCGTCGCTGCTTCCCGATTGGGAGACTCAATTCCTTTGACCATCATTGTAGTTAAATATGCAACTAAGTTGTGAAATGGGAAAAGGGAATGTCTCATGGGTTCCGATCCCTATTCCCGGACTCAGAGTGACATGAAGCTATGGCCGTCGAATGAACAACCTAGTTATTAAGGACTAGTAATCTATAGACTTGTTTGTAAAAAGCAACTAGATAGACTGTCCTCGAATTCCTCGGCCTCTCGAGGTGAGCAATTCGTGGCTAAAACTTGAAAGTAAGGATGCACTATTAGTAAGCTTTTATACAAAACAACTTGGCTCCTTGCTCAGCCACTCCTTGTCTACCCTAAGCCTGCATTCCTAAGTTCTCCTCTTTTTCTGCGGGATAAGTCTTGTTGAGTACTCTAGTACTCAGGGTTATATAACCCCTGTTGCAGGTGAAGCTCAGGAGCCAACTTGTTTCGAACCCTATTGTGTGACCGTCGTCGAGGTTGACGATGATGAGGAATGAGCGTGACCTGTAAGCTTGTAATCTTTGTAATATGGTTAAAGTTGCTCTGTTGGACCTGGCTTGTAATAACACTTTATCTAAGTCCTACTTTGATGAACTACCTTTGTAAATTAAGTTATGTACTGCTTCCGCTATTTTACTCTGAACTACTATTTTAGTTATATACTGTTTGTGATAGTGCAATGTATTCGCAATGAATGATCCTGGTGTTAATGTGGTCACTTGCTATCCTGTAAGGGCGAGAAGAAGAACTTTTTGTTAATTGACCATTGCTAGTGGTCAGGACGAATCCGGTTACTACACCACAAGTAGCAGGGGGATGGGTGTCCTGGGATACTCATCGGGCTTCTAGAGTAGATGGATCCTCGGCATCACCGTCAGAGGTCTTTAGGACAATGACAGGTGTCGGTGGGCCCAACTACTTAGGAGGTTCTGCCACACTTATCCCCCACACATAATGTCGCTACTCCATATCATTCTCAGACAAGTGGCTAAGAAGAAACATCAAATAAACAAATCAAAAACATTCTCTAGAAAACAGTAAATGAGATGGGAACTTTATGGAAGGATCGGTTACCTAATGCACTATGGGCATACCAGACAGCTTATAAAACACCTTTGGGTATGTCACCATATCAACTGGTATATGGTAAGACTTGCCACTTACCAGTTAAACTAGAACTTAAAGCTCACTGGGCTGTCAAAAGATGGAACATGGATTTAGAAGCCGCTAGAAAGAAAAGAAAAATCAAATTATCAGAACTAGAAGAATGGAGAGAAAAGGCTTATCACAATTTGAAGATCTACAAAGAACGAACGAAGACATGGCATGACAAGAGGATCAAGAAGAAGGAATTTGCACCAAGAGATAAGGTATTAATTTTTAATTCTAGGTTCAAATTATTCGGGCTTAGAAAATTGAGGAGCAAATGCGAAGGACCCTTCACCGTCGTGAATTCATCACCACACAGAGCAATAACTCTACAATCAAGTGAAGGTACACTATTCAAGGTAAATGAACACCAACTTAAACTTTATCTAGAACCATTTGATTTGGGGGTAGTTGATGAAGTATAATTCATCCAATTGCCAACCTATTAAGCTCTATTTATTCTGGTATGAAAATTTATCTGAAAACATATCTAACAGAAAATACGAGGAGTCTAAAGGCACCACAGAGAAGGGCACCCGAGGTGGCCCCTGGTGCGCCGGCCGTGGGGCCGGTCGGTGCTCCTCTGCCGCCTCCTGTCCCTACTCTCTTTCCCCTATCCTCCTACACTCTTCCTATGTATATTCATGTATTATCCAATCATGTTCAGATATTCTTTCCTACAGATCCCATAGAGTATAGGATTTGTTCTCATCCTGTCTCTTGCAAACCCATATAAATGCGTACGTAGACCCTCCTCAATAGTATCCTATAACCAGCCACCTCTCCTCTCAAAGAAGCTCTCCAATCTAGATCTATTAGCAATGGCAGATAAGGCAATCGTCTCCTACGGCACAGACTTCAACAACATCCCCTATGATGACTCAAAGGCCCTCGTCCTCGTGCAGCCGAAGCCTCTCGTCGTTGTGCCACTAAAACAAGTTGCAACGGTGCCCCAGCATCATGAGCAAGCCTACTACATACAAGATCCATTTGCTCTTCCTCCACCTCCTGCAAGACTGTTGCTTCAAGGAGGAGCTAAGGGGAAGCAGATTGCTATCCCCAAAGGCACTCTGCTTCTTCCACCTAGGGACAATGAACGGCTCTTGTCCGTCCAAACCGATAAGAAAGGAAAACTGGTGTGCACCAAGTACACCACTGCTCGCCCTGCCGTCCAAGGAATTCACACAAACCCTAATGAAGTATGCTACATTGAGCATATCACACCTAAGCCCAAACCCAAGTGCAAGAGAGCAGCACCTCCTATTTTACGCACCCTCAACGAGAACCATGAAGGCCTCTCCGACATTGTCAAAGGTATGGAAAAATCTAACAATATGAGGGACAAGCTCATAGAAGGCATGGATAATCAGTTAGGGATCAGTCTCAAGTTAATCTGCAGCCTTAGGCGCGACAAAGACAAGCTTGAAGCAGAGGTTGCAGCCCTCTAAGAAGTAATTCAGGGCCTCAACAATGAAGGGCAGCCTTAGTTCCCTAGTTATCTATTAATAAGGCACAATTCCGCTAGGTTTGGTTAGTTAATTGGGACATTAGAGTCATAAATTTTTCTTAGGACAAAGCCTAATTAGCTAGGGCAGACGTTAGCTCAATCGTTAAAGCATCTGTCAAGTTATATATTATCACCACCATAAACAAATAAAGTGCCTTATCTTTTATCTACTCTACTCTCTATTTTTTTGTATGTGTTTGTCTCCACATGTTGCGCAGAAAAGTATACAGGAAAACAAGTGTGGAGGAGGCACACTGCAATCATGAGACAAAAAATTCGATCGAAAAAATAGCATAATTCGGAACACAATCGGACCAAGACCACGCACAGCAAAACAGGCCCCACATTGCCCACTAGTGGGGTCGGGCGGCGCCTAAGTAGCGCCGGGCGGTGCCCTGCTCACCCGTTTTCCCCCTCGCTTCGGTCACAGTCAGGTTTGAGTTAATTACAATATAATTGCATACATCTCACTTTGAATTGTCATCCGAATCATAAATCTTTATATTTTTAAGAAATAATAAACACCATTTAATCTATGACTTAAAAAATAAAGTATATAACACTTTTCTAGAGTCATGATAATTGTGAAGTTTATAATACTTCATGATTGCTTAAGTTATTGTGGGAAGAAAGATAGCAAAATAATGAGTACTAAATTCCTGATAATCTATCTTTGGAGATTTTATTTCAAATGGGTAAAAACAATTAGCTTTGCCTTTCTTTGTAGTGGAATCAAATAATAGTCATATCATCCAACTATTAATTATTATGGCTTTGGTTGAGTGATTTATCATATTCCTAGTATCATAACATAAAATGAAATAAAAACATAATACACTCTCTTGAAGCATTATTGTGAAGGACGCATGAGCTATTCATTCACAAAACCGAGGAAATAAAAAGGGGCAAGTGTCCGTAACCTCAAGAAGATAGATCATGAGGAAATAAAAAGGGACAATTGTCCGGAACCTCGATTCAATAAGAAAAGAAATATGAGCATGTGCTCATAAGTAGAATTAGAGAGCTCATGGTCCCTCCAACATAATATGCCAAGGAGTGGAAGATTTTTCTGATCTAAGAATATGATATTTCTCTCCCTGGGTATGAATATCAAATTAATTCACAACTGTTGATGCCACTACAAATAAGAGAAGGTCGAAGCTATGTTTTATTTGCAAACTGCACTTATTCTCCAATAGACATAATTAAAGGAAGAGAGTGATCTGTTTTAAGCTATCCTACTCCGCAATCACCACAACACTCATGATAAACACTTTAAACTTCCACAATGCATGGTAGCTAGACTAGTTGTATATAATTTAATTTCCATGTTATGCATTAAATGTTTATTCTTTATGATAAGAACCAACCTTTTTCTTGGGACGAGTAAAAACCTAAGTGTGGGGTAATTGTTGACACCGGTTAACCCACAATATTTATTACAATTATTTCTCCACCATATATGAATATCTACTAGAATAGGGTTATCACTGATAATTTCCACGAGTTTTGGTGATTTGTGTATTTTTCAGGGAAGTATCCAGAAAAGCCTAAAAAGAGGGATTTAAGTGCTAATCTGCCACGAAACTTATCCGCGACGGAAGGATGACACTAGAGGGATCAGGAATACTCCAGAAGACACCTGAAGCAACAAGGGGGCTAGCAGCCGCCAAGTGGGGCCGGACAGCCCCACACCTGCGCCGAGCAGCCCCTAGGGTTAGGGTTGGCTGCCCCCCTTCTAGAGTCTTCCTCCACCGCCTCCGAAGAGCCATCTTGGCCGCTTGCTATGTCGGTTTGATCCAACAACGCGTATCTATCCCACTGGGCTATAAATAGAGGGCTTGACACCCTGGAGGAGGCCAGATCAAGAGATTAAGAGTCAGAGCATTAGATAGAGATCTACTAGATCTAGGCTAGCAATCAAGATAGAGATTAGAGAGATAGAGTAGAGGAGTAGGGATTCGGAGGAGTCCTGGCCTGTCAGAGCTTTCTCAGGAGCTGTATTCGTCTGGATTCAGCTCCCTCGCTCGGAGCTATGTTCTGAGGTACTTTTATATTTAGCATTCTGATTCAAGTAAATAAATGTTTTTATTCATTCTTTGGTTTGCAACTCATATTATACTGAGTACTTCGATTTGGGTAGCTCCTAGGTCGGAATAGTGATTCGTAGCATAGACGTGGTGTCTGGGCTATGGTTGCTTGTGAATGTTCCCTGATCAACTGGACTATGGTAGCTCGCGTAGGTGACTTTATAGCTACATTGAATTCTCTGTAGTCCACTTCCCGTTGATAGGACGGATAGGCTTATAGGTGCCTAGTAGGAGATTACTCTATTTCTTCTCCTATTTGGGTTACTTGTCCAATAAGACGATATTATACAAAGTTTATCGGTTATTAGAATGAGAGTACATTAGGTATTTCCTCTTTCTCAATAGTTTTCTAGATTGATTGTACCCCTTAGATTACGAGTTATAGGCTAGGTCATAAATCACCTACTATTCCTTTGGGTTCGATATTAAAACTGGGTTGATCTTGGTGAGGTGCTGATCAGTATATATCTATGCACTGCGGATAATATGATTGTAAATTAGAGTCTTGTTTTATTATTTAGGGTGTAGTAAATTTATACCAATAGTACGGTATGGCCCGTGTGCCACCGGGCCTTGCCTCCATAGTACATCGTGCTTAAGAAACGGCCTAGGCATGGCACGTGGGCTATTTTTCGTGTTGTGCCAGCTGTGGAGCATGGGGCCCAAAACTATACTAGGCCAGCCCGTGGCCTGCTATCTATGAAACCCTAGATTCAATTCAATTTTCAAATTTACAGTCGTAACTCATCAGTAATAGTGTAACACTTACTTCATATATCACAAGTAACAAACTAACTTCAATACTTCATAGATCACAGAAATATCACAAATCATAGAATGATGAAAGCCAAGATAATTAAAAATTGAGTTGGTCATGCAATGCCACCTCATTAAAAACCTTCCTAGGTAAAATTCACACCGCATGAGAAAAAACCTAGAAAGAAAAAGAGTACGGCCAGCTCAAAGTTATTAAAAGGTTCAATTGTTCAAAGTTATTACAAGCCATTGTCTCAAATGTCTCAACTCTCACTCACTGCCTCACACTCTCAGAAACTTATATAGACTTAGCAGAACACTCAAGTAAAACTAACAGCACTAACACCAGATTCATCATCAAGCTAAAGGTTTTTAAAGTAGTCTTCTAACTCCTTGTCCTCCATAGTATGATGTCCCTTTTCATGGCCTTGCTCCCAATCCATGATGCAAATCAACATCTCCATAGTCTCTGAGCTCAATCACCATGCCACTCCTCAGTGATCCTGCCAGTAAGACTAAAACAAGACTCCAAAGAAGTAGTTGAAACAGGAACAATCATAATATATCTAGCCAAGATAGAGAGAACTGGATAGGTTAGTCTGTGCTCATGCCATAACAATATCAAAGTCATCATCATAGGCTACAACATTGTCACTTTCATGGTAAATAGTGAGCTCAGACAAACTAGGAGCCACAGGGGCAGATGAACAAGCAGCCATAGAACTAGAAGAAACAAATCCTCCAAAAATTTTGCCCCATGCCTGCTTCGTCTTACCTATTAGTCTAGATGGATGGTTGGTCCAAGCTGGCCTAGCTATACCAAACTTAGATTCATACTTGTCATACAGTTTATGCAACTCATATTTAACCTCAGCAAAATAGGAAACTCATATTGTTACATTGAGCCCTAGGGTCCAGAATAAAGGCAAATGAATATAAGAGTGGTATGTGCTTCTAGTACTTGAGAAATTTAGCTTTCATTGGCACAACTAGAGCAGCAAGATTATGATCATATTCATAGTCACGTAGATGAAGAGCAATTTCAAGTATGTGATGCAGTATAAAGGACTAGTGGGGTAATAAACACTAGAAAGCACAACAGTTGAATCATAGAACAATTCAAGGAACTCCAATACCTTTTCAGCAATGTACTAATGTTGTTCATTCAAGAGTGGATAGCCAGAGTGTGTATTAATGAACACAAAAAACATAGATCTATATGGTAATAGATGTTTAAGCATAAGATAGGTTGAGTTCCATCTAACATCAATCAAAGCAAATTTACGAGGTTGCATACCCTTAGCATTGCAGTAGATCTTGAATTGGGCAATGCGGTGATTAGATGAATTAATTCTTAAGTTCCCAATCAGATGTAATATAGTGAGCAACAACAGTGATGTAACCTTCCTTAGCATTATCAAATCATATATTAGATGTCAAGCAAACAAAAGACACACCAGGAAAGACAACATTTTTAAGGTGATGCAATTTTTCATTATAAAGCTTAGATAGGTCTCAAGATGTGGTAAATCTAGATACCCTCTTGTATCTAGGATTATGAGTACGTTAAATGTAATCGTCCCAAGCATCCGTGTCAGCAATAGATAAAGGGAGATCTAATCTAGCAACCAAACGACAAAGCTCAGCCCTAGCAACATTAGGTCTGTATTCCCAATTTCTATGTGATCCATTAGGGTTTAAAGCAAGCCTACTTTGAACCATATTAGCATGATCAGCCTTCTTCTTACATGATATCTGGTGTCTAAGCAAATGTCTAGTGCCATGAGAAGAATTAGCAGACAATCAAGACTTAAAGAACTTTCAAATAGAAATTACCTTCTGTTCACCATCAATTGTCTCCTTGACTTCATCAAAGTGAGCCCAGATAGGAGACCGGTGCTTACCAATGGTGGATGATGCCAGAGATGCTGCATCGCTATGGCTTCTAGCCATGGCTGCAGTAGGAGCACTAGCCGCTGCCTCATCATGGTCGACTGAAGCAACACCACTCCAACCGAACAAGACAGCAGTGTCATCTCCCATGTTGTCGACGATGTTGACGCAAAGCTGGCTTAGCTCAATGAGCTCTTCATTGATGGTACTAGGGTAGGACCCCATCATCACCATCACCATCGTCCATGGCCACCCAAACCCTTCTTCACCTATCGGCACCATTCCTCAACATCTAGTGCAGCACCAACTCAATCGCTGATGACCTAAAAGAAGATCTAGGATTAGGATTAATGGGATAGGGAGATTAGGGTTAGGGTCCATGAAGCAGAGAGAGATCTATGGTTAGGGTCCATGTGATGTTCCTGCGCAGCTAGAGGTCGGTGCCAGAGAAAAAGTGCGGCCATCGCAGGCAAGAGCACCTCCCCGAAAGACGGCAACAAACGGGCGGTTCGAGAGAGGGCGGGAGGAAGAGGACTAGAAGAGTACGAGAGGGGGGAGACAATAGGAGATCCCAAGATCTAGCGGTGGAGATGTCGCTAGAGTGGACAGTTGAAGTCTGGTAGGTAGTCAGTGGTGGGCGACAACGAGATGCGAGGTGAGGGCGGTGATTAGGGTTTGGTTGTTCGGGAGTTGGGGGTGTTGAGCTATGAGCGGCTGTGAGGAGTGGGGAAGGCTGGGGATTTAGGGTTTTGGGGGGTGGGGAGCGTGACGACAGGGGGATTATATAGGCCAACCTGGAACTAGGCCTCTACTGGGCCTGCCATTATTTAGCAGGCTGAGCCATGACGCCCGAAGGGCTGAAGGGACAGCCGAAGCACGGCCTGCTACGTGCTTTGGGCCGGCCTGAGCATGGATAGGGTTTGGGCCATCTCATTCATGGGCTAGGCCAAATTAGCGTGCTCCGTGCCGAGCCTCTAGGCCTCATGCTGCATGCTCAACTTTATCTCTAGGAGTGGTGGCACCGCCTCCGCCTCTACATGTGCGTAGCCTCCGCCTCTCCTTGAGTCCTGTCAGGAGCAGCGGCATAGCTCTATGTCCACGCATGCATACCGCCTCTGCCTAGCAGTGCATCCTCCGCCTTTGTGTGCACTACCTCTCACCTGGTCTGATGCTATTTTGAATGTATATCCCATTTTTGCACAGCAGGGTTATGGAAACCAGTAGAAAGCAACTGGATGAATTATATGTGTCAATTGCCGTTTAGCTAATGAGCCTGTAGATACTGAAGTTCCCCAAGCAGTACTTCCTAATACTGTATTTGAAGCAACTCTTCCAATTTCTTATGATATGCAGCTAAAACAAGTTCTTGTTAATGGTAAAAAGGGAGGGTTTAATGTTGGTGCTGTTCTTATTTTTCCTGAGGCATTCAAATTAGCACTGCCTGATCCTTGTTTAGATACTACTTTAATAAAAACTTTTTTATTACGTCTTGTTTTTACTTCTACGTAGGGAGTTACTCTATGTATTACATAAAACCAATAGTGGATTTATTTCTGTCTTTTGTTGAATCTATTTATGGCTCGATAGAAAAGTTGATAAGCCAATGATTTTTTTTTGTGACTGCCTCTGCATGAGATGTGAAGAGAGAGAGAGAGAGGAGGCTAAGAAATAAAACCCTAAAGCCTTATTTATATATCACGAGAAATAATTAATGGACTAGCGCACTAGGCCTCATTTCTAGAGATGGGCTATCTAAAGGGTCCGCCTCTGTAACTAATATCTACAACTAATACATCTAAAACTATTCCGTCCACCTAGCATCTGGTGTCGCTTGCTCCAGGCCCGCCCAACAATTACACACATGCGCCCGCTCCTAGGCCCGCTCGGCACCCGTGCGCCCGCTCGCCTCTTCTGTCACCGTGGGATGGCTCTGCCGCTCCGCTCCGCTCGGCTCGGTAAAAGGAAGGCAACACAATCTCCATATGATTTGCCTAATTCCAATTCATCTTCTCTCTGTGACATCCCCGGCCTCGTCTCGCTCCGGCCACAGCAAGCACCTGTCCTTCAAAAAAAATCTCTGATCCATCCCTAAACCCTAAATTAATCCTCGATCGGTGGCACAATCTGCATGCATGGTGGCTTGATTCATGGCCGCTTCGATTTGTCCACATGGGTGCAGACCTCACAGCCGAGCTATTGATGATGGGTGGCATCAGCAGGGGCCGAGGCGCTAAGCTATCCATGAAGTCAGCGACCGCAGTTAAGAGCATGAGGCCCAGCACATGTTCGATAAAATGTTCCTATGCTTTGCTTAAATCTGACGATGGGTTCTTGATGTAGTTGCTGGTAGGATCATGTCTACGAAGAGAGTAGTGCCAAGGACACCAATGTGCTGCCCACCTGCCCGACCATCACGATGCGGAGGTGGAGCTCTATGTCATGGGTGCAGACAGCAGCTCTGTCAATGGCAACCTCGTCACCATTCGGCTTCGTCTCTCCAAATACATATGTGAGGAGGCTTACATGTCAAAGAAACCTCTGTTTAGTTCAGAGGTGATCCTTCCTTTAATTCTATCATTCGAATACATTATGCCCTCTTTTTACTTTTTTTTGTTCCTAAATATATAAAAAGCATTCTCGCTTTTATTTTGTGATCCATTTGTGTGTCAGTATGTCTCTGTGTGCGCAATTGCCCCTGCTTGTCTTCTCTGGTTGGACAATAGGTGTTGTGCCCATGGTAAATGCTGATGTTCTGAGTCTACATTGTTTTGTGCAGTTACAAGATGAGACATGAATTTCAACTGAAGTCTATGACCTGTGAAAATGTGAGTGCAAGATTGAGTTCTTGATAGTTCAAATGATGATTAATAAAATATAAAGAGATTTTGTTTCTGCTGCTTAGGTACTTTTTTTATTAAAAAACGAATCTAGGTCCAACTTGATTGGATGGGTTCATTAGTATCTACTGAGAGAATTATCTGGGGCTTATATTCTTTGCAGGGGGATGGGCAAAAGTGAGGCTTTTTTGCATGTTCCTCGCATTGCAGGTCAAGCCATGCAAGTAGGTGCATGCATGTTTATTCTCAAAGCTCAAGATTTTGCACTTTACA
>Ga0182004_10002176_pt1 | contig 15069 bp, 15 predicted proteins | sample Sormic07211540_1_FD_120479 | JGI IMG/M metagenome (GOLD analysis project Ga0182004, IMG submission 120479) | Endophyte microbial communities from Sorghum bicolor roots, Mead, Nebraska, USA - 072115-40_1 MetaG | ecosystem: Host-associated > Plants > Roots > Unclassified | place: USA: Nebraska...
ATACGAATCTTTTGAGCCTAGTTAGTCTATAATTGGACAATATTTGTCAAATACAAACGAAAGTGCTACAGTGTCGATTTCCCAAAATTTTTTCTGAACTAAACAAGGCCTTAGTATGAATATTCAACATTCGATACTGTATCCGTATCCGAATATTTAAATCTTATATTTATGATGTCGACATCTAATTATATCTTATCCGACATGATTGATATTATCCGTATTCAAATCCGAATCCGACCAAAAATATGAAAATAAATATGATATCGGTAATATCCGTCCGTATTTTTTTTAAGGTCAACCGGAGGAATTGTTCCCCACCTGAATTTTATTACTTTTGTTGGCCCCAAAATGGCCCATCATAGGCCTTGTTTACTTCCACCCTAAAACCTAAAAAATTTTCAAGATTCCCCGTCACATCGAATCTTTAGACGTATACATAGAGTATTAAATATAGATAAAAATAAAAACTAATTCCACAGTTTGGTCGAAATATACGAGACGAATCTTTTGAGCCTAATTAGTCTATGATTGGACAATATTTGTCACATACCAACAAAATACTTACTGTAGCGATTTTGCAAAATATTTCGTAACTAAACACGGCCATAGTTTTACACAGATTGCATAAATTACAAGGAAGTCATCACATCACCCAGTTGATGATGTAGGTGATCTCCTGACAGAAGAAACAGAGAAATAAAGAGAGAAACCACAAGCTTTGTACTAAGCTTGTCCTGCCAAATCAAAAGCTTGACACCATTGATCAACAATGTGCTTCTTCCTAATAGGGAACCTGAAGCGGAGTCTCAATTGCTAATCCATGGTCGAGATGGCACATATCTGATGGAGAAAAACAAGTGGCCTATACTAACTCTGCCTGAAGAAAAAGAACCAGTAGAGTCTTACTCAAGAAGACACGTTTCTGGGGGAAAAGCAGGGGTCCAACTCGTTGGCATCTCAACATTCATGGGCAAAGATGCCTACTGAGATGAGTGGTCAGGGTGATATGTGGGATGTGACTGGGGAGGACATAATGGACTCTATCTCAAATGAAGGCAAGAACTCAGATAAAGAGGAAGAAGGCAGAGGGTGGCAATCTTCTAATCCAAGGAAAATGAAGAAGAAATCCTTCAAGCAGGTGGTGGTGGCTACTAGGACAAGCAAAAGACTCCATAGGGAAGAGATCCCAATGGCAGGAAAAGCAACTTCGAAAGATATGGGGAATATCTCTACTGCAGGTACCCTAACAGCCAATCCTTTTACTGTTCTTTGTAACACGTCAGATGATTTATTACAAAACACCCTAAATGACTTGAATTTAGTAGTGGATAATGTGGGGAAACAGTTAGGGGTTTTTAGGGCTGAGGAGAAAGCTAGGGCGGCTTTAGCTGAAGCCAACTATAAGGTCTTTTTAGATAGACAGAAAGATAGAGATAAACTACGTGGGGATGATATTGAGTCTGAATTATCCATGGGGATTATTGATAATGGAGTGAGACTTGGTCCTGTAGTTCCTACATATGATGAGATGAGCGCTGAGGACAGAAATAATTTTGACAAAAGTATTGTCGTTCAGTTGGCCAAGGGAGGCTACGCTGGGGGCATGGAACCATCCTCGAATAAACAATGAGGATCCTCTTCTGGAATATTAGGGGTTTAGGAAAGACATATAGAAGAGGATGGGTCAAGGATCACATTCTTGCTGAGGATTTGGATATTGTGGCTCTACAAGAAACTATTAAACAAGACTTTACTGATTCTGAATTGAAGGAGCTTTCAGGGAACAGGGAGTTTTCCTGGTTATGGGTCCCTGCTAGGGAACATTCAGGAGGGATCCTTACTGGGGTTAGGATAGACGAATTGGAGTTAGAGAATTCTCACATGGGCTCTTTCTTTCTGGATGTGTTGATTAGAAATAGAAGCTCTAACTTCAGGTTCTGGGTTCTAAATATATATGGTCCAACGAAACACTCTTTATCTGGAGAATTCATTAGCGAAGTTAAAGACTTTTGTGCTAATGAAAGTCTTCCTATCCTTATGGGTGGGGATTTTAATTTGATAAGGAATAATAGGGAGAGGAATCAGGGCCAAGGAGATCCTAGGCTGATGGAGCTCTTTAATGATTTTATAGGTGAGCTTCATCTGAGAGAAATCCATATTAGTGGGGCGAAATTTACATGGTCTAACAAGCAGCGGAATCCTACTATGGTTAAATTGGATAGAATCTTAGCCACTACTTGTTGGGATGCGCGTTTCTCCTCTTCTTTTGCTTGGTCGAAAGCCAGGGTTGGCTCTGACCATTCACCTCTGATTCTGGACACTGGAGAGAGGAAGAATAATAAAGCTAAATATTTTTACTTTCAAGAAAAATGGCTCTTATCTGAGGATTTCAATAAACGTATTAAGGATAAGTGGTCTGATATAAAGTCTTCTTGTGCTAACAATAGTTATTCGTTGGATATCTGGCATGGGTGTCTTCAATCCTTAAGAAAGTACTTGAGGGGGTGGGATTTAAAGAATAGAGGAGACCAAAATAGGCAGAAGCTGGTTTTAACTAAGAGGGTGGAGGATATTGACTTAATTGCAGAAAAGAGACTCCTGTCTATGGAGGAATGGGAGGAAAGGCTACATTTAGAAGATAAACTGGATGAAATGAGCAGGTTAGAAGATCTACAATGGAAGCAGAAAGCAGGGAAAAACTAGGTGTTGCAAGGGGATGCAAATACCTATTTTTTTCATCAGTTTGCTAATGGTAGGAGAAGAAAAAAGACTATTGCCTATCTTGATGCGAATGAAGGGGAGATAAGAGGGCAGAAGGAAATAAATGACCACATTGTAGATTACTATAAAAAGCTCTTTGGACCAAATGATCCTTGTCTCATGGACCTTGGTGATAACTTTTGGCCTGTGGAGTTAACTTTAGAGGAGTCAGACAAAGCTAGTTTAGTTCTCCCTTTCTCCATGGAGGAGATCAAAGGTGTGATTATGGAGATGAAAGAAAATTCTGCTCCAGGTCCAAATGGTTTTAGTGTTAGCTTTTTTAAAAATAGTTGGGATGTAATCAAATGGGATGTGTTGAAGATGTTTCAGGATTTCTAGGAGGAGAAGCTGGATATAAAGAGATTGAACTTTGGAGTTATTACTTTAGTGCCAAAATTAAAGGAAGCAAATACTATAAAGCAATTTAGACCTATCTGCCTCCTTAATGTTGATTATAAGTGGTTCACTAAAGTTCTAACAAATAGGTTGGTGCCTGTAGCTAAAAAAATGATTGGGAAGAATCAAACAGGTTTTATCAAAGGGAGAAATATCTTAGAGGGAGTTGTGGTTCTTCATGAAGTTTTGCATGAGCTACATAGATCTAAGGCAAGGACCCTGGTTCTAAGATAGACTTTGAAAAAGCTTATGACAGAGTGAGGTGGGACTTCCTTGAGAAAGTAATGAAAGGAAAAGGGTTCCCTAGCAAATGGATTAATTGGGTAATGAGTACTGTGAGAGGTGGAAGGGTTTGCATCAATGTTAATGGTGAAAGGAGTGATACTTTAGAACTTATAGGGGTCTAAGGCAAGGGGATCCTCTTTCCCCCCTTCTCTTTAACATTGTTGCCGATGCTCTAGGGGTGATGCTACACTCTGCTGTTAGCCATGGGCATATTTCTGGTGTGTTATCGGACCTGATTCCTGGGGGTGTTTCACACATACAGTATGCTGATGATACTGTCATCATGATTGAAGCTACTGAACAATCAATTAGAAACCTAAAACTCATTCTTTACTGTTTTGAGTGGCTTACAGGTCTAAAAATCAATTATCATAAGAGTGAAGTATTTGTCTTCGGTGTTACTCAGCTGGAAAAGGAGAAGTTTGCTAATATGCTGAATTGTGTGCTAGGAGAGTTCCCTATGAAATATCTAGGTATACCTCTTAGCTATAAACATTTGAACATGAGCGCTTTTAGTCCTATGACTCAAAAAATGGTTAAAAGGTTGGATCCCTGGAAAGGTAAATTGATGACCTCAGGGGGGAGGCAAATTCTGACAAATTCTTGTCTGAGCTCTATTCCTCTTTATTGTATGGGTTTCTACCTTCTTAAAGATGGGGTGCACAAAAAGATGGATTCTATTAGGGCCAAATTTCTCTGGCAAGGCGCTGATGAGAAATTTAAATACCATATGGCCAAATTTGAAATGGTTTGTAGACCTAAAGACCAAGGGGGTCTAGGCATCATTAATACCAAGATCATGAATGAGTGTCTTTTGGTTAAATGGATCTGGAAAATCTACCAGCAACCAGATGAACTGTGGTTTAAAATTTTGAAAGCAAAGTACCTGAGAGGTAATAACTTCTTTGATTCCAGATCTGCAGGAGGTTCCCAATTTTGGAAAGGTTTGCATAGTATCAAACATCTCTTTAAGTGGGGTGCTGTCTTTAAAGTGGGGAATGGTAAGTTGTGTAGATTTTGGGAAGATTGTTGGCTACAAAGAGTTCCTTTGAAATTGGTCTATAATGATTTGTACAACCTGATCAGGAACCCTTTCTGCCATGTTGCGGACTGCTGGGATGAGGGTTCTTGGGGTCTTGAGTTTAAAAGATGCCTTTCAATACAACAATATGAGAGATGGTTGGGGTTATTGAATATGTTAAATGATTGTTCGTTGACTGACAATAGGGCTGATCAAGTTTTATGGGCACTGGAAAAAAAGAATCATTTTACCACTAAGTCCTTGTATCGTTTTTTGACTGACAGGGGTGTCAAGAGTAGGCTTGCTGGTTTATCTGGAAAAGCAGAGTGCCCCTTAAAATTAAGTTCTTTCTTTGGCAACTCCTTAATGACAAATTACAAGTGGCTGTTAATCTGGCTAAAAAGGGGTGGAAAGGAAGCTTAATTTGCTGTCTTTGTGATTGCTCTGAAACTGCAGATCATATTTTCTTTAGTTGTCATTTGGCCAAATTGATCTGAGAAATGCTTAAAGAAGTTTTTCAGCTGGATTCTTATCCTAATTCATGGGAAGATTTTTGCGAGACTTGGTTAAGAGGCAAGGGGCCCTTCCCAATTAGATTGATCATTTTTATATTTTCAGGTTTCGCTTGGGCCCTTTGGACTACCAGAAACAAGATGGCTATTAACAAGACGTTTCTTCGTGCCCCCACTGATATCATCTACATTGCATTGTCGTTACTGCAGAAGTGGAGCGCCAAACTTAAGGAGAAAGATCAGGAGCAGATCATCTAGATGAAGGCTGCTGTCACAAGCTGGATCAGAGACTTCAAGCCTAGTTCGATCAATCTTTCTGAAGTAGTAGAGATCTAATGTTGTAGTTTTTCGGGTTTTAGCTGTTATGCTTTGTCTTGAACTGGTATCCCCAGTCGTTACTGTTACTCTGTTACATTGCTTTCTAAAAAGCAGAGGTTTTCACCTCCTTTTAAAAAAAAGCGCCATTGTTCAACTGCAGCCTTGCAGTCGCGAAGAACTTGTGAGATTAAGTGTGTTTCAGTCCTGAAGATCCTTGCATTTCTAGCCTACATATGGACAACGGCGGCGACGTCGTCAGGCAGCGCAACACACCAGAACAGGCCAGAGCCAGATGGTTCCATATCCATCCAACTCCGAGCGTGTGTGCTGCCTGCACCATCACGAACACCGTACGCGATCGAGCGAGCCGCGCGCCGCCCGCCGCCCGATGCTTACAATCCACTCCCCACCGCATCCGCATATGACGCCATGCGCGGCTGGCACCGCACCTTCCCACCTTCCTCCGCTAGCCCCTAGGCGCTTATACACAGTATAAATCCAGCAACGCACGCGGACGAACGCCGCAGCACGCCATCGTCTAGTGATGGAAGAGTTCCAGGAAGCCGACATGCTGTGGCCGGACGTCGTTGCGCTTGCCCACCACCACCACGACTGCCACCGCTGCCACCGCCCGGCCGAATCCGCCCACGGCCACCGCCGCCAGCACCCCACTACGGGTCAGCAGCAGCAACCACGCGCCGCGGTCGTCGTCCACCCACCACTACAGTCCCCGCCCGTGCGCATCCCCTCGATGCCGCTGGCGCGCCCGCGCAGCTACTACGGCGACGACGACGATGGCGCGGAAGAAGCGGCGATCGTGCCGCCGCACGTGCTGGCGGCGGCGAGGCGGTGCGCGGAGGATCAGCGGAGCGTGGCCTCGTCGGTGTGCGTGGGCCACGGGCGCACGCTCAAGGGCCGCGACCTCCGCGCCGTCCGCAACGCCGTGCTCCACATGACCGGATTCCTCAGCAGCTCCGACAAGTACTGACGGACGGCGCGCTATAGTAGATTAAAGCAGCGCGCGGTTAGAATCGTTGTATTTCAGCAATCTAAAGTCAGGAATGGCAGCCGGATAGTCGTGGGGTTTTTTTGGCATCCAATATATACTGGAGTTTGAACTTTTTTTTGGCATGCAGGGTGTAATTTCTGCGCCACTTGCTACTAGATGGTATACATCCAGATAGCAATCTAATGCTACAATCAGCATTGCAAATTTGCAATGAAAAAAAAAGGTTCTTGTCGAACTATGTTTATGTCATCTTGGTTACCGCGCAAATCAACATGATGTGGCTTGCGATGTGCTTTACTTGATCGTTGTTTATTATCATATCATCAACTTCTCTAGCAGTAACAAAATGCGTTAAAAAAAAGATTTCAGGAGATAGCCTTCTGATTAAGAGAGGTGGATGTCTTTTTGACGCCGCCTCTATATGGCTACAGACTACAGACCATTTGATAGAGCTTGCACAAGTTGAAAAAGAAATTCTTTCTTAACATAGTAAACAGTGGCGACTGCTAGCTCCATATCTGCGTGCGTGCGCTGTGATGTGATGTGAACTCTGTCGCAGGGCTTGGCAGAGGAAACGAAGCGGACGAAGCTGGAGATGCATGCAGCGACAAAACGGCAGGTGGTTTCTGGCTCGCGAAGAAACTAAACAAAAAGTGACTCGTCAGATCGGCTGGTAAACATGGAGTGAAACCGCACACAGAATTGAGAGAAAAAGGAAACCTTGGCCACTACCGGTTTCATCATGCCCAATCTGCTCTTCTCGTACGAGCTCCGTTTAAAGTAAACACACACCACTGGTGGTGTGCACGCGTGTAGAGACTCGGTGCCCGTCTCTTTCAGAGATGACGCGACATTGTTGGCCATCAAAGCGCAAGCGGGGGTCCGTCCAGACAAGGCAGGCACTTCGGGGGCAGGGCAGGACGTGGACAGCAATGTGTACTATACGCTGAACCCTCCTGGGCAAAAGCAGCTGGTATTAGCAGCTAATCCGTGGGCTGCTGACGGAGCAGGGGCTTTGTGTTTGCATCTGATCTGGTATATTCTGTCTCATCAGCAGCGAAAATCAGGTCCTACTCGTGTCCGCATGAATTGAGGAATCGAAATATTTTGAAGAATTGCACGGTCAGTATCGCTGATTGATAAAAGTTTCTGCTGTCTCAGAAAGGCCTCTTGGGATAGATACAAATCGGAACTGAGTGCTGTTTGCCTGTTTCCATGACATGTAGTAAGCTCATGGCTGTTTTGCATGCTCTAAGTTTTTTCTTTTTTTGGTACTCTTGATCTTGACTCTTGAGGTTGTCCATTTGGGCCGTAATTTGTCCAAGCCCATGGCAATATGACTTGCTTGCCGGACCTGGTTTGCCAAGTCCAGATCGGCCCATACTCCGGCCTTTCAGCTCATCGACGTTTTCGTCGACCCCGAAGAGGCGACTCCTTCGGTTGTTCCCCACTGCCCCCCGTCGAGGCTTGGAGATCTCATGGTAGTATGGTACCCGATTCCACCTCCCCGCTGCAGAGAAACAAGCAGCCGGCGAAGCAGATGAGAGGGACGAGTGCTGCCTCGCATCGGCCGACCAAGCCATCGCCACCATCCCACGCTACGGGACGCTTCACTCTGAGTCCGACCAGCCCATTCGCGTCGTCGCTGCTGCTCTTACTCACCGCCTCCGCCGCCGCCGTGTTCCTCTACTCCCTGACCGCCGCCCGCTCATACGAGTCCCGCGGAGAGGTTCCGTCCCTCTCCTCCCCGACGGTGGAGACCATCGAGGGCGCGCGCGCCATCTGGGAGCTACCCGCCGCGGCGCCGGCCAGGGCGGTCCTCTTCGTCGCCCACGGCTGCCGCTGCCGCCCGGAGAACTTCTGGCCGCGGTCCCCGCGCTGCCCGGGGTGCGTCGGCCTGCCGGAGGACGTCGCCATCACGGACCTCGCGCTGCGGAGGCGGTTCGCGGTGCTGGCCGTTACGAGCGCCAGGGAGTGCTGGTCGCTGGGGAAGGAGGTCAGTGCCGCCAAGCGGGTGATCCGGTCCTGGGCAGCCAAGAACGGGCTTGAAGGCCTGCCGGTAGTCGCCCTCGGCGCTTCCTCCGGCGGGTACTTCGTGTCCAGGCTGGCGGGCAAGATGAGCCTCGCCGCCGTCGTGATTATGATCGCCGAGGGCGCGTTCGGCGGCTCAGCCGGCGCGCTGCCGGCGGTTTACCCGCCCGCGATGTTCATCCACATGCCGAAAGATAAGCGGAGGGCAGCGCTGGTGGATAAGAATTCGAAGATGCTGATGAAGAATGGCGTTGAGGTGAAGGAGCTCCAGAGCCTTGAGCTCCCTTTGACGCCTACGCTGCTTTCCGAGAGGATACCAGGGCTGAACCGCGGGCTATCAGAAAGGATCTGGACAGTGTTCAGGGAAGAAGGTTTCGTTGATGAGAAAGGATACATGAAGGAGGATGGCCGGGGAACGCCATGGAAGGATGCATTGGTCAAGAGGGGCTTCTGGAAAGAGGTGTCTGCGTTGGCTGATCACATCCAGGAAGAACTGAATCTTGCTTATGGGTACCACGAGATGACGAGCTTACAAGCTGATGAGATGTTTGATTGGGTTGAGAAGCACTTGAGATGAGGAGGCTATGGTTGATCATTTCAGCATTGGTGCAGCTTCAGCTCTTTATGAAAAATTAAACTAGTTGTAGGATTGAAGGGGAGTGCAAATCATGAACTGGTGAACACAGAAGACACGCACAAGCACAACATATTCATTCTAACTTTCGGATGAGCTGACTTCATGATGTGAAATGTGTACACTACTATCAGCTTGCCCTTGAGCAATGGATTTTTCTCTGATATGCAATGTCAAACTCTCAGTTAATCAAGATGAGATTTTGCACAAAAATGTTCTTGTTTGTAAATGAATAATCACATTCAGGATCATCTTTAAAAAAAAAATTAAAAAAAGAGTTGAGGATAAGACCCTGCATTCATGCTAGCTAGAAATAGCTTTTTGATCTGTGGAATTTGTTTTCCATTCTGAACTCTCCCTTTCAGACACTTGGGTGTACTATTGTCTCCATTCTCCAATGGTCCTAATAAATCTGCACTGTTCATTTCATTTCGTTGTAACACTGAAGATATATATGTACGCCTACGACGGATACAGTCCAAGCATGCCAGTGTCTTCAGTTGATAATTTTTTGTTATCTCAGAGATTCCTCTGGTTCCGACAGACAAATGTGATGATACTTTTGTGCAGTACTGCAGTTAAGTTTTGAATGGTACGGTCTCTACTGAGTATTGGGTCGAGTAGCCTACCGATGCATGGAAATTGGAACAATCTCTGTATTTTCTATTAATGAGGGGGCGTTTTGTATTGTACTTTTCCAAAGTCGTATGAGTTTACTGTTGCTGAGTTGAAAGAATTCTATATTTTGGGCGTTGGTTCTGTAGTGATATCAAAGTTGCAGGATACTGACCATCTTCATGTTTGCATTTTTTCCAGAGGAGTACCAATTTAGCTCCCCCCACACACAGTTAGCATATTCGTACCTTGCAAACACCAACCATTTAACGTATCCCCTTCAGTATATGTTTAATCTCTTAAGCGTTTTTATTTGTCCTGTCAGCAGTTCAGACAGCCATCGTTCTATGGTAGCTGTAGCCTCTCAAATTTACATATACTTTAAAGGCTCAAAAAACATGTAATTATAATCTCTCACTCAAGTCGGCAAGGTGTTAGTTGTCAACGTACCAAGGACTAATATGTCTGTTGATGAGTGTGACGAGAGATCCCTCTTAATTTTCCATGTCGAGTACTCATTGGGGTTGCATTGGTGCATGTGTTTAGCTTGGAGGCATATTTATTTAGATCAGACATGACCACAAACGCAAACTGGGGTTCTGGCCTTTTTGCTTCTGCCAAAGTATATAGAATTATGACTGGGCATACAGATATTCATCCTTCTTTTAAGGGCATGTTTAGATTTGAAATTTTTTGGTCCAAAGAGAAATTTTTTTGTGGAATTGGGACCTAAGAACTAAACAGGGCTAAAAAATTTTGGGCTGCAACTGTGCACGCACTCCCATGGAAGTCCACCAATGACAACTGCAACTGCATGCAGCTCAAGTTGTCATTGGTGGGCTTCCATGGAAGTGCGTGCACAGTTGCAGCCTAAAATTTTGGCCCCAAAATTTTTTTGGCCCCGTTTAGTTCTCAGGCCCCAATTCCACAAAAAAATTTCTCTTTAGACCAAAAAATTTCAAATCTAAACAGGCTCTAAGTGGATATGGAAAAGCAATTGTCAGTCAAAGCATAAAGTTTTCTTTTGGCTTTTAATCAAGGACAAACTTAGGCCTTGTTTAGTTCCGAAAAAATTTCGGATTTCGCTACTGTAGCACTTTCGTTTTTATTTGACAAATATTGTCCAATTATGAACTAACTAGGATCAAAAGATTCGTCTCGCGATTTACAGATAAACTGTATAATTAGTTTTTGTTTTCGTCTATATTTAATGCTTCATGCATGTGCCGCAAGATTCGATGTGACGGGGAATCTTGAAAACTTTTTGGATTTCGGGGTGAAGTAAACAAGGCCTTAGTACCAGGAATATCTTAGGAGGAAAAATATGCAGTTGGACTCATATAGTTGTGCTCTTTGTAGCAGTCTGATTGAAGAAAGTGCTGGCCATCTTTTTGTGGAATGCCCTTTTTCAGCAATGTGTTGGGATCTAATAGGGGTGGAGACACCTTTGCAGGGCAGCTTCCCTGAAATAGCAACACAGTTCAAAGATCAACTGCGTTCACCTTTCTTCATGGTCTGATGTGTTAGACTATTTGGGGCACAAGAAATGATCTCATTTTCAGAGGGATCCAGCACAATTTGGGAGCTTGCCAAGGCAACTTTATAAAGGAACTCAGGCTGTTGCAGCATAGAGTCAAGCCAAGCCTTTTGAATCAGTTTGACTCATGGATACAAAATCTGGTCTAGCTCACCGGCTTGAAGTTATTTATTTTGTTTCTTTTTTTGTGTCCTGATTTTGTTCTCCCTTTGTAACCCCTCTGTATTTGCCTGCACTTTTTGCTTGTTCTTAATAACTTGCCTGTAGGGACTTCGGTCCCTCCCCAGATTTCTCAAAAAAAAAAAAAAAAACCAAATGCAAACTCCTCAAGATCTTAGTTCACGGTTTAATTTATTGAACCATCAGGTGAACCAAATTCTAATAAGATAAGTTTTGTTCCTAATCAAATTACAACCACATCAACAATTCAATGATGAAAATATTTTTTTTATTAGAGATAGAGAAGAGAAGGGTTCTAGAGTTTCAAAAGGCCATGATGTTATCTTTTATTAATGTTTTTTATATTTACTATATTTTATTATTCACCTTATTTTTCTATTTCCACATTTATGTGAAATATGGAGAAAAGCAAAAGAAAAAAGAAAAAAATCTCAACGGTGGAGAATCTACGGACGGTGATATGGGCGCTCAGGCGGAAAGAAAAGGAGAAATCTGGAGGATAGACTCGCCAAAATAAAAAGAAATCAGAATAGGCACTCATCATAGGGAAAAGAAGAGGAATCAGAAGGGGTGGGCGATGTAAAAAAAATGTTTTAGAAGAGAAAGATACTAGGGTACTTTGAAAAGTAAAAAAAAGGATGAAATAGATTTTTTCGCTCTTTAATATTGGGTATATAGATATCAATTAGGTATACAGATTAATGATGTATAATAGCAATAATATATTGGCCTCTGCGAGATATGTACAACAATAAAGCATCTTACTCTCTGTTTCAATTTATAGATAATGTATTTTGACTTTTTTTAAGGTCAATGGGTTCCCCACCTGAAATTATATATATTGGCCCGAAACCGGTCCTTAGATATAGTTAGAATGTATCTTGTTCTTTACATCAGATGATAATACATTTTGACTTTTTAGATACATAACTTTTATTGTTCATCTTGACATATCATACATTTAGATGTATAGCAAAAACTATTACCTAAAAAAGCCAAAACAATCTATAATTTGAGAGATGTGCGTCCTCAAATTGGTCTCGCATTCTTTTCCTTAAGGACCCTAACAGAGGTCGGATATATACACACTAATGCATATTGACTTTTGCTTGAACTGAAGATAGAACGCGAAATTCTGGCTGCCGTCCCGCTCACCACTTCAGTGTTAGTTTCTCTTGACAGATGTTTTGCATGTTGAGTCGCTTGAAACATGATCCTGCAGTGACATATGGCATTTTCTTAGCAAAGAAACGACACAGTTCAACAACAAAGCAGAGCATTAACATGTATACATAGTGTTTTTCTTTTATAATAAATTAGAAAACAGCTGTCACGGGTTTTCAGAGGTTGAAGTGGAGATATATATAGAGAGATAGTATACAAACGAGACTGTCTTCCTAGGTGCCCCGGCCGGGTCTGCAGGTGCCGGCTGCCAAAGGCGTGCGTGACATCGATCATCGAAGACCCAAGGAAGAAGATGGATATCTCGATCGACCCCCAGGCCGCAAAGCGGTGCGCTCTCGCTGGTTCGTGCAGACTGCAGAGTCATGGCCATGCATCTCTCCGGGGCCTCCACATGTGCCCGCCGAGGTCAGCAACCGTATCATCACTCGCCGCGCGCCGTGCGCCTATATAAACCACCAGTACCCCCTTTGCATCCGTACATATCATTTCTCGGTCGGCGCACCTCCTCTGGACGTAGCCGGCCCACGGAGGCGATCGATATGGGGGCTTCTCAGGTGTGGGCGTCGGTGCCGGCCTGGCTCGTGATCGTCGTCGGTTTGGCGGCCGTGGTTTCCTCGTCGGAGGCTCACGTCTTCTACGCCGGTGGCCACGACGGCTGGGTCCTCAGCCCCACCGAGAGCTACAACCACTGGGCCGGGCGCAACCGGTTCCAGGTGAACGACACCATCGGTAACTGCGCCGTCTCTCCTCTCGCTCCCTCATCTTGCCCTCACGAATGCCGCACACCCCGATGAATTGGTTGAGCTCGAATAATCATCATGCGCATGGCGTACGTACGTGCGTCTTCCTCCTGGATCGCAGTGTTCACGCACGAGAAGGGCGTCGACGACTCGGTGCTGCTGGTGACGGAGCAGGACTTCGACACGTGCAACACGCGCAACCCGGTCCGGCGGCTCCAAGCCGCCGCCGTCGGCAGCAGCAGCGGCAGTTCGGTGCTCAGGCTCGACCGGTCCGGCCCGTTCTTCTTCATCAGCAGCGACGAGGACCGGTGCCAGAAGGGCCAGAAGCTGTACATAATCGTGATGGCGGTTCGCCGGCCGACGACGACGACTCCGGCACCGGCCGTAGCGCCGGCACCCGACTCGGCGTTCCCGCCGGCGCCGTCACCGGTGTGGGCCTCGGCGCCCGAGAACGCGCATGCTCCACCGCCGACGGCGGGTGCGTCGCGTCTCGTCGACGGAGCGATCATCGGCTCTGTGGTTGGGGTTATTGGGGCTTTGGTGCTCTGTGCCGTGTAGTAGTCAGAAACCAAGAGGGAGTTGCATGCGCCTGTGTCGTTTTTGCCGGCTCTGAACAGTTGTGCGAGAGACTACGGTCAAAGTTAGTTACAGCTATGCTTAGATCCGGAAGCAGACAGAATAAAATATATTCCCTCTAGTCGTGAAAGGATGACGACGTTTAGGACGGCCAAATTACCCTGTATATTGTATAGGCTAGTTAAGCCGTCTTAATTAAACATCATGATATTTCACACAAAAAAAACATCATGATAACACATGACTACTGGAGCTTACAGTAGAATGCAAAGAGTATTTATTTGGAAACAAATGGTAAACGTGCTAGAACCTAGAGAAATAGGAGGATATTCGGAGGGGTTACGAGGCTAGTCTCAATAGCGGTTTCATAAAAATTTTATACACATTAAAATGTTAATATAACACTATATTAATAAAGACACCTTCACAAATAGTGCTTTTAACCATGTAAGAGATGGGTTTGAGAAGGCAGACATGAGGTTAGCCCTGCATAGTTTAGTTCATGATGTACTCCCCCTGTTCTAAGAGGTTAAGGGGTGTTTGGTTAGATGTGTTAAAGTTTAACAGGTATCGTAGCTCTTTCGTTTTATTTGGCAATTAGTGTCTAATTATGGACTAATTATGCTCAAAAGATTCGTCTCGCAAATTACTCTGAAACTGTGTTTTTAGTTTCGTAAATAGTCTATATTTAGACATGCATATATCCAAATATTATTCGATGTAACGAAAGTTAAAGTTTACCGATGCAAACCAAACATGGCCTAATTAGCCCTGCATAGTTTAGATTCTAACATACTCCCTCCAATCTTAAAAAAAGAGTAAAGTCCATCACCGGTCCCTAAACTAGTTTGGGTGTGTCATCCCGGTCCTTAAACTCACAAAACGAGTGTTTAGGTACCTAAACTTGTTCGGCTGTGTCAACGTAGTCCCTAAACTTAGAAATCTCCCATATAGGTCCTCAAACTTGTTCAGTTGTGTCATCCCGGTCCCTAAATTTGTTTTAAAGTCTCATCCAGATCAAAGCAGGGCGAATCTAAAAACTCTATATAGGAAAATATTTCATAACTTTTTCATATGAACTCAAATGAAGATAAACTTTATATCAAATTTATAGTAAGCAATGTGATCTACAACTTTGTAGTTTAAAAGTTTTTAAATTGAAATCTTTTGGGGTCCCAAAATATTTTTTGAAAGTTTTTAGATCTAGAAATTTAAAATTTAAAATTAAATTTTGTGATATTAAACGACTTTAAATAAAAAACATTTC
>Ga0182004_10002177_pt1 | contig 15068 bp, 13 predicted proteins | sample Sormic07211540_1_FD_120479 | JGI IMG/M metagenome (GOLD analysis project Ga0182004, IMG submission 120479) | Endophyte microbial communities from Sorghum bicolor roots, Mead, Nebraska, USA - 072115-40_1 MetaG | ecosystem: Host-associated > Plants > Roots > Unclassified | place: USA: Nebraska...
GGGACTAGATCAAACTTAGCAAGGTACAACCTATTGCCAACTCTAGGTGCTGAGATTAACAGTGTTCTTTCCTGATCAAACACACATATTCTGCCATTTTCACCAACATACTTAAAACCTTTTTCTTCTAACTCACCCAAACTAATGATATTGCTTCTCAATGCAGGAATATAGTAAACATCAGTTAGGACTTTGTGACCTCGGTGGCGATCTTGCATCACCACAGATCCCATACCTTGGATTTGAACGCGTGATCCATCTCTAAAATGGACTGAACCACAGACCCCATCATCAAGTTGTGGCAGCATCGCTCTTGAGCTTGTCATATGGTTGCTGGCCCTAGTGTCCAACACCCACTGACCTTCAGGGACATCCACAGGTACTACCTTTTCTGAGAGATGGACGTAGTGTGGCCCGTGCACGACGTCGCAGGCCGCCAGCATTTTAGCGCCAGACTGGTCTACGCCGCCGATGGCAACATTTGCCTCCGGCTACCCACCATCCTTCTTCTTGTCCTTCTTAGGCCGTTTGCAGTCTTTGGCCCAGTGACTGTAGATGCCACAATTTTGGCATTGGCCCTTCCTCCTTAGCGTGCCCTCGAAGGTCAGTTTGACCTAACCTGAGCTGCCGCCACCTGAGCGTGTCGCCGCCTTGCCCTTCGAGGATCTCGCGCCTGCACCGCTCCCCCAGCTTGGCCTTGGGGTGGAAACAATGTTTGTTCTTCTCTAGCTAGTCCTCCTCCGCGAGCAAGAGTCGTCCCACTTTGTCGATGATGTGATCCACCTTCTCGTCGAGTCGATCTTCCGCCGCGTGCAGACGCCCTACCAGCTCGTCCACTGTCAACTCCTTGAGGTTGCAGAACATCTCAATGGAGATTACCACTTGAGCGAACCTTGCCGGAATGACGCGCAAGAACTTCTTGATGACGCGCACGTCTTCCACAGTTTCACCTAGGGTTCTGAGATTCCTGGCAAGATTTGTGATCCTCAAGCCAAAATCTTCAATTGATTCACCCTCCCTGAACCGAATGTTCTCAAATTCTCCCAAGAGTCGCTGGGCATTGACTTCCTTCACTCGATCGGCCCCCAAATTCATCAGCTTCATCACCTCCCATGCCTCCTTCATGGTCTTGTGCCGCCCAAGATCCTGCCACATCTCCTTCGGCACTGAGCGCAGCAACACGCTCATAGCCTGGCGATCTTGCGCGCGCTTCGGGTTGGTGCCTGGGTCCATCACATCCCAGATCTCCAACGCTTCAAGGTTGCATTGCATGAGCATTGCCCACTCGGAGTAGTTGTCCCTTGATAGCATCGGCCACATGAGGCTGCTCTCCTTGATGCCCCCAAACACTTGACTCTACATCTCCCATCTTGTTCACCAGTGACCGGCGAGGAACGATGCGGACTTTCTTCAGTGGCGAAAACAGCAGGCTCACAGAGCCGCTATAGAACATGCACTCGCTTTGATACCACGTGTTAGGGCTAGCGACACACCGACGCTAAGAACAACACCGGCTCCGGCGATGCCCGGAACCTGGTGATCGCGAGCTGGATGGCGAGAGCACACACGAGAGAGAGTGGAGTTTTCACTGCAATGGCGTACCTTTTTTCTGATGCATTTCGTGTTCTTAAACTTGGGACGTGATCCGCATTCCCCACCACGATCAGCCGCTACACGGTGAACCTTATTTTGCGGCACCCGTGCGACATGCACGGCGCGCTCACCATGGCGGGGGGAAACACCCAGGACGCGGTCACGATGCACAGCGTGCAGCCTCCGCTATGCCCATGATTCTACGTGCTAACTAAACACACACCTAATGCACCTACATGTGGATACAATGTTTGACACAATTACATGTTGGTCGGGTGCAACAGCGGTAGGCTCTAGCAATTGGAGAGGTTGTTCCGCTGATACCCCCCTAGTCTTGATGTCGCCATTTGTAATGGAGAGACTGTCTCAGAAGTCATAGAACTGCGCTGAGGGAAGCCCTTTGGTGAACACGTTCGTGAGCTACCGCACTAGGAACATGTGTGACACGGAGTTCACCGACCGCGACCTTCTCCTTGACGAAATGTATATCAAACTTGATATGCTAGGTTCGTTGGTGATGTACTTGTTTACAAGACATGTAGACTGAAGAGATGTTGTTGCAGAACGTCACTGTCGTGGTGGTCACTGGGCAGAGCAGTTCACCGAGTAGTTGTCGTAGCCAGGAGCATTCGGAGACGGCGTTGGCAATGGCGTGGTACTCTCCCTCGGCACTAGACCTCGACACAGTGGTTTGGCGCTTTGACGACCATGATATCAGGGAGGAGGAAGATGTAGAAGCCGAGTCGGCGTCCAAGTAGGCGGAGATTGTTGGTGTTGAGATGGTGCACAACTGAACTCTGAGGGGGATGGTGCCTTTGACATACCGTAGTATGCGTTTCAGCATCATTAGGTGCACATCTCGTGGTGCATGCATATGTAGGCAAACCTATTGGACGGCGTAGGTGATGTCGGGTTGCGTGATGGTGAGGTATTGGAGCACGCCGGCGAAGCTCCTAAAGTTCATCACGTTGGCGATGAGTGCCCCCTCGGTCGCGGAGGCCTTCGGCTTCGTGTCAGCTGGCGTGGGCACTGGTTTACAGTAGGCCATGGCCGCATGTTGAAGAAGCTCCTCGGCGTACTGAGCTTGCGAGAGGAAGAAGACGGTGGAGTTGCGATGAACGCTGATCCCGAGGAAATGATGAACCGACCCCATGTCCTTGACGGTGAAGACGTCATGTAGGCGCTGGACGATGTGTCGAAGGAGCGAAGTCATCGACACGGACAGGATCATGTCATCGACATAGAGCAGCAAATACACCCTGGCGCCATTATTGTTGTAGACGAACAGGGAGGTGTCTACTCTGGACTGCATGAACCCAAGAGAAGTGACGTGCGCGACGAAGCGTTGGAACCACGCTTGTGGTGCTTGATTAAGGCCGTAGAGGGAATGGGACAAGAGGCAGATGTCGTCTGGCCTTGCTGGATCGGTGAAGCCGGTGGGTTGCTCGCTGCACCAGGCAGGAATGCGTTGGAGACATCGAGCTGGTGCGCCGGCCAGCCCTTGCTGGCGATGAGTGTGAGCACCGTTCGTATGGTGGACGGTTTGATCACCGGTGAAAAGGTTTTCCTGAAGTCGATGCCGGGACACTGATAGAAGCCACGGACGACCCATTGAGCTTTGTAGCGCTCAAGGGTGCCGTCGGGCTTCATTTTATGTTTAAATACCCACTTGCCGGTGATCAATCGTGTGCCCCGTGGTCGTGACACGAGGGACCATGTCTTGTTGGCCTGTAATGCATCAAACTCAGCTTTCATTGCAGGATACCAATTTGGGTCCTTGATGGCAAAGCGGACGCTACGAGGGACCGGCGAGATGGTGTTGTCGACGCTTGCCTCCAAAGCGTACTTGGGGTTTGGCTTGTAAATGCCAGGACGGGCGTGGGTGACCATCGGATGGCCAGTCGGTGCGACGGTGGTTGCTGGTGCAGGAGAGGAGCCTGGTGTCGGGGTGGATGGAGTCAACATCATGCCTAGGGAGGATGTAGAAGTCGCTGGTGGTGTGGGTGCAGAGTCCACGTTCAAGGGAACCGCGGTCCCGGTGTTGTCGACCCCTGCTGCTAGGGCACGTCCTGGGCGCACAATCCGTGCGTGCTTGGGGTGTGCGATCAGCTTGATGACGAGGTGTGCAGGCGCCCGCGCTGTGGGTCCGTGGTTCAGTGTGTCGTCGTTGTCTGGGTCGTCGATCGTTTATCATGGTGGGCGCAGCTCAGGTTGGCCATCGATTTGTCAAAAAGGGAATACGCATGCGTCAAAGACGACGTGATGTGAGGTGATGACGCGGTCGGTGGTGATGTCGTTGCACCAGTAGCCGCGGTGACCCACTGGGTAGCCGATGAAGACACACGTCGTCGATCTCACGGCGAGCTTGTGAGGTGCGGTTGCTGTCATGTTGGGGAAGCAGCAGCAACTGAACACGCGCAGCTCAGTGTAGGATGGTGGAACACCGAAGAGCATGGAGAATGGCGTCGTGTTGTCGGTGGCTTGGCATGGCCGGCGGTTGCTCAGGTATGTCACTGTAGCAAGTGCTTCTTCCCAGAAAGCCTGTGGAGCTGCACTGTGAACTAGCATGGTGCGTAAACAGTCATTTTAATAGTGCATAAAATCCTCTCGGCTTTCCCATTCTATTGAGATGTATAGATGCAAGAGAGGCGCAATTGTGTGCCAATGGAGGAAAGAAGGAGGCACGTAGCATTGGAATCGTATTCACGGCCATTGTCAGTCTAAAAAGCTAGAATGGGGAGATGGAATTGTGTGTGAACATAGGAGATGAATGCTCGAATGGTTTGGAACATGTCTGATTTGTTGCGCAGTGGCACAATCCATAGGTAATGGGTGTAGTCATCTAGAAACACAACATAATATTTGTACCCAAAATGACTAAGAAAAGGGGAAGTCCAAACATCAGAGTGAACAAGTTGAGTGAACGAGTTGAAATGGAAAATATGAATGTGATGCTGAATCATTAAAAGGTAAACGTGTATGCTTGCCCAATCGACAGGAGGAGCAAGAGTGAACATCAACAAAATGACTGTAAAATCTTATTGGTAACTGGGTTGCCAGGATGACCCAGCCACTGATGCCACAGTGAGGTTGCCGAGGATGCAGTGAGAGCTTGATGGTGAGGCAGCCGTAGGGGGTAGAGGTCGCTGCTGCTCTCACATCGGAGCATCTCCGCCCTGGTAGGAAGATCCTTGATGGAGAAACCAGAGGGGTCAAATTCAATAGACACATTATTATCACGGTTAAGATGGCGAACAGAAATTAAGTTTTTGATGAGTGATGGAGAAACAAGAACGTCATTTAGGTGAAGATAAGAGTTGGCAGTAGGAATGAGTGTTTGTGCTCGGTAAGTTACAGGCAGCTGAGCACCATTGCCTACTGTGATGGAGGAAGAGAATGGGCGAAGAACAGATGGGGGAAAGTTACCAGCTAAAGAAGACATGTGCGACGTTGCGGCGGTGTCGAAGTACCAGTCGGACATGCTCTAGGGTTGCTGGTGATGACCCATGGACTGGAGGGTGGCGTAGAGGGCACTGTTGTCGAAGGCGCCGTCGGGCAGTTGATGATAGGCTATCGTCAACTGTTGCGGCTGAAACGATGGACAAGGCCCGAGGACGCCGGCATGGGGAGCGTGGAACGGCATGGACCAGGCCTGCACAAGCCCTACCATGGGTTGTTGGGGGCGTTGGAGTTGTTAGATCGGGGACCACCGCCATTGTCGTTGCCGTAGTTGTGGCCGCGGCGATGATCGCCACGGTTGTTGGAGCAGGAGTTGTCATTGCCGTTGTTGGAGTAGTTGTCACGGCGAGGTGCGCTAGAGGAGGAGCCCTCCTTGTTGCCGGACTGCTCACCATGAGTGGCGGTGAGGGCTTGAGTAGCCTCGGCGGCAGCGTCGTGCTGGATGCTGACCTCCTCGAGCATGAGGATGGAGCGCACACTCATGAAGGTGTGCGGAGGGTACTTGGCGGTGATGACCGGCTTGATGTAGCGGTACTTGGGGTTGAGCCCGCGGAGGAGGTTGAGCACCTGGCTTGGCTTGGAGATGGGGTGACTGATGTCGGTGAGCTGATCTGCAAGGCGCTTGAGCTTGGTGCAGTAATCATTCATGGTGCAGCTCAGCTTCGAGGTAGATGATGCACTGGAGTTTGTTGTCACAAAAGACGTTCTCGATGGCGTGCCATAGAGAGAAGGCGTCCTAGCGGTCGTGACGAATGATGTCGAAGACACCTTTGGAGACCGTGGTGAGGATCCAATTGGCGACACATGAGTCCACCATGCGCCACTCACCATCGCGCTCCACAAAAGGGGTGGTGGAGCGAACATGGCTAGTGAGGCCAAATTTGCCGAGCCTAGAGTCGAAAAAGCACCGCCATTGTCCATAGTTGCCCTCCTCCATATCGAGGACAATGAGGACATGATGGCAAATAGAAATGCCCTAAATGGAAGAGGCGATGGTGGGGGCGACGAACTCATCATCAGAGGAGTCACAGGAGAGAACAAAATTGTCCATGGGTGCAGAAGCGGAAGTAGAGGCAAAGGGATTCATGAGGATCTGAGAGTAGGCTGATACCATGTAGAGTGGAGAGGATCAACTAGATGATTGTATTGATCTCATACAGTGTACATTTATATAGTGCAATGCCTCTCTGACTATGAACACACACATGCACTACACTAGAGTGGATGAACGCGAGCCTCGGGTGAGTGGGCGCCGTGAAGACCGGGTGCGCGTGTGTGCGCGGCTGAGCGTGCTTTGCGGAAGCCATTGGTGTGGCGAGTGCGCAAACGTCGTTCTTAGGTGCTGATCTTTGGTGACGCGGTAGGCTCTGGCCGTTGGAGAGGTTGTTCCGCTGACAAACATGTCAACAAGTTGTCGTGCACTGGGAACGTGGGTGACACGGAGCTCCCCAATGGTGACCTTCTCACAGATGAAGTGAATGTCGAGCTCTATGTTCTTGGTGCGCCAATGATGAGCGGGGTTCCTAGACATGTATACAGACGATATGTTGTTGTAGAAAACCACAGTCGTGGACGGGACATTGTAGAGAAGTTCATCGAGAAGGTGTCATAGCTAGGAGCACTCGGAGACAGCATTGGCGATGGCACGGTACTCAGCTTTGGCACTTGATCGTGAAATCGTGGTTTGCTGTTTGGAGGACCACGAGATGAGCGAGTTGCTGAAGAAGACACAAAACCCAGATGTTGAACGTCGAGTATCGGGACAGCCTGCCCAGTCGGCATCAGAGTAGGCAGTGATCGTCAGCGTTGGTGCACAACGCGGCTGGATGCCGAGACGTGTCGTGCCTTTGACGTATCGGAGGATGCATTTTAGCATCGTCTGGTGAACGTCCTGTGGCGAGTGCATGTGGAGGCAGACTTGTTGCATGGCATAGGCGATGTTCGGATGCATGATCGTCAAGTACGACAATGCACCGACGATACTCTAGTAGGTTGTGGCGTCATCGATCAGCTTGTCATCGTTTGTCGATGCCTTAGGCTTGGTGTCCGTAGGCGTGGCAACTGATTTACAGTTGGCCATACCAGCTTACTCCAGTAGCTGTTCGGCATAAGAAGATTGCGATGGGAAGAACCCTGCTGCTGTGCACCGAACGTTGATGCCGAGGAAGTGACGCATTGGTCTCATGTCCTTCACAGCAAAAGTGTCATGGAGTCAGGTGATGATGTGCTGAAGAAGCATGGTCGTGGATGCCGAGAGGATCATATCATCGATGTACAGTAGAAGGTACACCGTCGCGCCATTGCCATGGTAGACAAAGAGGGATGAATCAGACTTCAACTGGACAAAGCCCAGGCTAGTGACATGACCGACGAAGCGGTCGAACCACGCCCGTGGTGCTTGGCACAGACCACAGAGCGACCGAGACAGTAGGCAAACATCATCTGGCCAGCGAGGATCGACGAACTCAGTGGGATATTGGCTGTACACCTGCTCCTACAAGTTGCCATGGAGAAATGCATTAGAGACATCTAGTTGATGCGTCGGCTAGTTGTGTGTTGCCACGAGCGTGAGGACAGTGCGAATCGTGGCACCACTGGTGAGAATGTTTCCCCAAAGTCAATATCAGGCCATTGTTGAATCCCAGAACAACCCATCGAGCCTTGTAGCGCTCAAAGGGTACCATCTGGATTCATCTTGTGCTTGAACACCCACTTGCCTATGATGACACGGCGCCAGGTGGTCACGGTACGAGAGTCTATTGACGGTCATTAACTCATAAATCCGACCGTCAATTACTATCAAAAATAGGGAAATTTGGCAAACAAACATCACATATGCATTTATTTCTAACCTAGTTCCACATGTATTTGGAAGATTGTATTTTTTACAGGACGTGTGCACAAATACATGAGGACACCACAAAAAGTCGCTTTTTAATGCAAGGTTACGCTATCAAATAACCAAGACGTCAAGTGAAGTTTCTCCAGAGCAATTCCCCAGACGCAGCCCTCATGAGAAGAGGCCCAAGGTCCAACACGTGAAGCTGGAGGCCGAGGGGCGCCACCTAGGGGTTGGCCGGCTGAGCCCTCTCAGCACCGCCTTTGTTGTGTGGCTGCATGGCGCTCCCTGGGGTCGGTGGATTGAGTGCTTATGCACAGATTGTGGGAGAGCATCGCCTCGCTCACCTGTATAAATAGGGGGCAGTACCCCCCCTCTCAACACACACCAACACTTGAGCCATTCTCCATCTCCACTCTCTAGTTGTAGTTCTTTTATTTTATTGTTAGTAGAAGAGTAACCCAAAGCTACCTTGGAGAGCTTGACTCCTTGGAAGAAGGCCACTTGGGGTATGAATAGAATCATGAGTTCTTCCAAGTTCATTCTCTCATTATTTAATTAGTCATGATTATGAACTAGAGTATAGTTGTGATGTTATGCTATTGATATATGAACTAGAGTATAGCCTATGTGTCAATAGAGTGACATCATTAACATTGTGCCTAATAAATACATTTCACTTAATTAAAGCTAGAGTTAGGTTGGATGTGGTGGTTCATCGCACCACAAGGTGTGCCAATTCATAACTTGTTGATCCGTAGGGTTGGAGTCACGGGGTGAGTTGGGTAGACTCTACATACGTAGGCTAGGTGCCTGGGTATGGAGAGGCAGGTGTCTGCATGGCCCTTGCTTTAGTGAGGTGGACGACGGCAGGTGGTGACAACCCTGTAAGTCCTTGGCATTCCCCCTGTTCGTTTGAGATGTAGGAGTCTAAATTGGCACGACATTTGCTGGCAGACTAGTACGGCATGTTCTCTTGATCCATATCACACTTAGCACTAATCCTAATTATGTGAATTGTATGAATATTAACTAACCGTAACATGACTATACTTGATTAATGCATGCTCGTCTAGAAATCTTATTTTATTAGTTTCTCTTTTATTTATCATTTGAGATGAGCTCATTTGTGTATCCACTATCTCTACTATCAATCCCCCTGTATGAACAGCTAGTTAAATTGCATAGCACTACTATTCATGATCATATTAGAATCTTAATCAAATGCCTTCCTTTGGGAAAATAAAAATAACGATACCTGAATACTCACCGGGTGAAATGCTACAAACGATAGCTCCGTACGCTTGCAGATTAATATCTAAAAGAGATCAGGGAACTATCAAGGTCAATACTAGTGACAGTACTATACTTTAGTGATGTCTCTAAGTAAAATCGACACCCGACATTTCTGGCACAGTGGCTGGGGATAGGCTCTCTGCCTACTCCTAGTGACTATGTTAAGAAATGCCAACAAGCATTTCTAGCACTGTTGACGGGAAAGGCATAAATGATTAAGATTCATAATGATATGTTCATAATAGTATGCATGCAAGATAGCCATTGACAGGCTAAATTTGCTTGTTTTCTCCTGTGGTGGGTGAAAATAGGGATAGTGTACGACCAGGTCCGATTTGCCGAAGAACTTCGTCGACAACCCAAAGGCGATCCTGAGGAGGAGTCATACACGAACCACTTCCTCCCGCACCACATCTCCTGCCACATCTCCTCCACCGATAGATGATCTCGTCCACCATGCACCATCCGCTACTACTGTTATGGCCAAGACTCTCCGTGAATACTCTGCTCGCGATGTTGCCAACGTGCCCACCGAGCCTACCGTCGACACTGGGAACGTAAACTTTGAGCTCTGCACTGGCCTCATCACGATGGTGCTGGCAAACCAATTCCATGGTTTGCCAAGTGAGGACGCAAACGTACATCTCCAACACTTCCTCAAGCTCTACGACACCATAGTCATCAAAGACGTCGCACCTGCAAGCATAAAGCTCTGTCCATTTCCCTTTTCCCTTGTGGGAAAAGGGAAACAATGGTTCTACAAGGAAAAGGAAGTTGTCAACACGTGGGCCAAATGTTCCGCGGCGTTCCTCGCCAAGTTCTTCCCCATTAGCAACCCCAATGCCCTAAGGGGAAAATTTTCCAACTTCCATCAGAACACCACCGAGTCAATTCCAGAGGCATGGGAAAGACTACAAGACTACATCCAAGCATGCCCATACCACGGCATCAACGATTGGTTAGTGCTCTAGTATTTCTATGATGGGCTAACCTAGATGTGTAGGGGCACATTGATGCTGCTGCTAGAGGAGCCTTCCTCTCCCTCACCATCAACAAAGCCACTGCACTGATCACTAAGATGGTGACGAACCAGAGCTAGGGGGAGGAAAGGAAAACACAAAAAGGAATGCATACCATCATTAGTGAGCTTAGGTACTTCATTGTGTTGGGATAAGTGCTTGGTTAGTTTAGTGTTAGTATTCAAGCTAAGGAATTTCTCTATCGTCTGGTTAGGGTGTATTTACTCTAGAGCTCGGGTAAAGATAGTAGGAATATAGATTAAGCGTGGTGCTTAGGCTATAGGCTTACATTCAGATATGGCTAGACCCACGATAGCAGGGGTAGCACCAGGTGGTGACATCCTTGATTGCCTACATATTCCCCCATGTTCGGTCTAGTTCTTAAAACGTAAGGCTCGTACATCGTGCCTAATCAACTCTCTTGAGTGAGTTTAGGATGCGTACGCCTCTTTGCTTGACTTGAATAATTAGTGCTATCCTTTTACTGAGTCCCCTAAATCTACTACCGCTCTTATTTATCTTTTAACCCCCTCAGGCTAGTTGGCAGGTTAGTTTGGTTATCTTTTATTTTATCTTTTACCCACATATTGATTACCCATCCATCCATTCTTGCTAGCCAACCCATTCCTTACCAATCCTAACTCTGATCATTCATTCTTATCCAACTTGACCACATCCCCCTAGCCTTCCTTTGGGAAATTATAAATTTACACCTAGCTACTCACCAGGCGAAGTGCTACACACGATAGTGTTGTGTGCTTGCAGATCCCATCTATCTAGGTAGATTGCGATCACTCCTATTGGCCCTATTAGTGTTGAGATTGACAACCCCACTAGGCATTAGTAGACTAGCCAACTCTAGCCTCACCGTAGGTGTAGCTAAGAACAACCGACCCGGCACCTCTAGTACCACTACTAGGATAGTAGTTAATCTCTGTCCTCTACTAGTGTTGCTAAGAAGTGCCAACAAACATTTCTGGCGTCATTGCTGAGGAACTAGACTTTGTGTCTACCTTTGGTGATCGCGTTAAGATTTGCCAACACGACCCTGATGTTGTCGCAGAATGAGAAGACGGTCTCGTCGAAGATAATGTGTTGAGAGGTGATGACGCGCCCCCTCGCAATCTTGTAGCAGGTGTAGCCACGATGATCCACCGGATAGCCAATGAAGACGCAGGTGGACGAGCATGCGGCGAGTTTATGAGCCAACATTGCGATCGTGTCGGGGAAGCACTAACAGTAAAAACACGCAACTCATCGTAGGACGATGCCACACCGAATAGGAGCTCGTAAGGTGTCATGGTTCCCGCGGCACGGAAAAGGCAGAGATTGATCAAGTATGTCGCCGTGGCGAGTGCCTCGGCCCAAAACTCCAGTGGTGCTGCACTATGAATCAACATTGTATGCAGAGAGTCGTTAACAGCATGGAGGATGCGCTCAGCTTTCCTGTTTTGTTGCGATGTGTAAGGACATGAAAGGCGGGGTTGGGTGCCGAGGGAGGATAGGAGGAGGCGCATGGCATTGGAGTCATACTCTCGGCCATTATCGATCTGGAAGGCAAGGATGGGTAGACGGAACTGAGTGCGAACATAAGAAATAAATGCATGGATGGAAGGACGAACATCTGATTTATTGCGTAAGGGAATAGTCCATAAATAGTGAGTATAATCATCAAGAAACACAACATAATACTTATATCCCGAGTGACTGAACATAGGCGATGTCCAAATCTTAGAATGAACTAACTAGAAAGGGAAAAAGGACTGTGATGTAGAATCATGAAGCGGCAGGCGAGTATGTTTGCCCAGTCGACATGCAGAACATGAATGTGCAGCAGATTTATTACATCGGAAAGAGAAATTATGCAAAATTTGAGTAGTTGCTGGAAGCCTAGAACACCTGGGTGTCCAAGTCGCTGGTGCCACAAGGACATCACCGAGGACGCGTGAAGGGCTTGATGGTGTGGGAGGCAGAGAGGATAAAGATCGCTGCTGCTTTCACATCAAGTAGGAAGATCCTTAATGGAAAAACCAGAGGGGTCAAACTCGATAGAAACATTGTTATCGTGAGTTAAACGGCAGATGGAAATCAAATTTTTAACAAGCAAAGGGGAAACGAGAATGTCATCGAGGCAAAGCGAAGTTGTGGCTGTAGGAATGAATGTTTGTGCTTGATGTGTGACTAGCGCATGAGCACCATTGCCTACTATAATGGTAGAGGAGGACGATCAGAGAGTCGAGGGAAGAAGGTTACCAGGAGAAGAAGACATGTGTGATGTCGCATCGGTGTCGAAATACCGGTCGTTGGTGCTCGGCAGATGTTGTGGCACGCCGAAAGAATGTAGCGCCGCGTACAGAGCGCTGGTGTCGAAGGCGTTGTTGGGGTGGGAGGAGGACGCTGCCATTGCCTGCTGCAGCTGGAATGGGGGCAAGGTCCCAGAACGCCGGCTCTTGGGGCACAGAAAGGCATGGGCTAGGCCTGCACCATGCCTTGCCATGGGTTGTAGCCTGCGGCCCATGGCGTGGACTGGGTGTTGGAGGCATTGGCATTGGGCCGTGATGAGCCACCGCCGCCGCCACGATCGTGACGCCGCTCAAAGCGATTGTTGGAGCGGTTGTTGCCGCCACCATTGCCGGAGCGATTGTTGGTGGAGCACGGGGTAGGAGAGGCAGAGGACCTATCTTTGGTGCTGGAGGAAGCCAAGTTGGTGTTGGAGGAGCTGCCAGAGTGATCGCCATGGGACGCGGTGAGCGCCTGACTTGCCTCGGCGTTGGAGTCGTGCTGGAAGCTGAGCTCCTCGAGGATTAGGAAGGAGTGGGTGCTCTGCAAGGTGTGCAGCGGAGACTTGGAGGTGATCACCGGTTTGACGTAGCGGTACTGGGGGTTGAGGCCACAAAGGAGGTTGAGCACCTAGCTTGGCTCGGAGACGGAGTGGCCGATGTCGCGCAGCGGATCAGCGATGCGCTTGAGCTTGGTGCAGTAGTCATTCATGGACATGTCACCTTGCTGTAGAGATCGCAGCTCGGTTTCGAGGTAGACGGCGTGCTGTAGCTCATTGTCCTGGAAGAGCCCCTCGATGGTGTGCCAGAGGGTGAACGCGCCGTGGCGATCACGCCGCACGACGTCGAAGACACCCTTGGAGACGGACGCGAGGATCCAGTTGACGACGCATGAATCGATCACGCGCCACTCGCAATCGCAGTCGTTGGACAGAGTTGTTGTGGTGCGCACGCTAGCCTACAGCCCAAATTAGAAGGTAGAGTAGAAATAAGTCAAGGGTTTTTTGGTCTAAAGATTAGAGGTGAAGAAGTGGCGCCATTGTCCGAAGTTGCCCTCGTCCATGTCGAGGATGACGGGGACATGATGACAGATGGAGAGGCTTTGAATCTGTGCAGCGGAGGTGGGGGCGGTGGAGAAGCTGTCGGAGGAGGAGGAGGAGGAGTGGACAGAGGAGGGCACCATGGGAGCAGAAGAGGAAGTGGAGGCAAAAGGATTATGTAGGATTGAAGAAGAAGCTGATACCATGTATATAGTAGAATTGATCAACTGGACACTTTGCATTGATCATATATATCTACATGTATAGTGTTACATCATTGGCCTTTAGCCATGGCTACACATGAGAGCCGCGAGTGTGCCCAGCGGCGCGGGCACCGTGAAGACCGGGCATGCGAGAGTGTGGTCATCAAGTCTTAGATGCGGCATGAGCGCGGCGTGGGCGCAAGTTCTGCCGGTAGATAGTTGAGATCCTAATATCCTGGGCACTTAGCCGTTGTTGATCCGAGTCTGCTGACAGCCTAGCTCCTTGTATGTCTACAGTATGTCTGCAGCAGCAATGCTCTCTACGAAGGGGGAGGAGGGGGTAAAATTATAAAGAGGGGACGAAACGAAACCATTGCGGTTCCAGTCATGGTTTGGCAAGGGGGTGTTGCCAGTGGCAGTGGGTGATTCATTGTTGGGCGGGAAGGCAGAGTGCACGGCTTCTTGCACCACGGCGGCGGCGATGGCGAGAGGCGCAGTAGGGTTAGGCATGCTCGACACCAGCTCGAGTAGCCATGGCACATGCAGTTCACACTCCGCAGGAGCTTAGGTTCGTCCCAGGTCCTTGATTTACTGAACGGTTCAGACATGAAATTAAAACTGAAAACATGAAGGGAGACAACGTGTGCGTTCTTTTTGTGAAAGTGGAAAAGTGTGTTTTGATAATTATTGTATTTTTATTCTGATGAACAGTAATGGTATATATACAAGTAGCAGTTGCTTTTGTTAGTGACAGAGGACGAAAAGGTTTCTTGGCGCCCAAGAGGCCTAAGCGGTTGTTGGTAATTAGCACATGCTAATTACGTGTATTACAATAATTGATCATTAATTAATTAACCTAATTAATCTTAACACTCCCCCTTGATCAATTAATCTTCTTATGGGCACCGTTCCTTGTTCATTAGTAAATGTCTTGAAGCTTTGGAAAAACTCTGTGGAAAAAATCCAAAGTATATCGATATACTAGGTAAAACTCCCTAAAACCCAGTGGGAAAAATAAGGAGAAACACAAAATCAATGTTAATAGACCCTTTAGGTGACCTAAAGACTTAGTCTAAAACAATTTGACCAGATATCAAAACGTCAAATATTATCCTTGAAAAACCTCAATGAGGAAAAATAGATAATATGACAATTACCTTGTGTTACTATTACCTCATTAAAAACTTTATGTGAGAAAGCTCTTAATAGAGTAAAAATCATATAAAGGAAAAAGAGTATAATATAATGATGAAGTAGAATATCTTTTAGAGAGATTCTCCCCCTGATCTTTGCAAATCTTTAAGCTTTCTCATACCAATTCCATCAACACATTTCTTGAA
>Ga0182004_10002178_pt1 | contig 15067 bp, 14 predicted proteins | sample Sormic07211540_1_FD_120479 | JGI IMG/M metagenome (GOLD analysis project Ga0182004, IMG submission 120479) | Endophyte microbial communities from Sorghum bicolor roots, Mead, Nebraska, USA - 072115-40_1 MetaG | ecosystem: Host-associated > Plants > Roots > Unclassified | place: USA: Nebraska...
AGGTCAGTGAGCTTGAAAACTGCAATCTGAGACCTGGTCATATCTTTGTAGCCAAGGACCAGGATCTCCGAGTCACATTCTACCAGATGAACAGTCATAATGAGGTTACCATCAGGGACTGTGGCAATCAATTTCGGGGGGTGTAGCACACAACCTGAGCCCACCTCGTCCTTCACAGGTGGATCAATCTGGAAAATCTCGATAACACCGCAGAATAAGACATAACAGGCCAAGTACAGCTTGCCTTGGAATGACACAGGTGCTGGAGATCCAAGTTGGTAATTCCAGCTTGACAGAGTCCATTGCTGGTCCAGGGTGGTAGCAAAGGCTATATGGTATACCTCATGAAGTGCAAGCATAACGATCATGGCCCCATTGCTGAAGGAAACAGAAGCACAGATTGACTCCGCGAGCCTTTTGATCCTGTGTGGCGCGGGTACGCTATCCAGCAGTATGCCTAGCTGCGAGAGGACGGTCGCCAGTGGTGGGAGCTCAGCTATGTCGCCAGTGAAAGGGTGGACGAGGCGTACGGCGCTGTCCTGGTCCCGTAGCAGGACGAGGAGGCCGTCGACCGAATCAACGACGCGGTGATCGCTGAAGAGAGGGAGGTGGGCGCGGACCAATTTCCCCGTGTCGAGGTTGAGGAATCGGATGTACCCGCGCAGGTGAGGGTGGCCGGGATGAAGGCCGTGGCCCTCGGGAAGCATCATCCAGCGGCGCGGGTGGAAGCGCGGATCGACGACGCCGGTACCACGAGGGGAGGCAGTGGCGGACCGCCAGCTGCCACAGACGGATCGGAAGCGGATGTAGTCCAGCAGGTCACCGGCGAGCACGCGCCACGAGACGAGGCGGATCAGATCCTCGGGCAGTGAGGCCCAGCGCTCGGCAACGGGGTCGCCGTTGGATCCCGGTGCCGGAGGTGGCATCCTGAACCGAGGCCTCACTTGCCGTTCGGATTGGCAAAGGCGCGCCGCGGCTTGTTCCGGTCACGCCCCGCACCTCGAGGACGTGCGGCGAGGGGGGTGAAGAGGCGGCGGCGGCGCGATCTTACGCCGGGTGGGAGTGGGACGGCGACCAATGCGAAACGCACGGAAGAGGAGTGGAAGGGGACACGAGTTTTTTTTTATTATTATTATGACTCGCAGATGATGATGCGTCTGAAATCCGATTTTTATAGCGAAGTTGCACCTGAACATTTTTTTTGGGCCGTGTCAAAAAACCCAGTTAATTTAGGCCCCAAAATCTGCACCCAGGCTTTCTCATGGGTTGTCAGGCCAGGTCTGGGCTGGGCTAGAGCTTTCGGTAAGTAACTGGCCTTTTTAAGCCCTTTTCTTCGGGGCTTTTACATATTTACCATCATAACGATACGATGGCCTCTCACCTGATTCTCACTCTTAAAACACGTCATGCATATTTATCATCTTTAAATAGCAACTCTTACATTTAGACCACATTTGCACATCTGGCAGCCCAGGCTGACTGACATGGTGCTGCTGACTCAGCATGGGCAGGCGAAATGACGACACTGCCCCTAACCTCATTTTCTTCCAAAAAATCATGGTAAAAAAATCATGATATCTCCAGTGTTTTTATATGGATTTAACGTTCGAAAAATCGTGGTCAAAGACCCACTTGAAATCAAGGGTATTCAGTTGAATACCTATTATTTTTTTGCTAATAAAAAGAATCTATAGTGTACTATGCACGAATGTGTTTGTTTTATTTTTTTAATAAAAAAATGAGGCCAGGGGCAGCATCGTCCTTTCTCCTTCCCGTGCTGACTCAGCGCCACCGTGTCAGTAGGCCTGGGCTGCCACATGTACAAATATGGTTCAAATAAAAGAATTGTTGTTTAAAGATGGTAAATATGTATGACACATTATAAGAGTGAGAATCGGGTGAGAGGCCACTGTTATGATGGGAAATATGTAAAAGGCCCCTTTTCTTCAAGGTCTTGGATGGTTCCATTTCCATCGACCTAAATAATGTACGAGTAATTAACATGGTGTTTTTTTTTAAATTGTTGCGTTTATGAAATTATTAGCGGTATATGATTGCATGTCCACCTCCTACCATTGTCTCGTAGAGAGCTACGTGGATGCTTATTGTTCTCACCGTATTCTGTTCGCGTTGCTCTTCATGATTGCTAAAACTTTAAGACCTCTAATTTGATGTTTTTTCTTTCTTGTGAAGTAACAGTAGTTTGATAAAATTGTATCAAATCTAAGCAACTCGTCAAACTTCCATTTAATAGTACATATCTAGATAGTGATGGATGGTTAATCTCAAGTACAATTTTGTTCAGATTGTCGTGAAAATTTCATTTAAAATTTACATTTCTAGAGGTCTATTGTTTAAATCTAAGTTGCTAAGATTTATGTGAGAATTATTTATCCATCATCGCTTGTATAATCTTCACCTTCCCAAAGATGCTCGTAACATATAGGAACTGACCTCTCTAGTTGCCTTTAAATCATCTGTAATCTCATAAGGTCAGTTTTAATGGGGGTTTCATGGCCCAGTTTCTAAGACACTTGTCTTTTGAAAACAGTACAGAAGAGTTTCATCCTCATAAAACTATCTCTAATATAATGAAACTCTCATCATCTCTCTTTTTATCAATATAGTGTCACATCAGCATATTTAATGTGCATGAAATTTTCATAAAACCTCCATTGAAACTAGCCTAAACGGTATGTCACAACTCAACAACATGAAACGGTCAAACGTATGTACCTCGTTAAACTTCCATTTCATGGAACATTTCTAGGTAGTGATGAATTATTAATCTTAAATACCGAACTGTTCATACCGTGAGACATTTATTCCATGGCAAAACTTGTTCAGATTTTTAGAGTTCTAAGGCTAATCTAAAACATGACATTTTAATTAAGCTCATAACTAAGTGTGATCAATTGACCATTCATGTTACTACTCGTACATCGCCCCCTTTCCTTTTATCTTTGTACGCTAAACTAAGGACTATTTTGTGTTCCATACACTATCCAAATGCATGACACCAAGAAAGGCATAAAGGCCGTTTCATCAAGCTCACCTGATCCAATCCAAAGCGGACGCTTGGGATCAAAGCAAAAGAGAGTTTCAGAACTTCAAGTGCAGTAACAAATCTATTGAGAAATCAAACCAAACAAAATTTTTCGAATCAAATTCATAACACACGCGTTTTTTAAAAAAAAAATCAAATTCACATCGAACGTGCCGGCCTCGTGCCCTTCCATTGCACCTCGAGTCCTCTACGGCACTAGCACACGAAAAGCAAGCCACACCGATCCAGTCCAGCAGCCTACAACAAACCAGAAGCATCCGAGCCGTTGGCTGTGCCGTTTTTAATCCTCTTTCGGAACACTCTAGAACCCCAGCCGATTTGGATTTAAACCCGGGGTCTGGGTCGCGTCGCGTCTCATCATTTTCCCCTCGTGCGCTCTCTCGAACCTTCCAAAGCCCCCGAACCCTAGTGAGCTCGGAACCCTAGCCGCGCGCGGATCTCGGCTTGCTTGCCCCCTCCTCCACGCCAGCCATGGATGACGACTTCGAGATGCCGACCGCCGGCGCCGACGAGATGATGGGCGACGACGAGATGGGCGACTTCGGCGGCGATGAGGGCCCGGTGTTGAAGGTGGGCGAGGAGAAGGAGGTCGGCAAGCAGGGGCTCAAGAAGAAGCTGCTCAAGGAGGGCGAGGGCTGGGAGACGCCCGAGGTCGGCGACGAGGTTGAAGGTATACTTGCCTCCGGTTCCTCCCCTGCTGCACTTCTACTTCTGTTGGTGTGATACGGTCAGTGGGCATTCGCCCAGTTCTGGCTGGAAGTTTGCTGATGGAATGGAATTCGGATTCTCTTGGGTTTCGTGTCAATTTATTGTCCCTTGATGATACTGGATGATCTTTGAAGTACCTTCTCATCTTGTTGTGGAACATTTTTAAACTGGTGAACTCATCCTTACTTACTTACCCATGATGATATTTTAGTGCATTACACGGGTACACTCCTTGATGGAACAAAGTTTGACTCAAGCCGTGATCGCGGAGATCCTTTCAAGTTCAAGCTTGGACAAGGTAATTTTCTTCCTTCCCCTGAGGTTATTTCTTCTGTGTCTCATGTTTGTATTTTGGATATGGAAGTAGCATTAACAATGTGATGGTAAAAACAGTTCGATGTTGCCAATCTTTTGTTAGTTGGAGTAGTAATTCTAATCACTTCGTCAATTCTGTTCCATCAATACCATGGATACTGCCAAGAATCAGGAAATTGAACTTTTACTGTATCTATGGAATTGATGTGAATTTAATGTTGAAGCTGATCAATGCTTGGTTATGGCTTCACTTACCTATAGCGAATTATCTTGTTGCTGTGTTTCTTTTAATCGTGCAACAATGCCTTACCCAGTCCCTGTAGATTTGTATATAACCACAAGCGATGCTTACCTTGATATAAGGGCTATGATGTTTGAAAAAAAACATGCTAATGACAGTAAATTCTAGCTTGGAGATAATTCTTTTTCTCTATTGCCTGTTTCTTGATGTTGCCAAGTTGGAAAATAAATGCTCAGTAGCTATTTTGTCAATGTCCAGGTCAAGTGATAAAGGGTTGGGATCAAGGCATCAAGACCATGAAGAAAGGAGAAAATGCTGTTTTTACCATTCCTCCAGAACTGGCTTATGGAGCATCTGGTTCACCGCCAACTATTCCACCAAATGCAACCCTGCAGTTTGATGTTGAGCTGCTTTCATGGACCAGTGTCAAAGATATTTGCAAAGATGGCGGCATATTCAAGAAGATTCTTAAAGAGGGGGAGAAGTGGGAGAACCCAAAGGATCCTGATGAAGTACTTGGTAATTTTTTGCTTATTGTGACACTTTTCATAGATCGTTTTTGGGTTCATATAGCTTATACTCTCATTATCACTGTAGTGAAATATGAGGCCCGTCTCGAAGATGGTACTGTTGTATCCAAGTCTGAGGGGGTTGAGTTCACTGTAAAAGATGGTAATCCTCTTTACTTATGTTATGTCTTCACATGGCCTGCTGAAGATGTTTGTCTATCGGTTGTTTTCTAACTAGTGTATTGCCAGGGTACTTTTGTCCTGCCCTGGCCAAAGCTGTCAAGACCATGAAAAAGGCAGAGAAGGTGCTCCTTACAGTAAAGCCACAATGTGAGTTTCTGTTTCCAAGTTTGATTGTTATTCTGCAAATTTCAGTTTAGTTCATCTGAATTATTATGTCATTTATTTGAACTTCCTAACTTCAAATGCAGATGGATTTGGCGAGAAAGGTAGACCAGCAGCTGGAGAGGAAGGTGGTGTGCCACCAAATGCCACTCTGCACATTGACCTTGAGTTGGTTTCGTGGAAGACTGTCACAGAAATTGGTGATGATAAGAAAATCCTTAAGAAGGTTCTCAAGGAGGGAGAAGGTTATGAGCGTCCCAACGAGGGTGCCGTTGTTGAAGGTATGATCAAGTGGTTAAGTCCTCAATTGTAATGATGATGCTAGTAGCTGTTGCTTCTCAACTCCTTTCAGTTGATTAATTTATCTTGCACTGACTATATTATGTTTGCTGTTGGCAGTCAAAATTACCGGAAAGCTTCAGGATGGCACAGTGTTTACAAAGAAGGGGCATGACGAAGAGCCATTTAAATTCAAGACCGATGAAGGTAAGAATCGACCAACCTTTTATCTTTCATGTCTGGGGCTCTTGGCCTTTCAGTTAAAATAATAATAATAATAATAATTCAGGAAATGGACTTCACCATGTTTCTTTGTGTTATGATCTGTTTCCAGAGGAAGTTATAGATGGTCTTGATCGTGCTGTATTGAACATGAAGAAGGGTGAGGTTGCTCTTGTCACGATTCCTCCTGAATATGCATTTGGTTCAACTGAGTCAAAGCAGGATCTTGCTGTTGTTCCACCTAACAGCACAGTGGTCTACGAAGTTGAACTTGTTTCATTTGTGAAGGTGCTGATATGACTGCTATTCTTCTTTGTCTGTTTTGACCTGGTGCAATTGCAAAATTGATCAATATAATCTTGTCACACAGGACAAGGAGTCGTGGGACTTAAACAATGAAGAGAAGATTGAGGCTGCTGGTAAGAAGAAAGAGGAAGGGAATGCATTGTTCAAATTGGGCAAATATGCTAGAGCTTCCAAGCGATATGAGAAGGTACTTCATCGTTCTTTCTGTTCTAGTAACTCATACAATGAAAATGCAATTTTTCAGTACTGCAGGGTTTTTCCTACTTTGGCTGACTTCTGTTTTAATCCCAGGCCGCCAAGTACATTGAGTATGAAAGTTCATTCAGTGAAGATGAGAAGAAGCAATCCAAGCAACTGAAGATCAGCTGCAACTTAAACAATGCTGCCTGCAAACTGAAGTTGAAGGACTACAAGGAAGCTGCGAAGCTTTGCACCAAGGTACAATATATTCCTGCAACAGTCTGTTGAGTGGTGTGATTTTGATGCAGTAAAGCAGGCTGACCTTGTGATTCCTTTTCAGGTTCTGGAGCTAGATAGCCAAAATGTCAAGGCTCTCTACAGGAGGGTGCAAGCGTACATTCAACTTGCTGACCTAGAGCTAGCAGAGGCCGATATCAAGAAGGCACTGGAAATCGATCCTAACAACAGGTATAGTCTAGGAAATGGATTCTGTGAGGTGTTCTGTTGCCATGACAATGCTCTTAAATATCATGCTGATCATTTTGGAACACGAATCCCAGGGATGTGAAGTTGGAATACAAGACCCTGAAGGAGAAGATCAAGGAGTACAACAAGAAGGACGCGAAATTCTACAGCAACATGTTCGCTAAGATGACAAAGTAACTGGCACTGGCCAAAGACAGTGTGAGTGTCTTGTTCTTTTAACTGCGAGCTCCACTACATTCTGCTTCTCACTACAGATAGATTTTGTGTCTAACCGATTGATTCGTCGCTAACAACAGATGGCTTCTTGGGTAGAGGATGTAGTGAAGCAAAGGATTACAAGCAATGCCATTTTCTGCTGCCCAAGGACTTCGCCTGTTGCTTAACATTCAACCTTTGGCATACTTTGTAGTCAATTAGCGCGCATGGATGCTTGGATATGTGAAACTGAGGAACAATTACTTCGAGGATTATTATTGGCTCTGAATCTTTCTGTTTTTTTGGTTCTTGTTAGGACCATTGATTCTGTCGTTTAAGAATCTTATGCATTTCACACACATGTTCTTAATTTCCTGTGTAGAAAAATGCTCCATTGATTAAATCGTTCCAACATAGAGAGTGATAAGGGTCTAAGAGAGTGACCACGACGCAAAACAAATTTTAAGATGGAAACGTTACATGTACGCCTGCTTCTGGCTGAACCACCACGGGTGATTCGGCGCCGGGTTAAGGGCCTGGTTACGGCTGGTAAAGTTTACTGTTTGTTCACATTGGATGCTTAGACATGAAGTACTAAATATATATTATTTTTGAAATTAAAAACATAGTTAGACAGTAATTTGCGAGATAAATCTTTTAAATCTAATTAATTCATAATTATATATTAATTGTCAAATAAAATAAAAATATTACAGTACATATTAAACTTTAACAATCTCAATCACGTTCGCGGAAACGTTACTTGTCTGAGGAAACGTTCACTGTAAAGGTCCTCCTAATAACAGGTGAGCAACACTGTTTGGGAAACGTTACTTGTCTGAAGATCACCGAAATTGTATCACGTTTGCGGAAACGTAGATCACCGAAGGCCGGCCTTGTTTAGTTCGTAAAAATTTTCTAAGATTTTCCGTCACATCGAATCTTTGTTTGTATGCATAGAGTATTAAATATAGGCGAAAATAAAAACTAATTACATAGTTTATCTGTAATTTGTGAGATAAATCTTTTGAGCCTAGTTACTCCATGATTGGACAATGTTTATCAAATAAAAATGAAAGTGCTACGGTAGCCAAAAACCAAAAATTTTACGAACTAAACAAGTTGCACAATGTTTGCAGATCAATGGAAGGACAACTCTGGACACATCTAGTTAATTTACACCAAAAGGACCTCTCGATGCATCTAGTTAATTTACACCAACAAATATAGAGTATAATAACAAACGGCAAACCGAGTAAACAATCCAAGTGGCAAGATGCCAAGGTCCAATCACGTCCTGGAACGAAGGTCCTGACTATTTTCATCAGCGTATAATAACATAACAATGGACGCCCTCTAGCTGATGCTGGCAAATGGATCACTGTACCGACGAGCAGCAAATAAACGGTACCCACTGCTGTTTCCTTCCCTTGGGTTTCTTCTCAACAGGCAACCTGGCGGGAGAGTTCCAGTCCTGCTGCCCTGAACCGTCTTTGGGCGAACCTGGCTTCACTGGTGACACATTGTCTTTGGATACCCGGCGCCTGAACGACAGTACCCGGTCCTTGGTGCTCGCCTTCTTCTCCTTCTCTTTGGTTTCCACGTTCTTGTCAGCGAGGAGGACCTTCAACGACACGTGGTTCTTGTCCAAGTCAGTGACCATTTCCTTGTCGGCTATCTCTTCGTTCTGATCGGTAGCTCCCTTCAGGTCATCTGTGCTTTCTATGGTGCTGATCTCCTTTGAGGCTGTATCTTCCGCCATCTCCCTTTCTTTGATGACATTTGTGTTCTGTGAAACTTCAGCAGTTTCATCTGTAGTGGTGGTGTTTTCATTCTGCTTGCTTCTTTCTGCATCCTCTGTGCCTTGTGTCGTGGCGTTTTCAACGGACCTAGGATCTGCTGTAGTTTCTCCAGCCTGCTTCTTGTCTTCAGCATCTCCTATGCTGGTAGTATTTTCATTCTGCTTGCCGCTTTCTGCATCCTCTGTGCCTTGTGTTTTGGCGTTTTCAATGTATCTGGGATCTGCAGTAGTTTCTTCAGCCTGCTTCTTGTCTTCAGCATCCTCTGTGCCTTGTGTTGTGGAGTTCTCAATGGAAGAATCTGCAGCAGTTTCTTCAGCCTGCTTCTTGTCTTCAGCATCGCCTATGCTAGTAGTGTTTTCATTCTGCTTGCTACTTTCTGCATTCTCTGTGCCTTGTGTTGTGGTATTTTCAACGGGTCTAGGATCTGCTGTAGTTTCTTCACTCGGTTTCTTGTCTTCAGCATCACCTATGCTGGTAGTGTTTTCAATCTGCTTGCTGTTTTCTGCATCCTCTGTGCCTTGTGCTGTGGTGTTTTCAACAGGTCTAGGATCTGCTGTAGTTTCTTCACTCGGCTTCTTGTCTTCAGCATCGCCTATGCTGCCCATGGTATCAATGCTGGAAGTAGGGTAAACACCAGGCTCCCCGATCTTCTCTTCATCAACACAATCACTAGTTTGTGCCACATTGGTCTCGTGCAAAATAGGGTCTGCACTTGTGTTTTCATCCTTTCTCTCTTCAGGACTATCAGTAGATGTAAGCAAACTGAACTTGTCTAAGGTGGGACCTGAAGTAGTCTCTTCATACATCTTTTCTTTGACAGTAACAGGGTCATGTACCACAGTATCATCACGAGAACCTAGGCCCTCATTAACTTCTTCGTTGTGCATCTTTTCCTCAATGCTGCTGTCTGTGATGTTAAGAGAGATAGTGCCTGAAGTAATTTCTTCATTAGGCATCTTGTCTTCAACATCATCTGTCATGGTTCCCGCAATACTCTCACCAGCAGCAGCATTATTTTCTCCAGTAGCTTCTATGCTGCATGCCCCGTCTATCTCATGGTTTGTTTTTACATCAGTCTCATCCTGCTGCTCGACCATGTTTCTGTTACTTGTAACATTGACCTCTTCAGAGGCCAGATTCGCAATGAATTCCTCAATCTGTTCCTTTTCTTCAGTACTACTCATGTTTTGTACAGCACTTATCCTGTAAGAAGTGGTGTCTGCACCAATTTCTTCATTCTGCTCATTTTCAGTATTGGGAAAAGAATTGGCTTCATGTGGAGTGGGATCTACAATGGCCTCTTTGTTCTGCTGCTTTTCTTCAAAGTTATCCTTGATAACCATCTCTTTTACCTCATATGAAGCAAGATCTGTACTGCTTTTTTCATTCTGACTCTTTTCTTCAACATCATTTATACTATCGACCATGTTGATTTCATGTGCTGTAGCGGAAGGACTGAAATTCAGTAGATCGGCTTGAGATGGTATGATAGTACCACTTGTCACATTTTCCTGCATGCTGTCATCTATTGTTATGCCAGACGAAGAAACATCCTCCGTAAGGTTAGCAGTGGCATCAACAGATATAAATTTGGCATCAACAGCAAGTCCAGATGTACTTGATATTGCTCCGATGCTTTCATCTGCAGAATGTGCATCAAATTTCAGTTTGCAAACAGTTATTATACAACTCATACAGTTACTAAAAGGTATTGGTCAAAACCCATGTTTTAAATAGCGAGCTAAGGCCAAGTTGTTTAGCATTTTAAAACCGTAATTAGCGTACTTTAGCAGCAAAATTGTGCATGAACACAAATAGCGGCACAATTTTTTTCAAGCTATTTCGGGCTATAGCGGCAAAAATAGCAGGCTACTTTTTTTCCATGGTCAAAACGTTTCCAGGCCACTGGTGTCTCTGTCTACATATCGTAATTATGAAATATAGCATTGTTTATCAAATTGCACGTGAAGTAGGGTGTCATAATTGCGCGTTAGGTACAAGATCAAATGATACTTATGACACTAGCAAAGATAAGTCAATTAATCATGCATTATCACTGAGCGCTTTTCACAATTGGCCAGACACTAACACTTTATCAGAATGCAAGTGCAACAGAGACATTACTTGATAGCTCAACCAACCAAAATAAAAATACACTGCTCAATTAAACATTTTCTGCTTCTTACCAAGCTTTTTCTAAAAAATCAGCGAAGCTTTAATACAAAAGGTCAATATTAAATGCAGTAGACAAGAACATCCAGAAACTCTAACCTGTTGTAGGATAATGCTGTCCTTCAACATTGTCTGCCCCTTTGGAGATTGCCAGATGATCTGCCATTCCAGAGGTAGAGTCAGGTTGCTGCTGAGCTTTGCTATCATCAGATATCTCTGAGTGGCAACCACCTTTACCAAGTTGAAGCACATCATCATCTGTACCAACAAATTTCTCAGCAGAAGACTCAACGGGCTCAATGTTAGGAACTTTCTCAAATGAGTCAGTTAACTCATGCTTCCTTTGCTGATTTGATTCAGTTCCATCGCTCCGGATTTCTTCATTGTTGCTCGCAGTAGGATTCTTGTCACCTGAATCTTCCTCCACTACAGTGCTACTGAGCCCCTCACCAATCTCAGTCTGTAGAATATCTTGACAGGAGAGACCAAGCTCATCACCTTGCACAGATTTTCTCTCACTAGATTTACTTTCACCTATGGTGTTGATCATACCATCTTCCCCAGTCACAGCAACTCCATCCTGCTGCTTGACTACATCACTCGTCAATTCGGAAGTTCTACCTCCAGCTGCATCTGATTCCAGAGGCACAATACTCGAGTTCTCTATTTTATATTCAGAGATTTCAGAACTCAATTTTGCACGGTCTTCAGGCTCTGGTGAAACAAAAGAAGTGGGAATATCTTGGAGATGTTCAGAACCAACTGCTGGATCAGATGGATCCCCATCCTCAATTGGTGATCCTTTTTCAGGGTACTGTGCAGCCACTGTAGTCAGAGTACCATCATCAATCCTGCTGGCCTCAGAAGTGAATTCAGGAGGAATATTACTGCTACTGATGAAGCAATCTTCAGCACATTTATCTCCAATGACAATGACTTGATGCCCAGCACCATTACCTGAAGGATCTACAGAAGACAATCACAGGTAATCATGCATCCAGACATATGCCGTAAAACCCATTAGCAAAGACCAAAACATGCATTGAAGAGAGTGTACGCATTTAGCGCAGTGAACATATTTAAATAGCTCCGGACTCTAGAAGCTATGTAGCAGCGCAGCATGGGGACAAGTTGTCGAGACGGTGTAGTGGTATCAAATGGCAACATGTGGCCAGCCTCACTAATTTATTGAACATGTTTATTATACCAAACTTGATGTGTATGTGTACAGTTTGGAAGTTACATGGACAGCAAGGCATCCCAGAACCATAATTAACACAAAGATTTGTATTACACTACGCCCCATATATGACAAACAAAGTACCCACATTATGCTAACCAAAAGGATAAGGACACGCTTATTCCAGACTCTACAAATAAGTACAATTTCACTGAACCTGAAAGTTCTTGTGTACAGACTACAAAAGAGGAAATTGGGAAAAAAAGTAAAAAGGAAATGCAATAACTTTCCACCAACCAAATCTTACCCAAGACACATTTCCCTTCCCACTTCAGAAACGAACAAAAAGAAACGAAGAACAGCAAGGATTCAGAGAAGGGGGGAGGAGATTCAGAACGGACCTGCACCTGCACTGTCCCCTCCTCCCTCCACCACCGCGTCCCCAGGCCCGTCGTGCGCAGATCCAGGCGAACCGCCGCCGCCGCCGCATTCCGTCGCGCCGGCTCCGTTCCCATCCGTTCCCGCGCCTCCTCCGCCCTCACCTGGGATGCCAGCCACGAGAGCACGCGTGAGGACAAGAGCCCAGCTTGGACACAGTCAGTCAGTCAGTCAGTCACACAGCGACACGGCACCACAGGAAGGCACGGAATCCACAGTACCTAGAAGCAGGTCGCTGCCGTCGTGCTCCCCGGCGCCCTCCTCCGCCGCGGCGCCGGCGCCAGCGGCGGACGTCGGCTTGCCGCAGTGCTTCCGGTGCGCGCGCCGCTGCTTGGCGCTCGGGTGCCCGTTGGGGTACTGGTACCCGCACGCGTGGCACAGAACGCCCTCCCCTCCGGCTCCGGCTCCCGCTCCTGCGCGCGAAACCACCACACCACGCCGTCACATCTCACGAACATCAGGAACGAAACGGTAAAAAAAAAAAAGTAAATACATCTCCACAATGCCGGCGAGGGGGGGACACTTACCGGGCGTGCTTCCGCCTCCGCTCTTGTGGGCGCTCTCCATGGCGAGACGACGGACGGCTCCGTCGGCTGCAACGGCGGAGAAAGAGGGAGGCGAGTGGGGGTGGGTTGGTTGGTTGCCCGTCCGCTCGGCCGCTCGCTTTGCGCAGTGGGAGTGTGTGTCGAGAAGACGACGAAGGCGAGGGCGAGGGGAGGCGCCCTCACGCCGAGGATAATGACAACGGCGCTTACCATAATTGCGGCGTGGGCCCCACCACGGGATCCCTGGCCCACACGTCATCGACACGTTACGGTGGGCGCGTCGAACCCGGGGGGGGGGGGCTCGGGCCGTGCCCGTGGGCACGGCAACAGACAAGGGTCTCGCCGTCTCTCTCTCTCTCTCTCCCGTGCGGCGGTTCGCGGCCTGGGGAGAGCGCATCTTGGCCGTCGGCGGCGGCATCGACGGGCCGGGGTTGGCCCGTAGTGGATGTGGAACGAACGGAACGGGGCGGGGCCCACATGGTTGGTAAGGCGAGAGGATCCTTTGCACCGCCGAGTCGATAACCTGCGCAGCCTTTTGGTTTGGGCCAGTTCACCCTTTTTTTACTTTTTTTTTTTACCGTTTGTTTCCAGATGCTGCGACTGCTGCAATGCAGCAGCGGTGTTTGCAGCGGCAAGCTGCCAAAGCGCCAACCAAAAAACCAACCAGGCCATTAGAGAAGAGAGGCCCCCGGCCACCGGAACGTGGCGGCATGTGCCGATGGGGGACACCGGCAAGGACGATCGCGGGTAGCTAGTAGGACTACCATGGAGCCGTGAATGGTCCCGGTTTGTTCCGTGCGTGAACGGTAACACACAACTTTGAATATTCCAAACATACACACACAAAAAGCTCCGAAGGAGCCAATCATCTTGCGCGTGGTAACGGGTCATGGGAGTTATTTTTCACCATTCAAACAATGCTTGAGAGTTTTTTTTTTGTCAATAAAAAAGCATGCTTGAGAATTTGCTCCAATGCCGCCGAGAAAATGCTAAGGATTGGCTGACTGTATTTAACGGTTACTGGCGACGTCGTTGGCTGGCTGTTATTTAACAGAGTAAAATAATGTAATCACAGTTTCTATTCCTCCTCTCTGTATTGGCTATCAGAGCACAGCAGTCATATTTGACCACTAGCGCGTCTCGGTATTGAGCTAGAGACGAAATGTTTTTGAATTTTGATATTAGAGCATTTTAATTTTTATTTGATAAACATTATCTAATCATGAAGTAACTAGAGTTAAAAGATTCATCTCATGATTTTGCAGATAAATTGTACATAGTTTTTGTTTTTATCTATATTTAATGTTCTGTCGCAAGATTTGATGTGACAGAAAATTTTAATTTTTTTTTGGTTTTTAAGATAAACTAAACAAGGCAGTAGTTTGTCGTTGGAAAGGGCCTAAAAAAGATAAACTTCTCTTCTCTACTCATGCTATATACTCCCTATGTCCCTTTTTAATTGTTGTTGTTGGTGTGTGTGCCACAAGTTTAACTCATTTGTAGAAAATACGTGCAGCATTTGTATCTCCAAATAAATTTGTTAAAAACCTAGATTCAAATATCTTTCTAATGATACTAATTATGTATTATAAATATTAATATTTTTTAATATATAATTACCGGCAGTTGTTTTTCGAGAAGCGCAAGCGACAATTAAAAAAGAACGGAAGAAGTATATATTGTGGGGTTTTATAGGCCCAGCCGCCCCGCCCTATTGTCCATGTGGGATTGGGCCCTCCCGCTTCTCAAATCCTCATGCTGATCCACTCTTTCTGTCAACTTTTACTATTTTCGTTTCACATTTGCTCTAGTTGAGGATCAGTTTAGATATATTTATTTTATACGATGCTTTCTCAATCGATACACTAAATCGTATTTCCATAATAATATGACTATGTACATGTATGAAGCGCCTCTGGTAAACCAGGAACTCAAATGTGATACAATACTAGTTCCAGGAGACTAGTAACACATTTATTACATCAGATAAGTTTCAGCGCAGTAGTCTCGGTAAGCGTGGACAAGGAAGGCACGCTATAATAATAAGACACCAAAATACAACATAGGTCCAAAGGAC